>VMHT01135798.1_pt1 | contig 16127 bp, 15 predicted proteins | sample 4693611 | NCBI WGS metagenome assembly VMHT01 (sample SAMN12280063, study PRJNA550983) | marine metagenome | isolation source: seawater sampled from same location over 5 years 0.02-0.2 micron viral filtrate | place: USA: collected off the coast of southern California halfway between the port... ... | reverse complement strand
CTTTTTTGGACGGTTTTTAGATTGGCAGGTTCCCCTTTGCGCCCCCTTAGGATTCTGAGCACATTGAACTGCTGTAGCGAGAGATCAAAGGCTTTAAGTGTGTTTCCAAGAAAATCCTCCGCCTTATTTCCCGCTTTGAGAATTCCTACCACTGTGTTTTTGATCAATTCCTGAGAACTCATTATGTAATTACAATTTTTGTATATACAAATATAATATAAATTTATTTTTTTAAGTCGATTTCATTTTTTTTTCTTGACAACTCTTTTAAATTTATAAAAATTAAGCGATGGATTTATCACAAGAAGCGTGGAAAAGTAAATTTGAAGCAGACGAGAATGCTTTTTTATTGGATGTTAGAACTCCAGAGGAGTACGACGACGGCCACATTCCGGAGGCAACTCTGTTAAATATAAGAGACCCCCAGGCCTTTGTTCAAGGATTAGAGTCCTTGGATCCCTCAAAAAATTATTACGTTTACTGTAGGTCAGGAGCGCGCAGCGCTCAGGCCTGCCAATTGATGAACCAAATGGGAATTTCCTCCGCCTATAATTTGCTGGGTGGCTATATGGAGTGGGAAGCAGACTCCGCCCAATAAGGAACAATTACATAACGGCCCCAAATTGACATGAAAGAAGATTTTCTTCATTACCTATGGCGTTTTCAAAAATTGGGAGCGCTGCCCTTACAAGCTACATCAGGAGCTGAAGTTGTGGTGGTTTCACCGGGAGTAATGAACTCGGGCGGTGGACCAGATTTTCTCAATGCTAAAATATGGATTGACGATACCCTCTGGGCAGGAGATGTTGAAATTCACCTCAGGGCTTCCTCTTGGTTTGAGCACCAACACCATTCGGATTCCAATTACGATGCCGTAATACTCCATGTGGTTTGAGAAGACGACCAAGCGCTTTGTTATCCCTCGGGGCGAGCTGTTCCTTGTTTGGTTTTGGGTAACAGCTTAGATCCAGAACATTGGGAGCGCTACCAAAAAAAATTTATTACCCTGCCCCATTGGATTCCCTGTGAAAAAATGATTGCGTCTTTTCCTGAATTTAAGTGGTCCCATTGGAAAGAGCGTTTGTATCTGCAGCGTTTGGAAGAAAAAACATTACAGATCCGCAAGCTTTTAAAAACCAACAACAATAATTGGGAGCAAACATTATTTGATCTGTTGGCTAAGAATTTTGGATTGAATAGAAATTGAGATGTGTTTTTACAATGGGCACAGCGATTGCCCTTTACTGTGGTTCAAAAAAATTGTGCGAATGGCGATTTGCTGGAGGCGCTATTTATGGGAATGGCAGGACTGTTGAATGGTGAAATTCACCATCCTTACCCACAAAAACTTCACAAAGATTTTGATTACCTCAAACGAAAGTACGGCTTTACCGAAGTTTTGGGGATCAGCGTGAATTTTAGGCGATTGCGCCAGCCCAACTTTCCTACGATTCGGTTGTCGCAATTGGCACAGTTGTACCACCAGCATCCCCGACCTTTTTCGCTGTTAATAAAAGCGGAGGCACCCCGAGATCTGAACTGGATTCGTACAATTGGTGTTTCTGAATATTGGAAAACCCACTATACTTTTGAAAAAGAATCCGCCCCGAGTCCCAAGCGTTTGTCCCAATCTTTTTTTGACTTATTGATGATCAATACGCTGATACCACTGCGCTTTGCCTATGCTCAAATTCAGGAGGGATCTTTTGGTGAAGAACTCTTTCGGTGGATTAGATCGCTGCCTGCCGAAAAAAATCGGATTACTCAAGGGTTTTCAGATTTGGGACTCCCCTTCCAATCCGCTTTGGACTCGCAATCCCTTTTGCAATTGAAAAAAGATTATTGCGATAAAAAAAAGTGCTTGCATTGTGCGGTTGGATTTCATTTGTTCGACAATTAGCCCTAAATTTATGATGTGAGCCGTGTAAAAATTTTACGTCATTTTTTTGAAAAGCATGGATTTGCTGTCTCCACACGTTTGGCCGATTTTTTGGGGATGAGCGTAAAAAGCGTTCGACTTTTTTTTATTTACGCCTCCTTTACCACACTGGTAGGAGGGTTTATCATTTACCTCACTTTGGCCTTTTGGCTCAAGTTAAAAGACATGATCTACACCAAGAGAACTTCTGTATTCGATTTATGATGTGAAACTATTCCGCCCCAATCTTTTTTTCGCACTGATCCTTATTTTACTCATATTCTGTTTGGGCACCCTGGGCTATTATTTGTTGTTGCCCGACATGGGTTGGGTCGATGCCCTGTACATGACCGCCATTACACTGAGCACTGTGGGATATGGTGAAGTTGCCCCGATGAGTCCCAGTGCGAAAATATTTACCATACTGCTGATTATGATCAGTTTAACAGCATTTGCCTATGGGATAAAAGAGTTGACTCATTTTGTGATCACAGAAAATATTTTTGATAAAATCAAACGAAAAAAAATGAATAAAATGAGAGCTTCTTTAAAAGACCATACTGTGATCTGCGGCTATGGTCGTAACGGTCGGCAAGCGGCCCAGCGTTTGCTAAATCACGGACAACCTTTTGTGGTCATCGAACAAGACTTGGTCTTGATGCAAGACCAAGAAAACATTCATTTTATAACGGGAGACGCTCGCGAAGACAAAGTTTTAGAACAGGCCCAAATTGACAGAGCAAAACATCTGATTACGGCTTTACCCGATGATGTTGACAATTTATTTGTGGTTTTATCGGCCCGTGAAATGAATCCCGATTTGCTGATTGTAAGTCGCTTGACATCGGCCGGTAACCGTTCCAAGTTAAAACGGGCGGGTTCGGATCACATCATCATGCCAGACCGAATTGGTGGGGATCATATGGCCGGTTTGTTGATGGTTCCCGACTTGATTCGTTTTGTAGAAGAGCTGAGTTGGTTGGAAGGAGACAGTCCAAATTTGGAGGAAATTGCCATTGAAGAACTGCCAAAAAAATTCCAAAACAAGTCATTGGCAGAATTGGACATTCGCAAAAAAACCCAATGCAATGTCGTGGGCTAAAGAAAAGCTCATGGTGCTTTGATGATCAGCCCCAGTGCTGAGCTCCGATTGGAGCCTCAAAGCAAGTTGATTGTATTGGGGAGCACTGCTTCTATCGCAAAATTAAATACAATGTTTGATTTGGATTAGTTTGAATTTCCACAGCTTTTTAGGATATTGCATAGAACAATAAAAAACTTATGAAGCTGCGTTCATTTTCCAAATCTATTTTTTCTCTTCTTTTTGTTTTACTGTCTTCCTGGAGTGCCGCTGCACAAGGGCCTGGGTTGGATGATAGAATCAACGAAGCTTTTACTCCCATTGCCAACTGGTGGGGCGCAGTTATCTTACACAATTTTCCGGGGACCTCTGTACCCACCATTATTATATTGTTGGTAGGAGGGGCCCTGTTTTTTACTTTCTATTTTGGATTTGTCAATGTAAGGCGTTTTCCTACAGCCATTAAAACGGTTAGGGGAAAATACGATGCATTGGATCACCATGCCTCAGGGGATCCAGCCTTGTCCATAGCTGGAGATGTTAAAGGAACGATTAAGGATGAGAGTAAGTCGGGCGAAGTCAGTCATTTTCAGGCATTGGCAACCGCCGTATCTGGAACTGTTGGAAATGGCAATATCGCGGGTGTGGCACTGGCCATTGCTGTTGGTGGCCCTGGGGCGACCTTTTGGATGATACTCTGCGGTTTGTTGGGGATGTCCACTAAATTTGTGGAATGTACTCTTGGGGTACGCTATCGCGATGTAGGGGAAGACGGAACCGTTTATGGTGGTCCCATGTACTACCTGTCCAAAGGCCTCAAAGAAAGGGGAATGGGAAAAATAGGTAAAGCCTTGGCAGTTATTTTTGCCCTTTTGTGCATCGGTGCTTCATTTGGGGGTGGGAATGCTGCGCAGTCCAATCAAGCTGCGATGCAGTTGGTCAGTACCTTTGGAATGACAGGTGGTTCTGCCAGAACCATTATTGGGATCATCATGATGATTTTCGTGGGTATTATCATTATAGGAGGGATTAAAAGAATTGCTGCTGTTACCGAAAAAATAGTTCCCTTTATGGCTTTGATGTATGTCTTGGCTTGCGTCTATATCATCTGTTCAAATTTTAGTTTTGTAGACGATGCCTTTGGCATGATTTTCACCCAAGCCTTCAATCCCCAAGCGGGCTTAGGGGGGCTGTTGGGTGTACTGATCACTGGTTTCCGTCGGGCGGCTTTTTCGAATGAAGCGGGGGCAGGTTCTGCTTCCATTGCCCACGCCGCTGTAAAGACTAAATATGCTGCTTCGGAGGGATTGGTAGCCCTATTAGAACCCTTTATTGACACGGTTGTAATATGCACCATGACGGCTTTGGTCATCATCATTTTTAATGGTGACAACACGGTATTTGATTATGGCGGGGTAGGAGGTAAAGTATTGATTGATGGCACTGCCGTTGAGGGTGCGGGGATTACTGCTGCCGCTTTTTCAAAATACATCAGTTTTGCAGGTCCATTTTTGACCATAGCCGTAGTCTTATTTGCCGTTTCTACGATGATCTCTTGGTCCTACTACGGCTTGCAATCATGGATGTATATTTTTGGTAAAAGTAAACTTGCCGACCTTTCCTACAAAATTTTGTTTTTGTTGTTTATCGTTATAGGCGCTGCAGGAGATATGTCTGCTGTGTGGACATTTTCTGATGCCATGATTTTGGCCCTGGTTTTCCCCAATATGATTGGATTAATCCTCTTGTTCCCAAAAGTAAAAGAAGAATTGACCAACTACCTTTCAGCCATTAGAGGAATGGGTTGATGGTCGCATGATAAGATGAAATTTTTTCGACCCCATTTCTACCTGAGCAAAGCCCAGCGCAACGCACTCGTGCTGTTGGTCGTGTTATTGTTGGGAGTACCCTATTTAAAAGGGTTCCTGCCTGAGGCCGCGCAAAATACATTAGACCATAAAGCAATGGAAAAATACCAATCGACAATAGATTCGTTGGTAAGAGTCCAAGCGCCACCGGTTATTTATCCCTTCAACCCTAACTTTCTGACCGATTACCGCGCTTATTTATTGGGACTCCCAACAGCCTCAATCGATCGGTTGTTGAACCACAAAAAGTCGGGTAAGTGGTTAAATAATTTAGAGGACTTTAAGAAAGTGGCTGAAATTGATGATAGTTTGATGGCGTTTGTTGCTCCCCATTTGATTTTTTCACAAAAGAAAAAATACAATGTTTACAAAAAAAAGGAGGTGGTAAAAAAAGACTTAAATCAGGCAGATATTGCTGCGCTAAAAGCGGTGTATGGTGTGGGAGAAAAACTGTCGAATCGAATTGTAAAATACAGAAAGCTACTGCAAGGGTTTAGTCTTATGGACCAACTCTATGAAGTTTATGGATTGGACAGTACTGTAGTGGACGAGATCAGAAAAAAATTTGAGATAAAAACTTTACTAAACATCAAAAAAATTGCTTTGGACACGATCAGCTATTCAGATTTGGTGCGATTGCCTTACCTCAACAGCACAGATGCTCAAAGGATTATTCGTTGGCGGTCGACGCGCGAGGAAATAGAAATTAGTGAGCTGCTCAATATTGAAGGTTTCGACTCATTGAAAATAGACAGAATAAACTTATATTTGTCCACATTATAGCACTATGTTTGAATTGGATAATGCGGTAAGCGTCAATTACAGTGAAACCACACAGATGGTAATTGATTCCGCGAGAGATTTTACAGATCAATTTATTCGGCCCCATGTCATGGAATGGGATGAGGCGCAATATTTCCCAGCCGCTGTTCTTAAAAAAGCAGGAAAGCTTGGATTTATGGGGATCTTGATCCCCGAAATCTATGGTGGCTCAGGAATGGGATATCACGAATACATTGCTGTAATCGAAGAGATTTCTAAAGTTGATCCCTCTTTGGGACTTTCCGTAGCGGCTCATAATTCCTTGACCACCCAACACCTTTATCTTTTTGGTAATGAAGAGCAACGTATGAAATGGTTGCCCAAATTGGCCTCTGGAGAATGGTTGGGCGCTTGGGGTTTAACCGAATACAACACTGGTTCTGATGCCAAAGGGATGAACGCTACTGCCCGAAAAGAAGGAGATCATTGGGTTCTCAACGGGACAAAAAACTTTATTACCCACGGAAAATCCTGTGACTTAGCAGTGGTTATCCTTCGCAATGGCGAAAAAGGGGACAGTCATGGCATGACCAGCTTTGTCATTGAAAAAGGAACACCAGGATTTAGCTCTGGAAAAGTTGAAAACAAACTGGGAATGCGGGCATCAGAAACGGCAGAAATGGTTTTTGACAATTGTATTATTCCCGATTGTAACCGGCTTGGTGCCGTAGGTGAAGGCTTTATCCAGTCGATGAAAATTTTAGATGGCGGCAGGATCTCTATCGCTGCGTTGTCGCTTGGTATAGCTAAAGGAGCATTTGAAGCTTCGGTCAAATACGCCAAAGAAAGAGAGCAGTTTGGTAAACCCATAGGCAGTTTTCAAGGAATTTCATTTATGTTGGCAGATATGGCCACAGAAATTGAAGCCGCAAGCCTGATGACCCATCAAGCGGGTGAGGACAAAAACCAGGGAAAAAACGTAACTCAAATTGGAGCCATGGCCAAATTATTCGCCTCTGAGCTTTGTGTCAAAGTGGCCAATAATGCTGTTCAAATCCATGGAGGTTATGGCTTTACAAAAGACTACCCGGTAGAGAAATTCTACCGCGATTCCAAGTTGTGTACTATTGGTGAAGGAACCAGTGAGATACAGAAACTGGTTATTGCTCGTAATATCCTCAAGTAATATTTTTCCTTTTTTTAGTACTTCGTTAATGATAGTATCATTATATTTGCCCACCATTATGAAAGGAGGTGCCCAACTATGCTGATAATACCTGTAAAAGACGGAGAAAATATCGACCGCGCTCTAAAGCGTTTTAAGAGAAAATTTGATAAAACTGGCGGTATGCGTCAATTGCGCAGCAGAAAGCAGTTTGTCAAGCCTTCTATTAAAAATCGTGACAAAATTAAAAAAGCTCAGTACATACAACGCCTTAGAGATTTAGAAAACCAATAGGCGTAAATTGATACGTAATCATAAACGTTGTAAATTTTAAGTTTCATAACTTTGATTTACAACGTTTTTTTATGTCCATCAATCGATTTTTGGAGTACATCAGTCTTGAAAAGAAGTATTCTGAAAACACGCGTATAGCTTATCAAAAAAATTTAGAAGAATTCTGTAGTTTTTGCAACGACTACTATGCGATAGAAGATATCGATGGCGTTGATTACAGTCATATAAGGACGTGGATCATCCAGTTGGTCGAAGCAAAGAACAGTAACCGTACCATTAACAGAAAAATTTCTGTTCTACGCTCTTATTATAAATTTTTACTAAAAACAGGCAGCATATCCATCCATCCACTGAAGCTACATCGGCCCCTTAAAGTTTCAAAAAAGGTAAATATGCCATTCTCTAAAGCAGAGATAAATCGACTTTTAGCTGGAGATTTATTTCCAACCGACTATTTGGGGACCCTTCAAAAGTGTATCATTACTTTATTTTATTATACGGGTATCCGGCGCAAAGAACTCATCGAAATAAAGACCAATGCTGTTGATTTTGAAAACAACACCCTTCAAGTGTTGGGCAAGCGCAATAAAGAAAGGATAGTCCCTTTGCTGCCAGAAGCTGTTTCCTGCCTAAAGGAATACCGTCAACATAAAAATGACTTACTCCACTTCGATCCCCATTCTTTTTTTTGTTTGGCGTCGGGGGAAAAACTTCATGAGGGATTTGTGTATCAGACAGTAAATCATTATTTTGGATTGGTATCCACCAAAGTAAAAAAAAGTCCCCACATGCTGCGCCACAGTTTTGCAACGCATCTTTTGGATAACGGAGCCGATCTAAATGCGGTAAAAGAATTGTTGGGACATGAGAGTATTGCTGCTACCCAAATATATACCCACAGCAGCTTAAAAAAAATTCAGGATACGTATGACAAAGCCCACCCGAGGGGTAAAAGTCGTGGTACAACAATTTAAATTTATATTATGCAAGTCAACTTTCAATCTGTCAACTACACTGCCGATATTAAATTAGTGGAATTCACACAAAAGAGAATGGATAAAATCACCCATTTTTACAATCAAATCGTCGACATCTACGTTTATACAAAAGTTGAGAACACGGCAGATAGGATCAATAAATTTGCTGAATTAAAGATTGGAATTCCCGGAGATGATGTAGTAGTGAAGAAGACAGCAAAGTCATTTGAGGAGGCAATCAATACCGCTGCCGATGCAGCAGAAAGAATCCTTAAAAAACGCAAAGAAAAACAGCGCCCTTGACAGGGTGTTTTTTTTAAACTATTGTTTTGAAACACGAAAAATTAATATTTACTTTGCAGACCGTTTTTACGGATTTTTTTTGTGAAATGCCGATGTAGCTCAGCTGGCTAGAGCAGCTGATTTGTAATCAGCAGGTCGTGGGTTCGAGTCCCTCCATCGGCTCTGATAAAACATAAATAAGCTTGGGGGAGATACTCAAGCGGCCAACGAGGACAGACTGTAAATCTGTTGGTTTTTACCTTCGCAGGTTCGAATCCTGCTCTCCCCACAACGTAGTATTTGAAATATTGGAATAATTTACTGATTTTTACATCAGTGTCATGCGGGAGTAGCTCAGTTGGTAGAGCGTCAGCCTTCCAAGCTGAATGTCGCCGGTTCGAACCCGGTCTCCCGCTCTCTTTCAATTCAATTGCATTTTATTTTCCAACGAGAACCCGATTTTGAAGAAAAAATGGTATTCTTCTTTATCATATACCAAGGCATCGTATCTGTTTAGTCCCATACAGATGTGGAATAATGAGGTTTCATAAACCAAGTGAACTCCGTTATTGAGATAAAATTTAGATAACAAATTCGGGTTAATTTTTAAAATATTTGAATCTGTTTGTGGTGTGGATTCTTCAAAAAAATAGTTGTAGACGTAAAAAGGGAAGCGCAAGTGCAGTTTTTTAGTTCTCAAAAATTGGAGGGTAAATATATTTGCGGGTTTTAAATGATTTTTATAAAACTGGTTGAGTCCAAATGCGTTTTCCCCCTTAATGAAACTATTGGTTTTGGGGTCAGCAATGATGGCCTCCATTTCATCCGGAGAATATCCGGCGGCATATAAGCCCCTAATTATTCCTCCCATAGAGGTTCCAACAACGTAATCAATAGGGATTTCATTTTCTTCCAAAACACGCAATACTCCGATGTAGGAAATTCCTTTGGCTCCACCACCGCTGAGAACCAATCCCACTTTGGTAGAATCGATTTTAACTTGTGAAGAGAGGGTAGTGTAAAATAGGATAAAGAAAGGTAAGAATTGCAGGCTGGTCAGTGACATAATTAGTCATTTGGGATAAATAAAATTAAGATATATTTCGTGAATGACAAATTTATGATCTTATGAGGGGGGCAATATTTATCTTTAGGAAACCGTTGAAAATTTATAAAATAAAATTAAATTTGCGGCATCAAAAAGCCAATGTAGCTCAGGGGTAGAGCGTTTCCTTGGTAAGGAAGAGGTCACGAGTTCAAATCTCGTCATTGGCTCACTCATAGTCAAGGAGTTACGAAATTTATCGGACCCCTTTTTTTTATTATTGAACACCAGAGTGAACACCAAATCACTTTTCAACAAGCTTATTAACTGAATTATTAGCGGGCGTTTCTTTTCGTTTCAAAAACGTGGGGGGTGTGACTTGATGTTATACAGTCGCGCTAATGGGTAGCGTTCTGATTTTTTTATATTTGGGATAATAAACAATTTGCTAAATGGTTCTGATAAAAGGTGTACTTTCAATAGTAGTTATTTTATTTTTTTTGAGTTCTAATCCATCGAACTACTTATCGAAAAAAAATGTTCCTCAAAATGAAATGGTGGAAATTTACAATACTATTAAAACTCCATTTAAATATGGAGTTGTTTTTAGACATCCTGATTCCACTAAAAAAGTAGACTGCCCCACAATCTTTAGGAAAGATAATGTTTGGTATATGACTTATATTGTTTTCGATGGACAAGGCTATGAGACTTGGTTGGCTGAGAGCAATAACTTGTTGGAATGGAAATCAAAAGGAAAAATCTTATCATTCACAGATAATACTTGGGATGCAAATCAAAAAGGAGGATATGTGTCGTTAGTTAATACCCAGTGGGGTGGGGATTATTCAGTTGAAAAGTATAAAAACAAATTTTGGATGACCTATATTGGTGGTGAAAGTAGAGGATATGAGGAAGGTATATTGAAAGTTGGTCTAGCTAATACAACAATTTTAACTGAAGCTAATGAGTGGAATAGAACAAATATTCCAATTCTATCTCCAAAGGATAAAAAAGCTAGGTGGTTTGATAATGACAAAATTTTCAAAAGTCTTGTTATTCTTGATAATGATAGACTGACTGGAAATAAGTTTGTAATGTACTACAATTCTAAAGGAAAAACTACAAACTATGAGAGTATTGCTATGGCAGTTTCTGATGATATGCTCAATTGGAAGCGTATTGGAGAAGATCCTTTAATTACAAGAGGAAAAGGAATATGTGGTGATGCACAAATTACAAAAATAGGCGATATATATGTAATGTTCTATTTTGGGGCTTTTTGGAAACCTGGTGCTTTTAACCGTTTTGCCTGTTCATACGATTTAATCAACTGGACAGATTGGGATGGAGAGGACCTAATAAGTTCATCAGAGGATTATGATAAAAAATACGCACACAAGCCTTGGGTGCTAAAATGGAAAGATACTGTATATCATTTTTATAATGCCGTAGGTGAAAGTGGAAGGGTTATTGCATTGGCAACATCAAAAAACTTAAGGATGCTAGAGACTTATTAGATATTGAAATGATGACAAGGAAGGAGTTTTATAAACAAATATGAGGAATTAGGACCAATAATCAAGCGTGTTCACGCACAAAAACAGGATAAAAGAAATTCTAATTAATCTTGACAATGTAAAGCTTACATTATAAATGATTTAAAATCAACAAATTATAATAGTTAGTTCTTATACAATGATAGACGACAGAAATCAATATGAGAAAACAAAGGCATGGCTCAAAGCCAACCAAGTTCAGCATGATAACTCTAATTATCGAGTATTTAATGACCATAGAAATTCCTTCTAAATCACACCTCCTTTTGATCTGCTCGGGAGACCATTGCTGATGAATCATTTTTGCATTAATATATCGCATCATATTAGCATCGAAAACGCTATACTTGTAGGCCTCCTTTCTAAGTTCTTTGCTTACCACAGCGGCATAACCAGCTTTGTAGCTTCATTTTTTAGCATTGCGCTTTAATTCTCTACTGACAGTACTTTTGTGAACACCTGGCTCACAGGCAATCTGTGTTTGGGTATAATCGGCTTTCAAATAACTCTCAATTTGGTATCTTTGAGGGTCTGTGAGTTGTTTGTAATTCATAGACAGCATTTTTAGATTTCAAATATCGGAAAGCTAGCTTTCCGATATTTTTCCTAACTGTTTCACTTATTGTTTGAGCTTAGTTAAGCTCTGTGGCCAGTAACAAATCTCTGGAAAAACAGTGACTAAAGCTTATCGAAAAGCAATGCTTTTTAAATGGACTAGTTGAGTGCGTTTTGTTTTTTAATCAAATTCAAGGCCGAGCCTTCCTTATACCACTCGATCTGTTGTGCATTATAGGTGTGGTTGGCGGATATGGTATCCTTTGAGCCGTCTCCGTGAACTACTTCAATGGTAATGGCTTTTCCCGGGGCAAATTCCGCCAAATCAAAAAAGTTGAAGGTGTCGTCTTCTTGAATCAGATCGTAGTCATTTTCATTGGCAAAGGTGATGCCGAGCATTCCTTGTTTTTTTAGGTTGGTTTCGTGTATCCTGGCAAAAGACTTCACCAAAACAACCTTGACCCCAAGGTGACGGGGTTCCATGGCCGCGTGTTCTCTGGATGATCCCTCTCCGTAATTGTGATCTCCCACAACAACCGTTGGAATGCCTTGTTTTTTGTAGACCCTTTGAACATCGGGTACTCCACCGTATTCTCCTGTCAGTTGGTTTTTGACAAAATTGGTTTTCTCATTGAATGCATTGACGGCTCCAATAAAACAGTTATTGGAAATATTGTCCAAATGTCCACGGTATCTCAACCAAGGTCCTGCCATGGATATGTGGTCGGTAGTACATTTACCAAGGGCTTTCAAAAGCAGCTTGGTATTCATGAGGTTTTCTCCATCCCAGGGATCAAATGGGGTAAGTAGTTGTAATCTTTCAGAGTCTTCTTTGACCACGACATTGACAGCAGAGCCATCTGCTTCTGGAGCGAGGTATCCATTGTCTTCCACATCAAATCCTTTTGGAGGCAGTTCCATGCCCTGAGGGGCATCGAGCATTACCGATTCGCCTTCTTCATTAAGTAAGCTGTCGGTCATGGGGTTGAAATCTAACCTTCCAGATATGGCTACAGCCGCAACCATTTCAGGGGAAGCGACAAATGCATGGGTGTTGGGATTGCCATCGGCACGTTTAGAGAAATTCCGATTGAACGAATGTATGATGGAATTTTTTTCTGCCTTATCTGCTCCGTCCCTGTCCCATTGCCCAATACAAGGTCCACAAGCATTAGTAAAAATTTTTGCGTTTAGATCTTCAAAAGTGTCCAACAACCCATCTCTTTCGGCGGTATAACGAACCTGTTCTGAGCCGGGATTGATCCCAAACTCAGCTTTGGTGACTAATTTTTTATCTACAGCCTGCTGAGCAATACTTGCTGCTCTGGACAGATCTTCATAAGAAGAATTGGTACAGGAACCAATCAGCCCCCATTCTACCTTTAACGGCCATCTACTGGCAGCAGCTTTTTTACTCATTTGATCAATGGGAGTAGCCAAATCAGGAGTGAAGGGACCATTGATGTGAGGCATCAAATTATCCAGGTCGATTTCAATAACTTGATCAAAATATTTTTCGGGCTCGGCATAAACTTCCGGATCGGCCGTAAGATGGTCTTTGACATGGTTGGCCGCATCTGCGACATCGTCTCTTCCTGTGGCTCTGAGATACCTTTCCATAGAGGTGTCATATCCAAAGGTGGAGGTGGTGGCGCCTACTTCGGCACCCATATTACAGATAGTTCCTTTTCCCGAACAGGACATGGACTTGGCACCGGAACCAAAGTATTCTATGATGGCTCCAGTCCCCCCTTTAACAGTAAGGATACCAGCTACTTTTAGGATGACATCCTTTGGGGCAGTCCAGCCATTAAGTTTCCCTGTCAACTTTACACCGATCATTTTTGGGAATTTGAGTTCCCAAGGCATTCCTGCCATGACATCAACTGCATCGGCTCCTCCAACCCCTATTGCAACCATACCCAAACCTCCTGCATTGACCGTATGTGAATCTGTCCCGATCATCATCCCACCGGGAAAGGCATAATTTTCCAAAACTACCTGATGAATGATCCCCGCTCCCGGTTTCCAGAAACCAATTCCATATTTGTTGGACACCGATTCTAAAAAATTGAATACTTCTGCACTGTTACTATTGGCTGATTTCAAATCTGCTGCAGCTCCCTCTTTAGCTTGTATCAAATGGTCACAATGAACCGTTGTGGGTACGGCGACTTTAGATTTACCCGCTTGCATGAATTGCAGTAAAGCCATTTGGGCTGTGGCATCCTGACATGCAATGCGATCCGGAGCAAAATTGACATAATCCACTCCTCTTTTAAAAGTTTGGGTGGGATCTTTGTCCCACAAATGGGTGTAAAGAATTTTTTCACTGGAGGTGAGTGGGCGTTTTAAAATATTTTTCGTGAGGGTTATACGTTCTTCAAGTTGCGCATAATAGTGCTTAATCATTTCAATGTCAAAAGCCATAAAAATCTATATTTGATTGACCGTAAAAATACAAAATAAGAGTGAATTCAATATGAACTCCATGCCCTTTTTGAAGATCTTATTACAGAGCTCAAAGTCTGTTTTTTTTGATAATCCTAAAAGGATTAACGCATCTTAGCAAATCATCATTTTTTGGCTGATTAATTCTTTTTTTGCGCGTTTTGACTGCTTTTTTTTAGATAAAATTCAATGTGTAAATAAATATTTTAGGATGAATAAAATGGAGTAATATACCCTTTTTTTGATATCAGATTTTTTGGCCTTAACGCAGTACTTTATCAGGGGTTAAAAAAATGCTTAAAAATTGCAAAAAAATGTAAGCAAATAAATATGTAAATAACAAAAAATTACTAAATTTGCACCCGCTAAAACAATATAGATACAACTTAAATTATGGCTAAAGAAACTTTTGATCGGTCAAAACCCCACTTAAACATTGGAACCATCGGCCACGTAGATCACGGTAAAACAACCCTTACAGCTGCGATTACAAAAGTGCTTGCAGATGCAGGAATGTCAGAAGCAAGAAGCTTTGATCAAATTGATAACGCACCTGAGGAAAAAGAACGTGGTATTACTATTAACACATCCCACGTTGAATACCAAACGGAAAACCGTCATTATGCACACGTTGATTGTCCCGGTCACGCTGACTATGTCAAAAACATGGTTACGGGTGCTGCACAGATGGACGGAGCGATCCTTGTGGTTGCTGCAACCGATGGACCCATGCCACAAACCCGCGAGCACATTTTGTTGGGAAGACAGGTGGGTGTTCCAAGAATTGTAGTATTTTTAAACAAGGCCGACATGGTGGATGACGAAGAGCTTTTGGAATTAGTTGAAATGGAAGTAAGAGAATTGCTTTCGTTCTACGACTATGATGGAGATAATACTCCTGTTGTTCTTGGATCTGCACTCGGAGCCTTGAATGGAGAACAAAAATGGGTTGATACTGTCATGGAGTTGATGAATGAAGTTGACACATGGATCGAATTGCCAAAACGTGATGTTGATAAAGACTTCTTGATGCCTGTAGAAGATGTTTTCTCCATTACAGGTCGAGGTACTGTAGCTACCGGTCGAATTGAAACCGGAGTTGCTAACACTGCTGACGAAGTGGATATCATCGGAATGGGAGCTGAAAAAATGAAATCAACCATCACTGGTGTAGAAATGTTTAGAAAAATATTAGATAGAGGTGAAGCAGGTGATAACGTTGGTATTTTATTAAGAGGTATTGAAAAAACAGACATTAAGAGAGGGATGGTCATCTGTAAGCCCGGTTCTGTTACTCCTCATGCTAAGTTTAAAGCCGAGGTCTATATCTTAAAAAAAGAAGAAGGAGGTCGTCATACCCCTTTCCACAACAACTATCGTCCACAGTTTTATGTTAGAACTACAGACGTTACCGGTAATATTGTATTGCCCGATGGAGTGGAGATGGTAATGCCAGGAGATAACCTTACCATAACAGTAGATCTGATCCAGCCCATTGCGTTGAATGTAGGTCTTAGATTTGCGATCCGTGAAGGGGGAAGAACTGTAGGAGCAGGTCAGGTTACTGAGATTTTAGACTAAACAAAAAGTTTTTAGTATGACCTTAAGGTGTCCGCCTCTGGCGGATGCCTTTTGTGTCAAATAAAAACGGGTTTAGCTCAGTTGGTAGAGCACTGGTCTCCAAAACCAGGTGTCGGGAGTTCGAGCCTCTCAACCCGTGCAAAATAAACAACAGTATGTCAGCCATTATTGACTACATTAGAGATTCATTCGAAGAACTAAAGAACAATGTTTCATGGACCCCTAAAGTTGAGCTTCAACGTTTGGTGGTTATTGTTTTGGTATTTTCGGTGATTTTCTCACTCGCCATTTGGGGAGCAGATACCGTGCTTTCGGAGGTGGTAGGATTCTATTTTCAATTGATCAACGGATAATATGGCAGAGGTCGTTACAAAAAATTGGTACGTAATAAGAGCGGTAAGTGGTCAAGAAGCCAAGATCAAAGATTATATCATGAGCGAAATCAGCCGTCTGGGCTATGCCGATCAGGTTGAGGATATTTTGGTACCCATGGAAAAAGTGGTTCAAATCAGAAATGGCAAAAAGATCAACAAAGAGAAGGTTTATTTTCCAGGTTACATCATGATCAAAGCTAATTTGACAGGAGAAA
>VMHT01073250.1_pt1 | contig 16130 bp, 6 predicted proteins | sample 4693611 | NCBI WGS metagenome assembly VMHT01 (sample SAMN12280063, study PRJNA550983) | marine metagenome | isolation source: seawater sampled from same location over 5 years 0.02-0.2 micron viral filtrate | place: USA: collected off the coast of southern California halfway between the port... ... | reverse complement strand
TCAATGTATTCTCTAAATTTAAGTAGTGATTGAGCTGCTGACTGCAAAGCACTAGATACTTGTTGATTAGTTAATTGACCTGGTGTATTTTTAGCTATCTCTAAAGCTTCTTCCACAGAGAGGTTATCTAGATTCAATTTAGAAGCTTGTTCAGTAATAGAGCTTGCTTCGTATAGGTCGTATATCTGCGTAGGAGCAGTTCCTTTAAAGAAGTCTACAATACCTTGTGGGCTTGTTATATCAAAATCTAAACCTTCTGCTTTCACAACACTTTGAAATGCCAACAACGCACCTGCATTTTGTTCTGCTCTTTCAAAAATATCATAGGTTTGACTTAGGTCATCTAAAGTAAAACCTTTTTTAATAGACTCAGCTGCTAACGCAATTGGGTCTGTTTCTTCTCCATACCTATTATTAAGTTCTCTAACTTTTCTTTCATATCCTTGATAGTTAACTAAAGCTTGTTCGTGATCCCCGCCTGTTAAAGAAAGCATATCTTGAAAAGCAGGATATCTCTCTTTAAAAGAATTCTTTTTAGACATTTCTCTTAAAAATTTAGTGTCGGTCCAATTTTCAGCAACTGCAATATAAAACAAATCTTTTATTTCTAAATCATTGTTTGCCCATTCTGGTAAAAGTAAATCTCCAGTAGGAGCCATTAATGTTCTTTCTACTCTAGTTGCATAATTTTCATCTGTTCCCACAACATCAGCAATACTGCCTCCGGATATTCTTCCTTGTTTAAAATCATTATAAGAAACAGTTGCTGCGATAGGTGGCTCATTACCTGCACCTATTCCTTCTAGAGCATCTAAATCTGATCTATCTGCATAATAATAAATTTTATTTCCGCCAGGCAAAGTGTATTCAATAAAATAAGCAACTGGTAAACCAGGATATCCTGTAACTGCGTACCAAGTTCCGCCTTTAGCATAATTAGTTAAAGCAACAGTAGGTACTACTGGAGGTACTACAGGTTGTGGTGTTGTAGGATTAAACACATCATTTGGTGTAGGTATTACTCCTCCTGGAGTTCCTGGTCCAAAATAATCTGTAAAATCATCTGACCCACCACTAGGTGTGTCGTATATAGATTCTCTTCCTTCAGCAACAGATTCTTGAGATTCTTTAATAACTTTTTCTGGGTCTACTCCTGGAGCAAAATCAAATGTAATACCTTCATATACTGCTTCTACTTCATCATCAGTTGAGCTTCCTACATCAGAAGAAATAACAGGATTAGAAGCAAAAGATGCATTATATGTAGGAGTTGATGTTGTTTCAGCACCTGGAGCAACAACGTCAGGTACTAATTCATCTCTAATTTTTTGAGTAACAGGACCTACTGGCAATTCAGAAAAGAACTCATTTCCTTTATCTACCAAGCTTTTACGTTCTTCTTTATTTTCAGGCTCAGGTTTTGTCTCAGGTCTTTGTTCAAATCTAGTATTAGGTGTTTCATTTGCTTGAATTTTCTTGACAACTTCTTCTACAGTAGTGCCTTTAGGCGCAGCTTCAATCTCTGCTTTAATAACTTCTTTAACTGCTTTCTCTTGAATTTCTTTTATAACTGATGCAGCACTTCTACCTGGTGCAAAGTCAAATGATATTTGTCTCCTCATTTGTTAAACATTCCTCCTATTCGTTCTCCTAAAGCCGATACCTTGTCTCTGAATGTATCTCCTAATCCTACACCAGGACTTCCAAAAGTAGCAGCAGTTTGTGTTTCTTGATTAGTTGCTCCCACAGATGCTGAACTTGTAACTGCGTTATTGTAATTAGGATCTCCTAGACCCATAACTCCGCCAACGGCGCTACTGTACTGTCCTATGTATTGTTCTTCACTAAATTGTGGTGGTTTCTGTTGATATATTCTGTTATACCTCCTTGTATCTTTTATAAAAGGCATAGAAAAATCTTCTATAGAAACTTGCGTATTTGGATTCATAATTTTGTAATCTGTATACGATCTCTTTATTTGGTCTGTTAATCCAGGGTCATTAATTAAAAGCACAGAACTAACTTTGTCGTTTATTCTCTGAGCTATTGCATTTTGTTCTGGTATTCTTGCATCTTTAAAAACTGGTAATCTATAAGTCCAAGATTTAGTTTCGTTGTTACTTGTGTAAGAAGCTGCAGCTTGAGAAACTTGATCTACCATTTCAGGTAAAGCAAGTCCGCTTTCTAATCCTCTTGTTACGGCTCTATTCATTATGTCAATAACAAAAGGATTTGCTAAATGACCTAAAGCTAGTGATTCAGCAACTGTTCTACTAAAACCTTGATTAATAGCAGAGTTTAAATATTTATCATAAACTGCAATTTTGACAGTATCAGCAACAGTTGGAGATCCACCTAATGCAGATATTCTAAATGGATTATAAAAACCTGTTTGTGCAGTAACTTTACCAAATGTTTCATCTACTAACTCCGAAGCAGCACCTACACTACCAAAATTATCTAAATATTCACTATAAGATAAATCGTTATCACCTTCTAAACCATTATTAAAAGTTATACTCCATTGTTTAAATCCTTCAGTATCTTCAGCACCTGGCAGCCATTTATCAGTTTCATAATCATAAAAATCTTTACCATAGAATTGTTTAATTTGTTTCCATTGTTCTTCTGGTGAAGTTGGCTCTCCTGTAAACATGTTTGAGTTAGCTGGGTCATATTGACTTAAATCATTAGGATTACCACTAGGTGCCGAACCACCACCTGTGTCAGTTTGTTTCGCTAAACCAAATAGTTCATTTTCACTTTTATTAAGATAAATGTTGCTTGGAGGTATATGCAAATCCATATACTGGCTATAAGATCCATTATTATAAGCAGACCAATCTTCAAATATATTCCTACCTCTACCAGATTTCCTGTCCATTAATACTTTTGCATAAGAAAATTGAAAATCTAAATCTGCAATAATATCTACAAATTTTTTGTATTCTTCGTCTGTCATATCTATAACCTCTACTGCACGAACACCTGCATCTTTAAATTGAGAAAAGGTTGCATGAATATCTTTGTGATGAGCAGCCCAATTGATTTGGAACAAACCATAAGAAGTTTCATTTCCTGCAGCTTTTATATATTTATTAAATCCAGCAGATTCATGTTGTATCACAGAAAACAAAACAGGCAGAAAGTTCTCTCCATTTACTTTAGTTTTAAAATATTGATTTAAATGTTTATAAGCATACCCAGCAATAGTATCAGCATCTATTATTGTTTCAGGATATGCTTCATATGGGTTTATTCTTGTATTACTCATTTTCAATCTCTATCTTATCAGTAAATTTCCTTAAATCCCATTTAATATTGTCTTTGTCTGTTGAGTAATCGCCAGATATAGAAGGCTCATCACTATTTATATTATAGTAGTTATCAGCTGGACTAAAGTGGTCTGAGAAAAATACGTATTCTCCTGTACCATCTGCTAAATCTCCATCTAATCCATTTTCTATATACAACCAACCTAAAGCTCTACCATAAGGATCTTTTCTATTATCGTTACCAAATCTAGTATCAGTAACATAATACAATCTACCTTCATAGGTATCTACAAGTTGTTGTAAAAATGCTTTTTGAGTAATAGCTATTTCACTTTCTTCTGGATATTCTGTTGGATCTAGTCCCATTTCATAAGCCATAATTCCTATAACACGAACTGCATCTACATCCATATTTGAGTACATTGTATTTATTGTGTCACCGTCAGAAACATTACTGCCGTTTGCATTTATCTTTATAGCTCTAAATGGTCTCTTAGAAGTAATTGTTTGAAACTCTGCTATTTGGTCTTGGTCACTTAAAGTTACATTAAAGGTAGCGTTGTTCACAGTACCTTCAGCTGGGACAGGTTGTTTCCAATCTAAAGACAGAGCTTTGAAATTTGGCTTAACATAAAAATTCCACCATTGTTCTCCGCTTAATACGTTTGATCCGTCAAAGGAATAAATGTCTCCCATAATGTGGTTAAATATTGTAAATGTTTCAAAAACATCATCTACGATATTTTGCAAATCCTCATTGTTAGCTATCTGACCATCGTTACTTTCCCATTCTTCTTTAAGTGCAAACATTTTTCTTTCAAATGTTTCTAAAAATTTTAATTGAGCAGGACTATCAGCATCTTCATTAAAAAACATTTTAGCTTTAGTTAAACCTGACAACAACGCCATACCTTTATTAAATTGTTGGTCAGCAGGGTCTTGAGAAGAAAACACATATGCAGGATTTAATTTTCCAGCTTTTTGTGCAGCATATAAACGTGGTATTAAATCATAAGATTTATAACTTCCATTTACAATTTCTAAATCAGAGTTTTGTGTTACTTCCTCTATTAAAGCAACGATGTCAGGACCTAACTCATCAAGAGAATATTTTATTTTAAGTTTTTCATTTATCTCTTCTATATTTTTTACATCATCTGAAACAAGCTCTATACCAAAACTTTCTCTTAACTCAGCATTAATTAAAATTTCGCTTACAGAAAATTTACCTTCTGCAACAGCTTCTGCTACTTCAAGTTCATTTTCATTTACAATTTCAGCAAGACGGTCATAAATTACATTTACTGCGTTAACATTAAAACCTGCATTCTCGTGAATTATGTGTTTTACTTTTTCATCAGGTAATCTAACTGAAATTAAACCTTCTGCTAAATAATCTTTATATTGATTTGAATTGTCTTGGCTACCAGTTCTAAAAACATCTCCTGATTGGTACAGTTTGCCTTCTCTATCTACTAGCAATCTCTCACCTAATTCAGTAACAATGTAACTAGGAATTGTTAAAGAAATTACTTCTGGATGTTGTCTTTGTAATAAAAGTTGTTTAGCTCTACCTTCAGTAGTATTTCCTAAATCAAACCACCAAGATCTAATATCATTTAACACTTGAATTTTGTTGTCTTCGTTATAAGGATTTGCTCTGTATTCTGTTAACGAGGCAGGTCTCACAATATCTTCAAACACACCAGCGTCTTTACCAAAAGAAATCCAGTTATCTGCTACATCGACATATCTTGATGAAAAAGCAACATTTACAGGTACACCCATTCTTATTACTGTTTGACCAGATATAGATTTTCCAGCATTGTTTCTTGTTGCCTTAGCCGTAGTGTTAACATAATTAGTAAAATCTCCAATAGTGTCCCAATTAGTTTCCATATTTAAAATTACATTTGTATTGTCATATAAATAATTATTTTCTGTTCTAGCATATTTTAAAGATGTCGGAACATCTTCTATTGATTGAGGAGTTTCTCCCATACCTATAGCTTCTGCTACGAATTTTGTTGCTCTTAAAGAAGAATCTATAACGCCGCCTCCCATAAGAAATCTTCTTAGAGTAGTTCCTGTGTTATATTTCCATTGTTCTTCAGGCGGGAAAAAAGATTGAGAAGGGAAAAGATCTTCTATAGTATCTTGTAACTCCATACCTTTGTCATCGTCAAGAGTATTCATCATAGCCCCAATTAACATAACAGGTAATATTCCGCCGATTGGATTTATAACAAACATAGCGTTGTTTCCATTAGGTAGGAATGTTAAAGGAGAGAAATCAACATTAATATTTTCTTCTCCATATCCTTTACCAAAATTGTGTAATGGATTCTTAAAAGTTCCTTCAAGTTCAGCATTTGCTATTCTTGACACATAAGAATGTCTTCTTAGGTTTGGCACAAAATTTAATGTGTCATTTATTTTAGATTTAACAAAATTACTTGCAGTTTTTTCATCTGTAAATGCCCACCAATTACTCCTTAATTGAGAACGCCTACCTAAGTCTTTAAGATATCTTCCAAAGAAATCAGCCCAAGGACCACCGAATGGAGCAATAGATTTAAAGTCTTTTCCTAATGGTGTACTTAAATGAAACTTTAACATCATATCGTCTACTTCGTTTGTAGCATAATCTGCTGCTAAAGCTTCAATGTAATCATCAGTTACATAACCAGCTTTAAATAAATTTTCGTCAAAGTAAGACATACCCCAAATATCTGATTGATATCTTGGATCTATTGCTTGAGCGTGCACAGATAAATCTTGACCTATCTCTCGACTGTTAATAATTTTTTTTCCTTGAGATTCAAACAAAGCTATTAATTGTTCTTTTCTTGTTGCATGAGCTTTGTTAGCAATTAAGTTAGCTCTGTTCCAAGCTGGATTACCAAACATCTGCTCCATTACACCTGTCTCTCTACCAGTAAGTTTTGCAAGTCCTCTTTCACCTAAGAAACCGTTTTGTTTCTTAACTCCAGGAACTCTTATGTATCCAATAATGTTTGCATCTGGTAAAGCTTTTAGATTTGTCCCTGTTCCTCGTTGTCTTGCAGCTTTAAGAAACGCATTCCAAACGCTATCTACTTTGTTTGCTGGGACACCTAATGTGTACCATGCTTTCATTGACTCATAATATTTCCAACCTTCTTCAGCATTGACTAAATAATGTTGATAAGGAACAGGTGGTAGATTAAGTCCTACATGTGTAGCCATACCTTCACCTTGTTTATAACCAAACATTTTTAAACCTTTTATATAATCTGCATCTGAAGTTCCAAACCAATTTATCCAATCTTTGTCAGTTCCCTTTTTGATAAGATCATCTAATTGAGCTTTTGTTAAATCTTTACCGACTTTTAATTGTTTAATTTTTTCTAATACTTGAGCGTATTGTTGAAATCCATAATCATTTAACAAAGAATCAATGTGTTGAGTAGCGTACTGAAAGAAACCAGCGTCTGTATTTTTTAATAATTCTACAGGTGCGTTGTTATCAAATCCCATTTTATAACGTTGTGCAACTTCTATAGGAAGTTGTTGTTGTGTTTCTAAAGCATCGTTAACCCATTTATTTATTTCTTTTGCTAATTTTGGATTTTTCATAGCTTCATCAATTCCACCAAGTTTTCTAATTTCTCTTAAATTTTGCCTAACGCCTCTATTAAAAAGGTAATCTTTTCTTGTTCCTTTCCAACCATAAATAGATTTGTAAAAGAACACTTCGTCAAAAGCAGCAACGAAAGCAGTAGCTGGTCTTGCAACTTTATCTAAAATCCAAGCTCTGTTAAAATTTTCCATATTTTCATACCAACGTTTAGAATTAATTTTTCTCATTAACGCAGTTATGTTTCCTCCCTCAACAGCTTGATTCATCACAAAGAAATCTAAGGGGCTTATAGGAAGTTCTCCTTCAACAACTTGATTAGTAGCTCTCCTAGTATTTCTAACGTCTCCTATAAATTGTTCTATAAGTTCTTCTGTTGTTTCTGTATTTGTATTTTTAAATTTTTTATTTTTTCTAAGTTCAGCTATTAAACGAGAATCGTATTTTCTACCAGATGCTAAGAAAGCGTCTTCTGCTTCGTTAAGCATAAATTTAGTTCCTTGAGCTCTATCAATATATTTTGCTTGTCCTCTAAGAACTGCTGATGCTGCACCGACTTCATCTTTGTACTGCATCATAACTTTAAGAGTTACCCAATTGATGTCTATATCAATAACTTCTCCAGCTTTGTTTTTTATAATTTTTATTGGGTTTTCTATGTAGAAGACCTCTTGACCTTTAGCTTCGGCTTGCGCTATACGTTTTCCTTCTGCGTTGTTTTTTAATTTCTGTCCTTTAAATTTTATTTTTGATGCTTGATCATATAAGTTATCTCCAACTTTAGACAAAGTAAACCAACCGCCTTGTAAATTATCAAATTTATGCCAGTTTAATTTGTACACAAGAGTGTTTAAAGCTTTCTGCATAACTTGTTGTTGTTGTGACCTGATAGAAGTATTTAACAATTCATCGTAAGCTCTCATTTGTTTGTCTAATTTGTTTAAAAGTTTTCTATGTTCTGTTTTAACTAATCTATCAATTTTTTGATAATTTACACCTTTTCCAGCTTGTTCAGCTATTTCGTTAAGTTTAGAATTAAAGTCATCTAAAAATTTAGTAAAATTTTTTGAAGCATTTACAGATTCTTTTGATTTTGGTACTAAACCTGCTAATTCGTTAGCATCATCTAACAATCTTTGCATTTGAGCTCTACCTTGAGGATTACCCATAAAACTTTCATCATTAAATAATTGCTCTATATCAAATGTATCGTAATCTACGATTTCTCCTTGTTTCTGTCCCTTACGAGGTCTCACAATACCTGCTGATTGATTCTTCTGTAATTTAGAGATATATGCTTGTTGACCTAAAATAATATCTTCTGCAGCACCTTCAGCTTTTAAAGTTTGTAATTTGGTTTTAGCTTTTGCTATAAGTTTCTTAACTGTACCATGTTCAAATGTAGGCATAGCAGCACCTTGTCTAACATCAGCTATTTCATCTAAATCTAAATTTCTAATAGATTGACCAGAAACAGTAGTGTCATCTCCTAAATGCTTTACAACATTTCTTGAATTTTTTCCTAAAGCTCCCATTTCAAAAAAGTTTATTAAATCAGATTGATTAATTATTTGTAACCTAAGTGCAGCTAAAGCGCTTCCATTAAAGTTAGTTCCACTATTTAAAGTAGCTTCAAACAATTCTTCTAATGAATCATCTAATGTTTGCAGTAAAGTATTAATTTCTCCTTCAGGCAATTTAGTACCATGAATCATGCTTTCAATAGCTTCCATAACACTTCTTCTTGCATTAGGACCAGCAAGATTAACTTTGGTTGAAATATTTTTAGTTGTTAATAATTTGTCAAAAGCTCTTAAAGATTTTCCATCTCCATTAATAGCTTTTCCTATTATCTTTACATTTCTCTGTGCTTTAAATCTATTCCAATAAGTCTTATGAAATATGTAAGGATTATCTCCTTGCAATAAAGTATCTGTATAAACTTTATAAAATCTTTCGCTTGTAACTTCAGCAGTTTCTCTAGCAAGATCGTCTTTAACAATGTTTTTTAATCTACCTTGATTAGCGTCTGAAAAGTTTTTAAGCAATTCTTTTTTTTGTAAATATGTTCCTTCTTTTAAAATTTTATAAAGGTCATCAGCAAATGCTTTACCTAACCCTCTACTCATAAACCCTTTTATATATTTTGCATGAGCAAATTGTTTTACTGCTCCAGCTCTAACACCAGTCATTGGTGTAAACAACCATATTGTTGGATCAAGTGCAAAAGAAGATCCTATATCTATCATAGAGCCTGAAAAAGTTCCATTCATACCAAGAGCTTCTGAAGGTTTATAATCCATTTTTTTAACTAAATTATAATATTCTCTTCTCCCTTCCTTATTACCAAATTCAGCAGCCATTTGTCTTCCGTCTTCTGTTGCAAGTAAAAAAGCTCCTGTAGAAATACTTCCCACAATATACTTAGAGTATGCACCCAAAGCATTAACTACTAACTCTCCAACAGTATCTTCTCCAGAAGCAATTTTTTTAATTTGTTCTGCAGTTGCTTGATGAATAGCTTCTACAAATTCGTTGTTAGCATCCATCAACTGAGGATTGTTCGCTTCTATCATTACAGTTACTATTGCTTTAGCTTTAGCTTCATCTCCTTGCACAAAAGGCATATCTAGAATTTGCTGCGCAAATATTGGATCGTTTTGACTTAAAGACTCCCAAGTCTGGTCTTGAGTAACTGCTTGAAAATTTTTAATAGATTGATCTCTTTGTCTTTGAACATCTGAAATCATATTTTCTTCATATCCTGAATTTCTTTTATTTGTATCATCTTGACCAACAAGATTAGTTAAAGCATAACTTACAAATTTTCCTGTCATTACAGCTATAGTTAAAGGATTTGTTGCAGTCAATTCTTCTGGTACTTCTGTATCTTTAATTTTTGCAGGAAAAAAAGTTGAATTCCCTAAAAATATTCCAGATTTATAAGCATTACTTGTTCCATCTTTTATTTTATTCCATAACTTACCCATCATGCCTTCTTGAACATTGTTAGGTATTTTATCATTCACAACTATTGCATCTGCTTGTTCTTGCGTTTCAAACAACGACAGAGTTTCTCCTAATTTTTGCTGACGAACTTCATCTAAAGAATTTTGGTATTCTTTTTCAACATCAAAGTCTCCCGTAAAAGGAGAAGTTCCAGCCATTCCAGGAGTCCCTGCTGAAAGGGCTGCTCCAAATTTACTAGCAAGTTGTTTAAAATTAAATTTTCTTTTAGCAGTATCTTCTATATCTTTTGTAACATTTGTAGCAGTTTCGTAATAGTCATATACTCTTGGAAGATGTTCTATCATTTCTGGACTAAGGTCACTTAATTCTTTTTGTTGTTCTGGAGTCAAACTCATAACCCAATTTGAAGGAACTTCTCCCACAGTATGTAAAATAGCTTTTTCCATGCCTTGTACATTTCCTGTAGAAGGAGGATAATAATTTGTTAAATCTTTTTTAGACGGTAAATGATAACTTAAAGCACCATCATATTCTTGATCTTCTAATGAATATTTAGATTCTTCTTTTAATCTATCTTCTAAAGGTTTATCAACCATCATCGCCCTGCAACTGAGAAATAACTGCTCCTCTAATTACTTGGGCTGCGGCAGCTCTAACTACTGGAATTTTTGAATTCGCAAACAAGTCCATAGCGTTATCTACTGCAGTTGCTCGTTGTTGTTCTAGTTCTGTTATAGGAGGAGCTTGAACTCCCATACCTTGACCAAATGGTAAACCATCACTAGCTAATCCACCTTGATTAGGAGAGTTAGCTACAAAGTCTCCAATGCCACCTAAGCTTAAACTTCCAGGAGCTTGCGGAGCTATTCTTTGAGCTCCAGCACCAGGTAATGGATTATCTCCTTGTACTCCTAAAGACATACCAGCATTAGCTGCCATATTTTCTATTTGTTGTTTACCACCAGAAGGCAAACCACCTAAGTCAGTAATCTGTGACGGTCCTTCAGACATATTAACCTCCTATACCTAATGCTCCTAAAGAAGGCAAACTAGCAGCTTCAGGTGGTAATTGTCCACCTTGCGGTAAACCACCTTGCGGCGGACCACCAGGAGCTGCACCTTGCGGTAAAGCTTGTTCTTCAGGTTGCAAATCTTCTAACAATTTATTTACTACTTCATTTAAATCTACATTTTCTTTGCCCATGTTTTGCAACAGTTGAGCTGCAATCTGTACATTACCTTGAGCAGCTTGTTGGTAAATACCTTCCATCAGAGAATCTGTTACTCTCTGTCTCACAATCCTTACCTCTTCTCTAGAAGGGTCTTCTAAGAAATCCATTTCATCTCTTGCAGTCTCTCTAGATATTAAATTTTGATTAAGATTCATAGCAAGTCGCATCTCTCTATTAGATGGATCTGTTCCAGCACCAATACCGTACCTGACATTGTTATCATAATGACCTGCAATATCTCTTGACGGTATAAAAATTTCTGGTTTCTTTCTGTCAGCTGCGTCTCCGTGAATAGTCTTTTCTCCATCACAGTAATGCTCATCAAAAGCTAACAGTATTTGAGTAGCTTTTTCTAAGAACGACTCAAACTGTTTATGTGCTAAAGCAAGTCGTGCATCAATTTGTCCCATAGATGCCTCAATACCACGAGCAGAAACAATACTTGCACCTGGATCACCACTAAGTTGACCAGGGAAAGATGCTTGCGAACGTGCTTCAGAGGCAAGTCGTCCAATTAAATCTTTTGCATCGAAGTGACTACGAGATTGCATTCTCTCCATACGAGCTTCAGGACTTCTTCCGTGTATTATTGCACCAGGACCGAAGTCATCTGGATTCATAACATCATACTCGAACACAGGTGGATAGACTTCTTCTTCAGAACTTGTGATTGTAAGAGTCATTAACCTGTGCATTGTTCGTAGTATGTGTCTCGTCTGATCGAATATTCCTCTGCATTGTCCGTCAAAAGATGGAACTGATACTTCAACAACAGGTACTTTACCAAGCTTATTCTCTTCTTCTGTAAGAATAATGCCTGTTCTTTTTTGCATACCTTCTCTTGATGCATCAGCAATCATGTGTACGTATTTGTCAGGGAAAAACCAAAACCATTCCTCTACTTCTGTAATCTTAGGATCTAAGACTCCTCTAGCAGCAGGATATTGTTTAAGAATAATGTCTGTAGATACCTTTTTAGCTACCAATAATTCAATGATATTTCCTTTAGTATCTTTAATTGGATAGCAATATCTAGGGTCTAATCGTTGTAGATAAGGGTCTCTTTTAGCAGGTTCTTCAGAAAAATCAGCCCAAACACCACAATATGCGGCTCCAGCTCCTGCGTAATCGCCCCACCATTGAGCCATAAGCTCATTAATGTTAGAACTTGACCATAGTTCTTGTGTCCTACGTTCTCTTTTCCTTGCAGCTCTTTCGCCGCCTTTTAAATCTTTATTAACTGGTACAGGAATTCTAACTGATGGAATAACGGCACCACCAATAGCAGACCAATGATGTATACCCATTTCAATAATATTTGCAACTGAGGGAGCTTCTGCAGTAGCAGTTAAGTTAGCCCAAAGCATGTGCCACTCTCCATTAACGACAGTGGTTATTTCCTTTACTCGCTCTTTCCATTCAGCATGTGTTTCTATTAATTGATTTCTCCTATCCCAATACTGTTGTGATGGAGATAAGTTTCTACCTGCTGAACTAGCGTTCTCTAAGGGTGTTCCAAAATTTAAGTTGCTCATTTATTCCTTGTAAACATTCTATCTCTTATAATAGGCGGAATATTTCTTCTTGACACGACTTTTGTTAAATCTACACTAAAAAATGTAGAATTCTTGCATTCTCCGTTTGCAATCCACAAAGCGATCAAAGCGTCCTGTTGTTTCGCCCAAGGAAATACTAGCATATCATCCATCAATGGTTCAAGCTTTGTTTTATCTTGTACGGTAGCTGAAGGGAAAGCTATCAAGCCGCTATAAAATAATGATTGCATAGCACCTACGCCATACTCTTCATCCCATTTAGATCCTCGTTTTTTACCAGCACCAGTTGTTTTATGTTCAATCATTCTGGTACCTGCCCATTCAGCACGTTGTTTCACAGTATCATCTCCTAAGATAGTCGGAGCAAAGTTTGTTTCTATAACTGTATAAGCAACTCTATGGTCTTTATATTTTTCCCAGAACTCGTACATTAATTTATTTCGTACACCAGTAGCACCTAATCTAAATCCTACAAAAATGTCAACAACAGTCCTCACGCCTGTTTGAGGATTGTACGCAAGCAAAATTGATGCAGCTCTACCAGTCGTTGCTGGATCAATACCAAGTATTAAAATTTCGTCAGGATACACTTGACCAATACTTCGAGAAGCACCTAACTCTAAAGCGTTGTCTATAAGCTCTTGTTTAAATATGCCTTCTTCGTTTTGAACATCTTCTTGTTGGTACACAAGCTTCCATCTAAGAGGATCTCTAGAAGATATTTCATCTCGTATGTCCCTTAGTCCAGGTATAAAAACTTCTGTATCAATTGTTTCATCATGTTCCCACTTGCCATCTAAAGACCAATACTCACTCCAATTAGGTTTTTCTTGGTCAGTATGTTCATCTAAAATTGCAGGTATAGAAACATGTTTAAATATTCTATGTTCTTTCCAAGACTCTTTCCATTGTCCATAATTATCTAGTGGGTGAATTCTTGTACCGTTAACTAGGGTCTGTCCTCTCTGCGCCCTAGACCTTGCCTCCTGCGTAAACCATTCGTCAATTCTTCTTCGCCTAACATCAGTTTGTTGATTCTCTAAGGTCAAAGCATCATCAAGAATAAGTAAGTCAAGTCGTGATCCGTATATCTGTTTACCAACAGACAAAGCTTGTACGGTCGGATCTCTTTCTCCAGACTCTCTTTGTCGTATGGTTATCTGGTCTTTAGACCAGCCAAAACCGTCAGCTTTTTGTGACTTAAATCCGTTAAAATCTTCTATTAGATTTCTTTCGCAGTCTTTATAAAGATGCGGGTCAACTAAGTATCTTTTAATTCTACCTAACAAGTCTTGTGCCTTTTCCCCAGACTTCGTAACCAGGGCAATTCGAATGTCTGGGTTTTGGCACATTTTGTATACTGGATACCACAAAGCTGATAACGTAGATTTACCAGACTCAGGATGCCCTAAAACTAAAACAAGTCTTCCTGTAGGATCAGCTAGATTCTTTTCTATCTCAAATTGATGCGGAGCAAAGTCAACGTTAAAATATAATTTGCAAAATTCAGAAAAGGACATATTCGATAAATCAGGGTAGGAATCCTTAACCGCATCACCAGATCTAATTTGTCGTGCTTCAGCAGCCCAGTCCTTATGTCGCTGCGAGTTTTCTTCCCACCATTTTCTTGTAACACCGATACGCTTACAAGCTTCCGTGTAGGTGAGTCCGTACCTAATACATTCCAGGAAAGACTCCATAGCCCATGCTTTCCAAAGACTTGTACCCTTTTTTGCTGGCGGTGGAGGTAAATATACTTCTGCATCTTTATCGAATTGAAAAACTTCATTGTTGGCTCCAAATATTTGTGCCTTGACTTTTGCCCTATCAGACAACAAATCGGCATCAGACCTTTTAGGTCTACCTGCTTTTATTTCATCGGTCATAAAATTACTATAACACTAAGTTTTAGCTTTACGCCAGGTATTAGACAAGATATCTCGACAAGACCTACACATCCCCTTTTTAATGTCTGAAGGTAAGCCAAACACGTTAACCTGTTTTACACCACAACTTCGGCATCTCATTCGTCCTCCTCTAACAGAGACTCCTGTACCTGTTCAACTCTAGGGACAGGTCTAGAAGTTTCACTCTCTATTATATCCCAACCTTCCTTAGTTACACTATATTGTTTAGATCTTCCTTCACCCGTTTGCTCTACAAGCTCTTCTCTGATAAGCTGAGCCTTTGGACGCTCAAAACGACCTCCGTCCATATTTGCAGCTTCTCTCCAAGCTTTATTAAAGAACTTCTCTCCTCTGTGTGTTGTAATGTCTCCTAAAGCTTTTAGTAAGGAGTAATCTCTTGCTTTCACACCTTCTTGGTACGCAGTCAAACCTGCGGAGCCACTCTCTGGGTCAGCAGTCAACATAAGGGACCACGGCTTAAATGGTTCGGCATCTTTTTGCTTAGTACATTCCATCTCAATAAAGCCAGAGTCTTGTCCACGTGCAGTTAAGTGAATTGTTGTATCTGCTGATGCTCGTATAACAGAAGATCCTCTCATGCTCTCTCCAGATTTTGTGTCGTGGTGTACTGCTAGTATGGCTGCGTTAAAGTTTTGCCTTAGTGTATCTATCATAGCCACCACTTGACCCATATCTTGTTGCAAGTTTTCATTAGCACCAACGGTACATCTCTGCAACGTATCAATAACAATAAGTCCTGGGTCCACAGATTCAACTAGGTCAAGAAAATCTAGTTGCTCAGTTGTAGGAAGTTTTCCTGGTGGAGCAAACAAGGGTACTGCGCTCGTGTAATAGAAGACAGGTGGAAATATGGAGGCATTTCTCCTATTCTTCCAAGCGGTTACACGAGCACCTAAGTACCCAACTCCTTCGGCTAGGACATATAAAACTGTGGTCTTTTGTGTCTTCTTACCAAACCATGTCCAACCGTTAGCTATGGTGTTAGCCCAGTCTAATGCTAAAAATGTTTTTCCGACACCTGCATCAGAGTGCAACACCGTAAAGCCCTCTTCCATAATAAAATCCTCAATAAGCCATTCAGGTGGTTTGAGCTTGGTAACGTCTTCGCCTTTAAGGACTTTTAACTGTCGATAGTTATCTGCCCCTCGATGGTGCTTTAATAAAAGCTTTAGTCTCTCTGGTACAATCATATTCCTCCATATTCGTATTGTTATACTACAACACCTGTAATTTTAGTCCAACAGATTTGGACTAAAAGTTAGTCCAAAGGCATCTGGACTAACTTACACAAATGTTTACCTAGGTTTCTTGTTTAGTCCAGGTGCTATAAGGGTTTTTAAGAATGCCAAAGTTAGTCCACTTATGTCCACTCTTTAGAGTGGACTAAGGGACTAATGGGACTCTGTTTAGGGGACTTAGTAAAGGATATATGATCAATATATCTATTAATCAGTCTATATATAGGTTTTTGAGAGTTTTTAAGGGTTTTCGCAAAATTAATGTGGGGACTTTCCTTAGGTTAGGGAAGGGGCTTCTTATGTTTGTCGTTT
>VMHT01031340.1_pt1 | contig 16130 bp, 17 predicted proteins | sample 4693611 | NCBI WGS metagenome assembly VMHT01 (sample SAMN12280063, study PRJNA550983) | marine metagenome | isolation source: seawater sampled from same location over 5 years 0.02-0.2 micron viral filtrate | place: USA: collected off the coast of southern California halfway between the port... ... | reverse complement strand
TTGCCTTGTGGGTGCAGCTCTCCCTTGTAGCGTAAATTAAATAAATGCTTAGGAGTCACACCATACTTAGCAGATTCCTTAATGACTTCTGATTCGGTCATACCTTCTGGGATGTTACCACCCAGAAAAATTTCGTTCCCTTCTTCATCCTCATAGACTGCGGCAAGCAGTTCCCCTCTTTTAAACTTATCAGTAAACTTCTTTTCGTTTGCCTTGCGAACAATATCAAATAGCTCTAAAGCTTGTTCTGGGTCGTAGTCAAATGGCTCCGCTTCTCCATCTACTTCTTGAGCAGTAGTGTATAAGCTAAGAGTCTGCTTATCTTCATAAGATAAGTATTGGTTTTCAGGATCCTCTTCATCAAGAAGTGTTTTTATTGAAGACCCTAAATCTAGCTTAGAGAAAGAACTAATTGTGTCCTCAACTTCTTGTGAGTTGTTCTCAGTAAGTATTCCCTCGCTACTTAAAACTCGACTGAGGTTATAGTTAAGTTGCTCCTCTATTTTTTCGTCATACTTGCCTGCGTCTAAGTATTCATTTCTGACGTTCTCAGTGTACCTCCCATAACTTTCGAGAGGGTTTTCATACGGGTTTGCGGCAGACCAATCTTGGTAGGTCGTTTCAACGAAGGGTGAGTTTAGGTTGCTTGGATCTGACATAGCAGAAGCGGTTATGTGTTGTTTAAAGGGTCAAGCGCAGTTGTTCAATTAATTGCTGCTGTTCTGGTGTAGGGTTCTTAGGTAAATTTAAGGTCTGGCCTTGGAGCATGGTAGCTCCAGCTGTATCTGGAGAATTGAGTTCTTGTATTTTGCCTCGTACTTTCGCAGGTTCAGCTCTTTTTGCATATAGATCTGAGCGTAAGTCGTTAATTGCTTTTAGCGCACTAATAGTATCAACAACACCAATCTCACCCAGTGAACGCCCATCACTTAGTTTAATGTCTCTAAGAATCTTTCCCTTTTTAAAGGACAACGCCTCCGCTTGTTCATTGGGATCGCCCTCCTCTGGCACAGTTGTGTCCTCATCAACCTTAGTAATAAAGGATTCAATTCCTGTAAGTTCTTTTAGATCTCTGTTAAATACGTCATCCAGCTCTTTTTCCTCAGCATCTAACTTAGCTTGATTTGCAGTGGCAGCTCTACTACCAGCAATAGCTTGGCCTTTATTCCAATTAGCTTGGTTGATTTCTTCCTCCATTGCCTCTGCTGGAGTTACAATCCCATCAGAATTGATGAAGTTATTAAATTTCACAGGGTCAATGCCAGAAGTAGCCATCCTAGAAGTAGTCTGTAGATTTTTATTAGCGGAATCAGATTCAGCTTGGCGCGACTTCAACGAGTTCTCTGCTGATCTAAATATTATACCAGCTGCTGGGAACTTACTTAACATCTGGGCATTCTTCATACCGAATGCGGCGATCTCTCTTTGTTTTTGGAAATTATTTTTAGTCGGATCTTCAATAATGTTGTTTAGAGATTTTGTAATCTCTTCTGTTCTCTCCCCGAAATTTATTTCTTCTTGTGCCTGCCGTTTTTTTTCTTCGAACTCTTGTAAGCCTCTTTGATAAGCCAACTCAGAATTTCTTTCCTTCAATAGTTGCGAACGCAACTGCATCATCTGCTGTAATTGAGGTTGAAGTTCTTGAGTTTCAAACTGTGTGATGGAGCTGCTCTCCCTACTCGTTAAACCAAAAGTGTTCCTTAGTGGTTTGATATCACGATTAAAGAAATCGTCGCTTGCAACTGGAAATTGTGGTTCAGCCATGTCTTTAGGATATTTTAATTGCTGGCTGTTTACCCGCTGGTGCGGGGCCATCTTGGAAGTTAGGGAAAAAGTTAGGATCTTCTTTAAACTTTTTCAGAAGACGATCCGTCATCATTTGCTGTAGTTCAGCATTTGCGTCTCTCGCTTTAGTAGCCCTTGCTTGCACATCATCTCTTGCGGCTAAGTATTGCTGCGATGCTACTGCTGGTGCATTACTATCTGGTGACCTAGCCCAATCGGCAGCAGCTTGATTAGCAGCATTAACAAAACCTTTCCTCCTTAGCATCCTTGCTTTCCGCAAACCAGCATTCCTAGAATACAAACTCCTCTTCTGCCCAACCCCTAATGTTCTGTTGGGGTCTTGCATCCTTTTGTAGAAATCTTCGTAGCTTCCTAATTGCTTCCGCTCACGTTCCCTCCTATTTGCTACCATCTCTTTGGTTTTGCCTCTGACAAAATTGCTCCTCTCCTCCATTATCTCTCTATCCATTTCCTTCTTGCCAATGCCTAGCTCGGTCATTCCAATTTCACGCAAGTCATTAACTCCACCATCTCCGTCTATATTATTAGCTTTAACTTGTTCCGTAATTCTTCTCCTTAATGCTTTCCGTTGGTTAAGATTAGAACCGTAGTCTGGATCAGTTAGCGAACCTGAATCTATGCCTGCTTGAGAATAAGGATCGGTGACTAACTTAGGTAATTCATCTGGATCGCCCCCCTGCTTTAACTTGTTGTAATCAGCGGTGATTTTAGCTGCGATGTTTTCAGGGTCATCCTGAAACTTTTTTATGGCGGGGGCGACTTTTTGCAGATTAGGCATAGCTGGCGTAATGCCGTCTGCATCGGTGCCTGCCATGATCGTGGCTCGTGAGGGGTTAGCCTTATCAAAGGCCGCAATCATTTCTGGTGTTTCCCCTGCCGCTATAATCTTCTCACGCTCCGCCGCATTTTCAGCTGCCATTTCAGGGTTGATGGCAGGTTGCTCTGATACTATACCCTCAGTTGGTGGGTCTGTAAGCTCTCCTTTTAATAGTTTATCAACGATTCCTTCGTTTGTAGTTCCATAGTTTTGGTTTCCAGTAGGGTTGTTAATACTTCTATTAGCCTTGCTTAAAGCGGCAGTTTGTTGTGCGTCACGTTCTGCCGCATCCAGCTGTGCCACCCCACTTTCAACTGTTGATTCTTGGTTAGCACTCGTGGTTTCAGCTACGTTTTTTAAGAGGCGATTTCTTGCGGCTTCAGTCGCGCCACCACTCCCACGATCACTTTGAAACCCAGCTGCTCCAGCCGCACCTTTCGGGCCAGCCGCACCTTGGACTCCAAGACCACCAGTCACCCCAAAGTTTTTTCTGCGCTCAATCTCGTCCTCTTTGTTTTGCAAACCCCCCGATGCTTTTAAACCCCCCGATGGTTTTAAACCACCTGATGGTTTGAGTCCTTTTTTATTTTTTTTGGGTTTACTCATAAGTTAAATTATAAGGTTTGAATTAAAAAAAGTCAATCGACTAGGGTGGTGTCAGCGTTCTGTAAAGCTCCCCCTAATGTTTTTATAGATCGTCTGGGTTTATTAAAGGACATATCTCCTTCTTTTGGAGGGTCAACAGCTACCAAACCTAGTCTCTGACGGGCACAATCTAACGCCAAAAACGCTGCGTCTGCAAGGTCTGGGCTTCTACCAAAGCGAGCTTTGTATTCGGGCTTGCTTTCAATTTTCATACGAAGAGTCGAACCCTTCACATGATCGTAGTTTCTTCCTGTTATTTCTTGAGCTAGATCTGAGTTTACCCCAAAGACTTGACGAGTTCTCATCAACTCCTTCCCAACAAACCACAACTCAGATACTCTGTTAACGTATAGTTCGTGCCCTACAAGTTTACTGTTTGCACTGACTCTCTTATCGCTTGCCTTTCCACCAAACGAAACCCTCATAAAGCGGCTAGACCATTCGCCTGCGAGAACGTCACAAAATGGAGCACCAGCTCCAGTGGCGTCCACGCTCACATTTTCAGGTGGGACGTTATGTTTTATGCAGAGGTCTTTAATTTGTTTTACAATTTGGTAAGTCCTTGGAATGGCCTTATTAGTTGCGTCATCATTTAAATGAACAGCTTGTCCAAACTCTATAACATATTGTCCACTAGAGTCATAGCCGCACTTAGCTAAGAAAGCAATACACCGATCACCGCCATTGGTAAATGCAGGGTCTACCCCACACAAGTTGACAGGAGTACTGCTCCATTGAACAGTGTTCATAGACTTGCTATTAGCAATTTCGTTTTCTGTGTAAATGCCTGTCGTTTCATCGCTGTCAAAAAACACAGCTCTTACCATTCGCATATACCCTCGGCTCTCTACCCCCAGTAAAGCTTTGTCTTCTTCAAGTTTTTCTTGTGTGGGTAACCAAGGGTAAATTGTTTCTCCCGCTACAATGTTAGGAGATCTCTCACCATCTAGACGTATGTATTTTCCTTTCCATTTTGTGTCCCACTCATCAGCGGTATTTGTATCAACACTATCCCAACCATCGACAGGAGTTGACCAAACCCCAAATGCATCAAAGCGACTGTTGGGGTTAGACATCCCAATCATTTGAAATGATGGGTTTTTACTCAGGTTCGTGAGACCTGCGTTAAGAATAGCTTCCGACAATTCTGACAATTCGTCGCCTATAAGAATCACACGTTTTTGTTTGATTCCTATGAATTTGCCAACCGCTTCTTTAGTTTTACTTTTTTCCGCAGAGATCAATGAAAGCCCAGCCCGTTCTATAAGGATATCCTTTTCGTTTATATAGGATGCATTCCCGATTGAATCCCTGATCTTGATTGGTGCGTCATCAATCACGGACAGGAGTGACATCACACTACCCCATATACGTTTACGAGCTTCACGGAGCGTGGTTGAAGTCATAAGAACCAGAGTGTCTTGGGGCTGGCTCAACCAGTTCACAATACCCCATGCCGCCATGGTGTGGGATTTTCCCGATGACGCACTACCTCCAACAGCAAGATATTTATTGTTGATGGCAGCTCGTACCATCATTTCAGCCCATGGGTGTTTTACCATTAATTTTTCTGGTAAGTCATCGCGGTTCCACAACTCATCACAAATTCTCCAGAAATAATATTCGCGAGCAATGGGTTCTTCATGTTTAGCAAAACCATAAAGAAGTGCTGTAAGTAAACTAGTTGGGGGGATAGTAAAACCACCCACGTCCATCTGTTTTGTTTTGGAACAAATTTTAGGTTCTAGTAACTGCTTGCTCCTCTCCTCTATTAAAGCCATATTTTAGTAACAATAAAGCTTTTGACATGAGTATCAATTCCAAAGACGAAATTCAAGAACGTGCAGTCCAGATGTATAATGCAGACTGGAAGACATCTGCCATAGCTAAAGAACTTGGTGTTCATGCAGGTACGGTAAGAAGATGGTTTAAAAAACGTGGCATCCCTGCGCGTAAAAATGGTGGGGTTGAGTCTACTACCGTTGAAAAAATCGACACAACAGAAGAACATGTCGAAGATGTAGACATGAGCAAACTAACAAAGGAAGCTGCTATACTTGCCAAGCACGATGCTCGCATGAAAGAGGAAGAAGAGATTCTTCAAATTGCAGAAAGCCAAGCTAGTCCTGCTGATAAATACCAAAACTACATAGCTATGGCAGCTATACGGTTAGCTAGGGACAACATGAAAAACATAAGTGGCCCCAGAAACATCAAAGAACTTTCTGAACTAGATCAATTAATTCGTAGAAACCTTGGTTTAAATGCTAAAAGCAGTGGGGGTGATGCCAGTAAAATGCATATTGATATTTCTATATTGAACAATAGAAAGGCCGATACGGGTAAAGGAACAGTAATCGATATACAGTCAGATGATTAACAACTTTGAGAATTTTTCGTGGGAATATAATCCAGAGGAAGATCCCTATGTGAAACGCCAAGTATCCCCAGAGAATACTAAGCCAGTAAGATATGAAGAAATAATGTTCTTTAACCAATTACAAGAAGCCCTTGTGGGGGTAGTTGAAAAACCTGATGGGCCTCCTGTTGCATGTTACGATAGCCTCAAGTCACTTGCCATTCTTCAAGACACGCACGGACTTAATGAAGAGGACGCACGACTGGCCCTTAATCAATTAATGGACACTGATCTTGGCCCAACAGCACCCTGCTTTTTAGACACAACTATACTTGAAAAGTAATGAGCTTATTTAAAAATAAAGAACTTGTCCACAACCCAAAAGTTCTTATCCGTAAGAAAAATACTGAGGATGTAGCTTTTTCAATAAAGCAACTTGAAGGTGCTTTCTATAGAGTTAAGCCAGAAAACATGAAGGAGATTTTGTTTTTACAAGGTCTTAAGAAAAACATATTTGTATATAGCCCTGCTTCGGGGGATGGTTTAATTATTACTCTTAACTTGTTTTGATCATAGGTATTGACAACGGATTAGACGGAGGGCTGTGTGCTATCTCTAAGTTTGATGGCTCCGTCATAGATAAGATCGTGATGCCTACAAAATGGGTTCTTAAGAAGAGAGAGGTAGACACGCTTAAAATAAAAGAGTGGGTCTTAAATTTGAATACACCTTTTACACTCGCAGTGGAAGAACCACTTGCCCATGCTAAAAGTTCTCAAGCAGTAAGGTCGATGGCCCTAAGCTTTGGAAAGATAGTAGGTATGGCAGAAGCGAACAGATATGACGTGCAAAGGATTTCTGTACACAAGTGGCAAAAAAGAATGTTAGGTTTTATAGCTAAGGGTAAATCAAAAGAAGCAGCTCTTGAGCGAGCGCAACAACTAGCTGAGGATGAGTGTTGGATTAAGAATAAAAGATGCCGTAAACCCCACGATGGAATGGTAGATGCGTTTTTGATTGCTCGGTATTTGTGGGAGAGTTAAAGAAACTGAAAAATTTCTTTGACCACAATACGCCCCTGTGATTATGTGGGCAAATGAAACAACCCGACCACTCTGAAAGAGGCCACGCAGAGTTTTCCCCATCATCTTTGAAATACGTTTCAGGATGCGCTGGTTACAAAGGCAGAGACGGATCTTCTGCTGCGGCGGAAATGGGCACAAGGATTCACGAAGCCCTAGAGATAGAAGATCCCAGTAACTTACAAAGCGAAGAAGAGGTAAGTATTTATCAGGAGATCATGACTGATCAGGCTGAGTTCCTCATGAACTTTGACTCATTAGAACTTACTGATACCCACTCTGAGATCATGCTTGATGTCGAACTTAACGGCACATCAACGTATGGCACATGCGATTTCTTAAATGTGTATGGGGGTACACAGGGGGTGTTGATCGACTACAAAACGGGTATCAGTAAGATCGACACCCCCGATAAAAATTGGCAAGCCAAAGCTTACACACTTGGGTGCTTTCAAAAGTTACCGAAACTTGAGACAATTGAGTTTGTATTTTTTGTTCCGCAAAGGAATGAAATTTTGTCCTATGGTTTTAAGAGGAGTGATATGAAACAACTTACTGACGAGTTGTCAGAAGTGATTCTCAAGGCTGAGAAAGTAAGACCTAAATGGGAAACAGGCACTCCTGATCTGTCAGAACTTACACCTACAGTTGATTGTAGATTTTGTAAGTTCGAAGATGTGTGCCCAGCTTTAGGTGGGCTTGTTGTAGAAGTAGCGAAGAAAATAAATCCTCGTCTTCCTGACGTGGATATTGACTCTACTGAAGACCCTGAAGTTGTGGAGCAACTCTGGGCTATTGCAAAAATTGTAACCAACTGGGCAGAAGGTTTTAAGAAGAGAGCCATTGCTTTGGCTGAGGACGGTGTAGAGCTACCAACCCTGCGCCTCAAAAAGCTTGGCGTCAGAAAAAAAGTCACTGATCACAAAACATTTATTACAATTGCAGACAAATATGGTGTTGACACTGAATCAATCCTGAGCAATGTAAGCCTCCCTGTGAGCAAGATAGCTAAAGCCGTTGGTGACACCGCTGAAAAAGGTGGTAAACAAAAGCTGGCTTCTGAGTTTTTGAATGACTGTCAGGACGCAGGAATCATAGAAGAATCTCCCTCTCGACACACACTGTCGTGAGGAAACCTAGAAACAAGAAACAAGAAACATGAGTAAAGAAAAAACTGAGCTTACCAAAGCTCCCACTACTGGACTAACTACATCTGCAATTTCAGATACGTTAGATCAATCGGACATCGACATCCCAAGAGTTAATGTCGTTCAAAAGACCAGTGACATTACTGGCCCTGACGGAAACCCAGCCCCGTATGGATCTCTTGTATTGGACAAGAGAATCATCCTTGCGGAACCAGAACAACCAATTCAAGTGGTTCCACTTAGTGCTACTAAAGCATGGAGGGAAGACGTTCCATTTGAATCGGATGATATTCCTCGTATTGCTAATAGTGCTGAGGAAAAACAAGCACTTAGCTTAGACTCAGAATATCCTATTCTTGAGTTCGCTGAGATCACTCTCTTATTCAAAGGAAGTGATGATGTTGAGTCGTTCCCTTTCCCTCTTGGGAAAGATAACTATGCTATGGGCAGAATTAATGTCGCAAAAGATGCTTACCGTCAAACCTTTAAAAGGTTGGCGACATTTGCAGTCTTTAACAAAACGACTCCTATTCACAAGCGTCTATGGAATTTCCAGTCTACTGCGATTACTCGTGGTAAATACAGCTGGTTTGCACCATCCCTTACCATCACTAATGAAGAGCCTAGTGATGAAGTTGTAGACTTTATCGGAGGTTACTTAGGGTAATGGATCCCGTTCAATATCAAATGGAAGTATTGTCGGTCGAGATTAATAGACTCGATGAGGTAATTTCTAAAATAGAAGAGGCAGTTGAAACATGTAAAGTTGATCTTCAAGCCACAATGATTATTAGAAATGGTCTTCAACAGGTTCTCGCAAGCTACTCAACTACAGAAGAACTGGGGTTAGAGGTTGAAACGACAGATACTGTATTAGAATAATTCCGACAAGGAATGGGTAATGCGGCGGCCTTGGCTTAGGCTGGTCAATTTCATCACCCAGAGGTAATCGCATAAAAGCCTCGTCATACCCCACCCCCCTTTACCCAATCTTGGGGGGTGGGGTAAACCTTATATACCTATGGACAAACATATTTATGCAGTAGATTTTGAAACCTACTACGACAAAGAGTGCAGCATCAGAACTCTAGGGACATTAGGCTACTTCAGCCACCCACAATTTGATGCATACATGGTCTCCGTTGTTGGCAACGAGGGGACTAGTTTCGTTGGCCACCCAAAAGATTTTGACTGGAGTATTCTTAATGGCAATATTGTGCTATCACATAACGCTAGTTTTGATGAGACCCTTTATCTTTATGGAGTAGAACAAGAATGGTGGAGTTCATGTGACCCATTTGAGTGGCACTGCACGGCAGACTTAGCCGCTTACAGTAAGCTCCCAAGATCTTTGAAGGGGTCAACGGCAGAATTGTTTGGACTTACCGTAGACAAAAGTACGCGGGATAACATGTCTGGTAAGCGGTGGGAGGAAATGACAAAAGAGTTTAAAGATGAGGTTAGTGAATATGCCCTTAAAGACAGTGAACTCTGTCTTAAATTATGGGAGACACTTAGCGACAACTGGCCGGACTTTGAAAGAAAGATAAGCATCCTGAATAGGAAGATTGTTCAGGAAGGAATCCCTATCAATGAATCTCTTCTTAAAGAGCAACTAGAAACTATTAAGGTTAAGTTATTTGAAGCGGAAGAAGTTATTCCGTGGCTTGGTGAAAAGCCCTTACTTAGTCGTGCTGCGTTTGATGCGCAGTGTTTGCTGGTGGGTATCGAGCCTCCCGTAAGTTTAGCTGTGACTGATGAAGAGTCTCAGCAATGGGTAGCTTACCACAGCAAAGAGCATGAATGGATTAGCGCAGTGAAAGACTGGCGTAGGATCAACTCGCTACAAAAGAAACTTGAAAGTTTTGATTACGCCACAATGCCGGATGGCAGATATTACGGGGGGTGTATGTATTTTGGGGCGCATACAGGAAGGTTCTCTGGGTCTGGTGGGAACCTAAATCTACAGAATTTACCAAGGGAGGAAATGTTCGGTGTAAATCTCAGACATTTGATTGCTCCTAAACCTGACAAAAGATTAATCGCAGTTGACCTTTCTCAGATTGAAGTTCGTACACTTTGCTGGTTAGCTAGAGATTCTAAAATGCTTGAGGAGATACGTAACACAAATGATATCTATGAAGCTTTTGCCATTAGGTTTGGCATGTGGGACGAAGAAAAAGGATCAATTAAACAAGACCCTAAACTAAGACACGCAGTAAAAGGAATGGTGTTAGGGTGTGGTTATGGGGCGGGGGCCGCTAGATTCTCTTCTATGTCTGGTATTAGCGAAGACGAAGCTGGTAAAAGGGTTCGTAAATACAGGACGAAGATGAGGAAGGTTAAGAATCTTTGGAATGAATATACCAGTGATATTGAAAATTCTCACCTAGCTAAGTCTGAATTTACTGTAGAGCTGCCTAGCAACAGGGTTCTTAACTACGGGCAACTCAAACCTTTAGCCGAGGGGGGAAGGTTACACTTCCTAACTAGGATGCCTAAGCACGGCAAAAGTATTACCGTCCGACTCTGGGGAGGGCTTGTGGCAGAGAATGCCAGCCAAGCTTTAGCTAGAGATATTTTTTCAGACATGCTTCTTAGAGTAGCTGAAGCAGGACACAGAATCATTATGCACGTCCATGACGAAATGGTAATCGAAGCGGATGAAGATAAAGCCGAGGAAACACTAGAGGATGTTATCTCCATAATGTCCAAACCCCCTGAATGGATCCCTGATATCCCAGTGGATGCAGAGGGATCAATACTAACTAAATATGAAAAATGAAATACAGATACCTTAAAAATCTCAGAGCCAAGAAAACTACAGCTTGCGATGACATGTCGCAGATTGTTGCCCAGAGACCAGTCTTTAAATCAAAAGCGTTATATAGAGAGTGGTGTGGAAAAACTGATACTGATCATTATTTCTTCAGTATGGTGGAGGGGCTAAATAGTGGTGCTCGTATTGAAGGTGAGAATAAAGTGGTTAAGGTGCATGGTGTTGCTGCTGACTATGACGCTCCCATAGACTGGTCTAACGTCGATAACATAATAGCTTCTAAATGTGTGGACTGTATGCCTTCGTGGAGGGCTATGACTTATAGTGGATATATCCGTGTAGTATTTGAATTTGAAGAGGTGTGTTCTGTCCCCCATTTTCTTTATCGTGCTTTTATGGGGGAGCTTAAGAAGCTCATAAACTTCTCCAAGATATTCGCTGGGTATGATAGGAAGTCTGAAGAACCATCACAATACTTTGAGTTGGGAACTGAGTGGGTTTCGCTGAATGGAAAAGTTCCAGCGGCGGTTGTTCAGACTGCACTTATCAAGGCGGCTAAGAATAACCCTCCCGAATCTGCCGACACATCTATACCTATAGAAGAGGTCGCTGCTCAAGTTCAAAAGAAATTCCCCAATCGATGGATTGGTGACTTTGAGGTAGGGTCAAGAGGCCCTTTGTTTTGGATTGATGATGGTATTGACCGTGAAGGGTGCCAAGTGTTTGAGGATGGAATGATTGTATACTCAGACAGAGACTATGGATGGAAACCTTGGAGGGAAATATTCGGCCCTAACTTTGTTAAAGCATATGAGCAGAAAAAGATGGGTGGTTTGCTTGATGAATATTGGTTCAATGGTAGGCAGTTTTTCAAACTACTACATGGAGCCGCACAACCTATCCCCAGAGATCAACTTGTTTTAGAACTTAGGCAACGTGGATTCAAGAATGCTACAAAGAAAGGAGACAACATTTCCGAAGTGGAGAATGCTATATTGGTCATCAGTAATCAGAATAGAATAAATGAGATTGCCCCCGTTGTATTTAGGCGTAACGAAATAGTCGTTGATTTCAATGGGCTAAGGATACTTAACAGTTCCAACATCCAACCTGTATTGGCTTCGGGTGATCCTGATCCTTCAAACTGGCCTTGGCTCGATATGTTCTTCGATCAGTTCTTTGAAGACTCAACCGAAATTAGAACTAAGTATTATTTCTTTGCTTGGCTAAAGCGTTACCACGCTGGGGTGGTAAACAACAGAGAAGATCAGGGACAAGCATGTATCTTCGTCGGGCCTGCTAAGAAAGGAAAGACACTTATGTCCAATAAGATTATTGCAGCCGCAGTGGGTGGTTATGCAGACGCTAGTGATTACTTATCTGGTGGGACAAAGTTTAACAAAGATTTAGGGAGGGCCGCGTGTTGGGTGATTGATGACACCGTTAGTGCTGCTTCATTTCAAGATCAACGGAAAGCAACAGAACTTATTAAACGAGCTGTGGCTAACCCCCGTATTGAGTTCATGGCTAAATACGCAGACGCTGTAACTTTACCATGGGCGGGTAGAGTTGTTGTAAGCCTTAACGATGATGCCAACAGCATGAGTGTTATACCAACTCTTGATTCAAGTAATAAGGATAAGATCATGGCCTTTAAGGTTTCAAAGACACCGTTTAATTTTCCCGTTAAAACAAAACTAGAAAACATTATTGCTACTGAGATGCCTAACTTTCTCGCTTGGCTAGAGCAATGGGATCCACCTGCTGAGATTATAGATGATGACAGGTTTGGGGTGGTAAGCTACATTGATAAGAGCATTGCGTATGCTGCGTACGACAACTCAAGTAGATCACAAGTAGCAGAGCTTGTTGATTTCTTTGCTAAAGCAGCTCGCGAAAACGATGTCGAAGGAGAATGGAGTGGGACGTTAACTGAGTTTCAGAGAGCTTTACACACCTACAACAACGGTAGAACTTTGGGGGCTTCGAACAGACTTGAGTTTGTAAGAAATGGGTTAGCTCATCTAGAGGATGGCAGGAAGTCTAATACAAAATTGAGACCTATTAAGTCTATCGGGAAAGGTGGAGGTAAGGTGTGGACTATCGATGTTAATGAGAAGTATGATATTGACTTTAAAGAGAGTTCGCTGGACGAAGTCCCCCAATAGGTAAGTGATACCCATCTACTTTATAGGTGAATCCGTAATCATCGGGTTCACCTTTTTTCTTATACAACCCTGATTTCTGAATCTTGAGTCCTGTAGCCCACCCCAGCATCCATGCTCTGGTGAAATCTTTCTTAACCCTGACAAAGTAATAAGCGTTAGCGGGAAGCTTCTTTCCTTCAGGACAATTGACTGAGGCAGTGTAGTGTGGCTGAGGTTTACCTGAGCAACACTTTGCCTTAACGTCAATTCTTCTTTTACCTAGTTCATAGTCGTGGGTGTAGATTTTATCCCCCACGTATAAGGCTTCAGGGTACAGGTTTTCAAAAGCAACCTCTCCTAAAAAACCTGTCATTCTCCCTGCTCCCCTAGTGAAGGAGTTGGGGAGCACCCCTAATTCTTCGCTTCGTTCGAACGCTTCTTTTATATTGTCGCTGTTAGGCTTGAAGACTAGCAATCCCTTCGTTCTACTGAACTGAGGGGGCAGCTTTTTCCGTTTCATCCACTACTGGTTCTTTTATTCAATCTATCCCAAGCAGGGAAGAACACTTCATCCATGCACCTAACTACGGCTTCTTGTTCAAACGTTTCACAAAACCCTACACCAGATATGCAAAGGCTGGCTTCCATTAACTCATGCCTCAGTGTTTGCATTATCTGCTGATCTTTTAAATGTTTAGATAAAATAATTACTTTTCTGTCGTGGCTGTAATACCCAAATAAACCGTCATCACTTAAGTCTTCTTTCAGGATACGAACTGTCTGTCCTGCTACACGTATGGTTTTGGGAACCCTCATTATACATAAAATTTGTTTATACCTTCCGCGTATACCGCAGCCAACTTCGCTAAATCAGACATTATTAAAGATACATCATCGGAGTTAGAACCAAAGAAAGGTTCAGATATACAAGCGTAGCATGGTGTTTTTCTCAGGAAAAGTGCCCCGCGTTGTCCCCTGCCCCGTGGCTTCACTCCACGAGAACGCATGTCAGGATAATACTTTTCCATTTGCTCTTTTAGTTCCGTAGCAAGTTTCTTTCCACCTCTACTAGACTCCCAATGTAGCCACTCATGCCCTGTAGCTTTTGGCCCAGCGGCATTGAAATGTAACTCAATGCAAGCACTCACCCCATCTTGCCTCATTTTACGTGATACATAATTCATTGCGCCTACGTAACTGCGAGCATTGTAGTCATCGTATACTTTATAAGGAACCTTGAGCATAGGCGTAATCAAAGGTATAAGCTCTGAATTAAACTTGTGCTCACTAACACTATTGGGGCCTACGGTATAGGCACCACTATCTCCTTTCCTAGAATGTCCTATAGCAAGCCCTATCATTTTTTGTATTTAAAAAGTAATCTGTAGAGAGACACAACCGCTACTGCGATTCCCAGTATAAGTGATATCACCCGCAACCAATATTCTATTTGCTCTTGCAACGAAGCGGCAACAGCTATTGTTGGTGCAATGGTTCCTAAGAGAGTATCTATCAACTTTGAAGAGTTCATTTGTTACCAATAGTTATAGCTCTTAGATATGAGTAATGACTGTGAAACTTATGACCTTCTCTGCCTATTAGTGTTCCCTCAGCAAATTCGTATTGCTTACCCTCAATCAACGTTACGGTCGGCGGATCGTAAAGTGCGCTCTCGTTCGCGGCTGAGTCGTTTGCCCAATCTTTCGATGCGCAACTTTGCAGCAGGACTACCAATACGGGCAAGCTCATCAATTTCATCTTCAATTTCATCTACGTAGCGTGTCTTTTTTAGTTCAATTAATCCTACAAAAGCTTCTAGGGCCGCTGTGATTAAACGCATTATGCGCATCTTATTTCTGTTTACTCTTTCCGATGTTCAACGCCATCCATTCGACAATGACATAGAGCTTCCGCACGATGCCGTCATCTTTAGGTGTGGGTGTTAGAGCACAGATAGCCGATGCTACTGCGACAACCGAAGTAAGAACTCCGATAACTTGCTGTTTGTTTTCAGTAATGAATGTAATAATGTCGTTCATAATTATAATAGGTTAGGGACGCGTGAGCCAGATCCAGAAGGATCAAAGCGGATTGTTGGTTTAGCGGCTCCTCGATACGCGTCTAATTCTTCTTCGAGAAGCTGTTTACAAATAGTCCAATGGTATTGTGCTCTTTCAATATCAGCGTTATCCTCAGCAACTGAGCCTAACAAAGCATGTTTTATGGCGTTTAAGTTGCTTGGGTAAACTGCATCATAAGAATTTACCAGTGGTTTAAATTGTCTTTTAACTAGTAACCTAAGTGTTTGGGATGTTATTGTGGCGTCTTTGCCTATCCTGTATCTCCTGTATCGAGTTACTGTGTTTGCTTGCTGTATTTCTGCCAGCTTTAACTGCTCTGTTGTATTTCCGGCAGCTGTATTTACTTCAAGAGCTTCTACTAATACAGGGTCTGGTAGGTTAGAATCTCCCGTGCGGATTTGAGTTACCGTAGTGAATGTTTGCCCAGTCGCAGAACTTGAAACCATCCCTGATCCAGCCGTCTCAAAGTTAGTGGTATACTCAATTGTTTCCGCAGCTGTGCTGTTATTTAAACCCGTAACAGTTATAAAATTATTGCTAGTTCTAGGTATCTGAGTCCTTGGTTTGATAGGCAGCACCCTTATTATGTATTGTTTTTCAGGGTTCAACTCGTTAATGGTGGGCACAAACCCATCATCAATTAGCCCATACATACCTAAAGTTGTTCCATCAGTATTTCTTCCAGTCAACCTATAGTCGTGGAACTGCGCCCTCACTCTAGCAGGGTCATCCTCAAGCAGAGCTAAGACTACAGATTCTGCTTCGGGCAGAGTGAAGTTACCATCGGTAGTATTGATTGTGGTCTCATAAAGAAGATCGCGCCACATGCCCATCCCATACAGACGGGGGAGGATCAAATTAAGCTCTGTTATAAAGCTCGATCCTACAGTTTTATATTTAGACAAGGCTTCTTCTACGCCTGCCACAGTTAAAGTAGCCATGCATAATTGTAACGGCTAACTTCGTTAAGGTCAAGTTATCAACTTTATCAAGTCTTTTGATAAGGAATTTTGATTACGGGTCTTGGCAATAATCACATTGACTTGATTCAGGTTCTTTTACCACCTTCAGAGTGCTGTAAGATCCTGTGTATACTTCCTTGGTTCCAGTGGGTGTGACAATATCAACACATGTAAGATCTGTAATTGCACTTGTCTGAGTCAAAGAACCGTTATCAGAAATTCCAGTTATTTGAACAGCACTCGTAACACCCACAACTTCGGAAGGGCTATCTACGTATGTGACACTAGCAGGTGCTGTGCTCCC
>VMHT01178241.1_pt1 | contig 16132 bp, 15 predicted proteins | sample 4693611 | NCBI WGS metagenome assembly VMHT01 (sample SAMN12280063, study PRJNA550983) | marine metagenome | isolation source: seawater sampled from same location over 5 years 0.02-0.2 micron viral filtrate | place: USA: collected off the coast of southern California halfway between the port... ... | reverse complement strand
GACCGGAATTGGGCTTCATAAAGGGGAAAAGGTCACAATGACTCTCCGACCTGCGCCAGCAAACACGGGTATCGTGTTTAGGCGTGTTGACCTTGAACCACATGTTGACATACCTTCGCGTGCAAACGCGGTAGGTAATACCATGCTGTGTACGTGCCTGAATAACGAAGACGGTGTGACTATCCAAACGGTAGAACACTTAGCGTCTGCGCTTGCAGGTTTAGGTATCGACAATATTATTGTTGAAGTAGACAGTAACGAGCTGCCAATTATGGACGGAAGTGCTAGCCCGTTCGTATTCTTGCTTCAATCTGCCGGTATCGAAGAGCTAAACGCGCCTAAGCAATTTATTCGTATTAAAAAGCCAGTTCGTGTAGAAGATGGCGATAAGTGGGCCGAATTAGTGCCTTACGACGGTTTCCGCGTTGATTTCCAAATTGACTTTGATCATCCTGTGATCAGTCAAACTCGTCAGCATATGGTGATGGATTTTGATTCATGCTCATATGTAAGCGAAGTTAGCCGTGCACGAACTTTTGGTTTTATGCGCGACTTAGAGTACATGAATGCTAACAACCTAGCGTTGGGTGGCAGCATGGAAAACGCAGTGGCGTTGGACGAATTCCGCGTACTCAACCCTGAAGGGTTGCGCTATGACGATGAGTTCTTAAAGCATAAGATTTTGGATGCTATCGGTGACTTGTACCTTGGCGGCCATAGTTTAATTGGTGAATTGCGTGCGTACAAAACAGGCCATGGTCTGAATAACAAGCTATTAAATGCAGTACTTGCGCAAAAAGAGTGTTGGGAGTTCGTAACCTACGACTCGCAGGAAACAGCACCAATTCGTTATGCTCAGCCCGCATTAGCGTAAGAATTTTAAAAAGCCGCCTTACGGGCGGCTTTTTTTCGTATGGCAATTACTGAAATAAATGATACAGTAGCCGAATAATTAATATAAATTTCACCCATGTGACATAAAAACGATAGGTCGAAGGTTGTCGCCTTTGGCTAAAAACACATTCATCGTGGTATGAAGTGGTATGAAAAGAGTGGCGTGAAACAGCAATTTTCTTCGTGGTATGAAACTAACAATTACACTCGCTGGTAAAAATAAACGCTATAGGCACAGTATTAGTGTCCGTACGCTTGTGAGCGCAACCGTGCTCTCGTCTATTTTTATGCTAGTGTCGAGCCGTTCAACAGAATCGGTATCAGAAGATATTGCACGAGTTCGTTTGGCACAGACTGAAGTCAACGAACGACAAAAAGACGTTGAAGCGTTAAAACAGCAAACAACGGTCAAATTACAAGCTTTGCTTTCTCACGTCGCAGAGTTATCTGCGCAGGCTACATTGCTGGACGAGAAAGGTAAGCAAATCGCAACAGAATTAGGTATGTCAGCGGCTGACCTGGACGCTTTCGTACCGGTATCGATACCGGATAACCTTCAAGACGATCCCATCCTTCACGAAATAGCCAAACTAGAGCAATCACTCGATTTGAAGTCTCAACAGTTGTCTATGCTTGAAAGTTTGGTCAGGGGTCACCATATCCACGAACAGAGCCAATTATCTGGTCGTCCGATAGAGTCAGGGTGGTTGTCTTCTTATTATGGTATGCGGGCCGACCCGTTTACCGGCGAACCAACTATGCACAAAGGGCTAGATTTCGCTGGTAAGGCAGGGGAAAACGTAGTGGCAACTGCCGCAGGTATTGTGACCTGGGCTGGTGATCGCTACGGCTATGGCCAACTTGTAGAAATTGATCACGGTGATGGTTTTGTTACCCGCTATGGGCATAACGACACCCTTACTGTCTCAATAGGCGACGTGGTAACCAAAGGGGAACCTATCGCTAAAATGGGCAATACAGGGCGCTCTACTGGCGTTCATGTTCACTACGAAGTAATAAGAAACGGAAAACAAGTCGATCCTCTGCCTTTTGTCTACAAAAAGTAGCATAGGTAGCAGCCAGGTAATTCTCGTAGACGGTGCCTTTATTTATTAAAAGTCACCAAAAACGAAGAAGCATAATTTTAGAACATCGCAAAACACAACGTAGTTACCGTTGTGTTTTATACGTTTAATTTAGCTGTGCACATTGTGCGGCGCCTCGACAAGTAGTGGAATAATAAAGCTAATGTTTTCAAGCATCCTTCGAAAAGTATTCGGTAGTAGAAACGACCGACTATTAAAAAAATTACGCAAAAACGTAGATGCCATCAATGCACTGGAAGCAGAATTTGAAAAGCTTTCCGATGAGGCGCTAAAGGCTAAGACAGACGAATTTAAAGCGCGTATTGAAAAGGGTGAAACCCTTGACGATATTCTTGTAGAAGCCTTCGCTACGGTGCGTGAAGCAAGTAAACGCGTATACGGCATGCGTCACTTCGACGTTCAGATGCTAGGTGGTCAAGTACTTCACCAAGGTAAAATTTCAGAAATGCGTACGGGTGAAGGTAAGACGCTTACCGCTACCTTGCCAACTTACCTTAACGCCTTGTCAGGCAAAGGGGTTCACGTTGTGACCGTGAACGACTACCTTGCCCGCCGTGATGCTGAGTGGAGTAACCAGTTATTTACTTACCTAGGCATGCGCGTTGGCTGTAACGTGCCTGGCATGTCGCCACAGCAAAAACGTGAAGCTTACCAAGCAGACGTAACCTATGGTACGAACAACGAATTTGGTTTTGACTACCTTCGTGACAATATGGCATTTAGCCCACAAGACCGCGTACAGCGCCCGCTTAACTATGCGGTAGTGGATGAGGTTGACTCAATTCTTATCGACGAAGCCCGTACACCACTTATTATCTCTGGTCAGGCCGAAGATAGCTCAGAGCTGTATCGCCGCATCAACACCATTATTCCTAAACTTGTTCAGCAAGAAAAAGAGGATGAAGAAGGCCAAGAGGGCGATGGTGACTACACGATTGACCTTAAGGCAAAACAAATTCATCTTACCGAGCGCGGTCAAATTCACGTTGAGGAAATTCTTCAACAAGAGGGCATGCTGCCTGAAGGCGAGTCGCTGTTTGCTGCAGGTAATATTTCCCTGCTTCATCATATTAACGCTGCGCTTCGTGCACACAAGTTGTTTGCTAAAGACGTAGACTACATCGTTAAAGAAGACCAAATCGTTATTGTTGACGAGCATACGGGTCGTACGATGGAAGGCCGTCGCTGGTCTGAAGGTCTGCACCAAGCTGTAGAAGCGAAAGAAGGGGTTCGTATTCAAAACGAAAACCAAACCCTTGCGTCAATTACCTTCCAGAATTACTTCCGCTTGTATAACAAGCTTGCGGGTATGACAGGTACAGCAGATACAGAAGCCTTCGAATTTAACCATATTTACGGCTTAGAAACGGTAGTTATTCCGACAAACCGTCCTATGCAGCGTAAAGATATGGCTGACCTCATCTACCTAACGGCAGAAGAAAAATACGAAGCCATTGTTGAAGACATTAAAGAGTGCGTTAAACGCGGTCAACCTACGCTTGTGGGTACTGTGTCTATCGAGAATTCAGAACTCATTTCTCGCATTCTTAAGAAGTCGAAAATTCCTCATAAAGTGCTTAACGCTAAGTTCCACGAACACGAAGCAGATATCGTCGCTCAGGCTGGTAAGCCAGGCGCGGTTACGATTGCGACTAACATGGCAGGTCGTGGTACCGATATCGTGTTAGGTGGTAACTGGCAGGCAGAAGTAGAAAAGATTGAAAATCCAACTGAAGCGCAAATCGAGAAGATCAAAGCCGAATGGAAAGAAAGCCATGACGCTGTGCTTGCCTCAGGTGGTTTACACATTATTGGTACAGAGCGTCACGAGTCTCGCCGTATTGATAACCAGCTTCGCGGTCGTTCGGGCCGTCAGGGTGACCCGGGTTCAAGCCGTTTCTACCTTTCATTAGACGACGCACTTATGCGTATCTTTGCCTCTGAAAAAATGGGCAACATGATGAAGCGTTTAGGTATGGAGCGTGGTGAAGCCATTGAGCATCCGTGGGTAACTCGCGCCATCGAGAATGCACAGCGCAAAGTAGAAGGTCGTAACTTCGACATTCGTAAGCAGTTGCTTGAATACGATGATGTGGCCAACGACCAGCGTAAAGTCATCTACGAGCAGCGCAATGAGCTTCTTGATGAAGGCGATATTAGCGAGACTATCGCGGCTATTCGTGAAGACGTTATTTCAAGTGTTGTCGATGAGTACATTCCGCCACAGTCTCTAGAAGAAATGTGGGATGTAAGCGGACTTGAAGAGCGCATGCGTGCCGATTTCGCCGTAGACTTGCCAATCAAGACCTGGCTTGAAAATGACGACAAACTTTACGAAGAGAAGCTTCGCGAGCGCATTCTTGGCGAAGTCGTTGATGCTTATAAGCAGAAAGAAGCGGTAGTGGGCGAGCAGGTACTGCGCCAGTTTGAAAAAGCGGTAATGCTTCAAAACCTAGACAGCCATTGGAAAGAGCATTTGGCGGCAATGGATCACCTGCGCCAGGGTATTCATTTACGCGGCTATGCGCAGAAAAATCCTAAGCAAGAATACAAGCGTGAGTCGTTTGCTTTGTTCTCACAAATGTTAGAAGCGCTTAAAGTTGAAGTGATCACTATTCTTGCGCGTGTAAAAGTACAAGCTGAAGAAGACGTGCAAAAAGTAGAAGAACAACGTCGTCAAGCTGACGATGTGCCAAAGAACTTCGAGCACGAAGAAGCGAACGCAACGCCAGAAGAGGCAAGTGACAAAGTACGTACGCAAGTTCGCGAAGGTGCGAAAGTGGGCCGTAACGACCCATGTCCTTGTGGCTCTGGTAAAAAGTATAAGCAGTGTCACGGCAAGCTTAAGTAATGAAAGTAGTAAATGTTGCTGTGGGCGTTATCGCCCGCGGCGATGAAATATTCATTACGCTTCGCCCTGACAATGTTCATCAGGGTGGAAAATGGGAATTTCCTGGCGGTAAAGTGGAAGAGGGTGAAACCGTTCTACAGGCGCTTAAGCGAGAGCTTGCTGAAGAAGTTGGGATTATTGTGAACCGCAGCGAGCCTGTGATTGTGATCACCCATGATTACGGCGACAAGCAAGTTAAACTAGATGTTCATCGCGTGTGTGATTTTACCGGCGAGCCGCACGGCAAAGAAGGCCAACAGTCGCGGTGGGTCAAGGTAACGTCACTAAACGCCTCTGACTTTCCTGAAGCGAATATACCCATTATTAGCGCATTGCAAAAATAATAAAAACGGCCACATCTTAAAGTGGCCGTTTTCTTTTAGAGCAGTTCTATTTTTAGCAATTTCTTTGCGTTAGATTGGAAAATTGAGAACGCTCAAGATATACCCTTTCGGAGTTACACCTACAAGGTTATTCGTTCAGCGGTGGCAAATGCCACATCCAGTTTGAAATAAGCGGCTTCATTAATAAAGTGCGGGTAGGTTTCAGTTTCGTTTTCCCACACGATATCTTTGCCGTCAAACGTCCGAAATACAGGTGCCCCAGGTATGAGAGGTTTGAAATCGTTATCTTGCAGTGAATGATGGATCATGGCGGTGCGTTTTCCATTAGCATCTAACGGAAAAGACACATTATCGCCTAAACGAAAAGCTTCACAGGCAGGCAAAGCGTCAGTACTAATTTGCCCTTTATTATACGCGGCACAAAAATCCAATATTGCTTCAGCCATGGTTTGTGTTAGAAGGTAAACATCTTCTCTTAACACGCCCTGTGGCTGCCCACCCACTTCTATCATTACACCTTTCTTACCAGTGGTGCACAGGTAACCATGTTCAAGGTAGGGCTTTTCGTCTTCTACCAAAATGTTGGCTTCTGGCATTTGCTGCTTTACGTATCGCGCCAGCTGAATATGAAATTCATCCGCTTCCAAAATGATAAGCGTAGCACCCATTTCGCTGGTGGTGTTGTGAATATCAATCACAAAATCTGTGTTCGAATCACCCTTAGGCCCTAACTGTTGGTTGAGAGCCTTAGCAAGCTCAGCTTCTTTCGCAGAATTGTTATTCGATAAACGTTCAAAGGTAAACTGACGGTTTAAGTCTTCGTCTACGAAACGAACGTTTGCCGCAATGGCCGCTTCATTGGCGATGCTTAACGAAACATTTAGCTCATTAAATCGCGAAGGTAGCCCAAACTGTTGCCAGTTTCGAATAAGCTGAATACCACTGGTTTCATTTCCATGAGTACCACCAACAAGCGCGATAGAATTAAACATTCATGTTCCTTTTTGTATAGGTTGAGGATGAGGAAGGCTGCGCAGCGAGCTATTGAGTAATATTGTGATGAATTAATACGTTCGCTGTCTGCGCATCTACCCACGACTTGGAAATCAAGTAAACCGATACTACACCACTGCGCTTTGTACGAGAATACGTCTTAGTGGAATTTACCTAAATACTGATGTTTGCCAAATTGTGTGGGAAAGACATCGCGTATTAGTGCTTAAAGAAGTCATCTGATTGCTGTGCTAGCATCGCCTCTATTTCTTCAACATCGATATGCTTGGGCGTTGCGTCTTCTGCAGGCTTGCCGGCTATTTTTCTGTCTTCAGCGGCCCATTCACCTAAATCGATAAGTTGGCATTTTTTACTGCAAAAAGGGCGATATTCGCTTGTTGGTGCCCAAACAACCTGCTTGGCACAAATAGGACATTTCACTTCCATTATTTACTCCAGTGAAATACGTCTAAACGGCGAAGTTTGCGATTTGCTATCACTACCGCAGACGGGAAATAATAAATTAAAGACTCGGGCCTGCTGATCTTTGCGGTACATCAAACATCAACAGGCCTTAAGTTTAACAGGCAGCTAAACGAAACTGAATACTGCTTTCCACTGCGCCAGATTGGCCCTCTTGAGGAGAAAATAGCATGAAGCGGAGTGCGTAACGGTATTTATTGCCGCTAAGCGTAGGGTAATACCCTTCATCAACGCTACATTTAACGCGAATTAACTCGTTTTTATCTTCTGCAGCGCCTTGGTAAAAACCGTTGTCAGCAACCACATTGACAAATTGACCTCGTTCGCGAATGAACGACAGGCTAACAGCAATAGCATCATCGAGTAAGGCTAACGTTTCAAGCCATTGCGCTATTTCAGCGAGGCGTTGTTCAAGGGGTTGTTGTAACCAAAAATGAAGATTGGGCAAATCGAAGCTACACGCGCCACCTGGAATGGCAAAGCGCTGCCTGATTGCGCTTAGCAGTTTATCTTCTTTCAAAGCACTACCAAAACGGCGGTCTGTTTTTAGCTTTTGTTTTAGGGTAAGCACGGTTTTTAGCGCTTGCTCTAAGGCGGTGCTGTCAATTTTCGGGTGTTTAGACCAATAAACCAAGTTCTTTTCATGGGCTTCGAGGTCTTTGGTAAGATCGGAGCGAAGATCCAGTCTTTCAATGAGATCAAGTAATTCGAAAAGCTGTTCAAAAAACACCAGCTGCAGATGAGTATGTTCTGATTTAGCCGTAATTTTAAGTTGTCCAAGCAGCTGCTCAACACGTAAATAGTTACGTACTTTTTCCTTTAGTGGAAATTCGAAAACAGCGTGACCCATGGAACCCCTTAAAACACATAGACTTAGAGAAATGTCGCTAAAAATTTAGCTGAACAGTGAAAGGCAACAAGCCTAAAGCATCAAAGCGTTTAAGCCAAGTATACTTGTTCGCCAAATCTTTACTTTGACGTTAATTGGTCAAAAAAGTTTCAAAAATCAATCCGTAAGGCTGTAACGCCCTGCTTTTAGATAGTGAATTTAGTTATTAGGGATGTGTTTTTGCGTTAACTTCGTCTATCAACTTCACGCTTTAGATAGCAAAAGTAAGTGTTCATGCAAGGTCGAAACTTGCGAAGAGAGGGCGTTTAGGCTGGTGCTATTGTCTAATACATGGTCTGCAGCGCTCAGCCGTTCTTTACGGCTAGCTTGTGACGCCATAATACTTTTTATCGTTGCTTCAGAGCTACCATCTCGCTTTAAGGCGCGTTCAAGCTGAAGCGCTTCAGGACAGTCAACCACTACTACGTAGTTACACATTTCAGTAAGCTTGTTTTCAACCAATAGTGGAACAGACAAGATGCAATAGGGGGAAGCCGATTCCATGATTAGCTGTTGCATGCGAGAACGAATAAGCGGGTGGAGAAGGCCGTTCAGCCAGGTTTTTTCATCTGGGTTAGCAAAAACCTTCTCTCGAAGTGCGGCGCGATCAAGGCTACCGTCTTCAAGCAAAATACGCTCGCCAAAATGCTCAGCTATTTGAAGCAACCCTTGTGAGCCCACGGCAACCACATCTCTTGCGACCTCGTCGGCATCCACGATGTCTATGCCTAACGACGCAAAAATATCAGTGGCAGCAGATTTACCGCTACCTATCCCGCCAGTAAGGCCTACTACAAAGGGAGTCTGCTTATTCATAATGCCGGCACCTTCAAACTAAAGTACGTAATCAAGATAGGTGGTAATAATGGCATCTTTAAAAAGCAGTGTCAGCCAACCCGCCACTGCGAGATAGGGACCAAAAGGAATTGCCAGCGACTTACCTTTGTTTTGAATCACCATTATGAGTATGCCTGCAATTGCACCAACAAACGAAGAGAGCAAAATAATAATGGGCAAGCCTTGCCAGCCCGTATAAGCGCCAAGTGCGGCGAGCAGCTTGAAATCGCCATAGCCCATGCCTTCTTTGCCAGTGGCAAGTTTAAATAGCCAATAAACAGACCATAAACTTAAATAACCCGCCGCTGCGCCAATAATAGCGTCGGTGGTGCCTACAAAAATGTGTTGCGTGCTCAACAGTAACCCCAACCACAGTAGAGGCAGTGTCAACTGGTCAGGTAATAGCATCTTATCTAAGTCAATAAAAAGCAGAGCAACGAGTATGTAGGTAAACAATACGGCCCATAGTGCTTGCGATGTGACACCAAATTGATAGGCCGCAAACGTACAGGCTAAAGCAGTAAACAATTCAACCAGCGGGTAACGAACTGATATTCCAACTTTGCATTTAGCGCACTTACCTTTAAGGAACAGGTAGCTAATAACAGGAATATTTTCCCATGCGCGAATTTTGTGGCCGCAGCTAGGGCATGTGCTGTCTGGTTTTACAAGGTTAAATACTTCTTCTTTCGCTGATGAGTTTTTATCATTAGGTGTCGGCTCACCCTCGCTAAAATAGCTTTGGTACTCTTGCTGCCAGCTGCGTTCCATCATAATAGGCAAGCGGTAAATCACCACATTCAAGAAACTGCCAACCATTAAGCTTACGAAAAAGACTAGGGAATAGAATACAGCAGGGTAAAGCTGACTAAGCGTAATTATCGCGTCCATGGTATGTGGTTCTTATAATTGTTGATTTTCGTTCTTTTAATGCTGAGCCACGTTATACCACGTTACCCATCTGGAATATAGGGAGGTACATAGCCACAATCAAGCCGCCGATTACCACGCCAAGTACGGCCATGATCATAGGTTCAAGTAGGCTAGTTAAACCGTCTACCATATCATCGACTTCAGCTTCATATATGGTGGCAATTTTGCTGAGCATTTCATCAACCGCGCCCGACTCCTCACCAATGGCAATCATCTGCGTCACCATGTCAGGGAATACTTGTGTAGCGCGCATTGCAACGTGCATAGGCATACCGCCTGCCACTTCTTTACGCATGTATAAAATGGCATCGCGGTATACCGCGTTGCCCGAAGCTCCGGCGGCGGATTCTAGTGCGCCAATAAGCGGCACACCTGCTGCGAAGGTCGTGGCTAGGGTTCGGGTAAAGCGCGCAATACTGGCTTTTTTTAGAATTTCTCCGATAACGGGAATTTTTAAAATGTTGCGGTCTACCGTGTCACGTAGCTTCTGGCTTCGCTTATAGGTGCGCATAAACATAAACCCAGCACCACCAATACCTATGGCGATAAAAATACCGTAGTCTTGGACGAACCGAGAAATAGCCAATACGAACTGGGTGAAGGCAGGGAGTTCTGCGCCAAAGCTGCTGAAAATCTCTTCAAACTGCGGCACAACAAATATAAGAAGGATAGTCGTAACAATAAAAGCAACAACCAAAACTGCGATAGGGTAAAACATCGCTTTTTTGATTTTTGATTTTAGTGCTTCGGCCTTTTCTTTATAGGTCGCAATGCGGTCATAAATGGTTTCAAGTGCGCCCGACTGCTCACCGGTATAAACCAAGTCGCAATATAAATCGTCAAAATAAAGAGGGTGTTTTCTGAGCGCCGATGAGAGCGGGTTACCTGATTTAACCTCATCGGTAATTTCGGCTAAGAGTTTCCGCATGGATTGCTTTGAGTGACCTTGTGCAATCATTTCTAACGATTGGATAAGTGTAACACCCGCGGCAAGCATGGTGGCGATTTGACGCGATATGACAGAAATGTCTGCTGGGGTTATTTTTTGGCCACCACCGAAAAGTGGTTTAGCTAGTTTTTTTACTTTGTTGGCAGAGATCCCTTGTCGACGAAGAAGGTTTTTTGCTTCGGATAAGGAAGTGGCAGAAATTTCTCCCTTACGTGATTGACCATGGCGGTCTTTTCCTTGCCAAATGAACACCGTTGCTGCTTTTGCCATGGTTTTTCTCTTTACTTTAGAAGTTATGTATCTCAAACACAAAAACGCCCAGACTTATCTGGGCGCTTTCCAAACAACTCAGCGATTAGCAAAGGTCTGCTGGAGTACAGCCTTTCGACCACTTAACGTTACCATCAGTAACGTCAGGAGTTAAAGTGTATGTAGCTGCATCAGTACCGTCTGTAAGGCCTGAGTCTCCAGAAGCAGTTGCTTTAATAACACCGTCAGTAACTGTTAGGCCAACAGTATCAGCATCAGCTGTAATAGGACCAGGAACGCCATTATCGCCTTCATCACAATCAGCAATGTTACCAGTAGAGGCATAACAGATCTCTACAGCAGTTTTTGCTGCTGCAGTTGCGTTAGTTACTTCTGTGAACTTCGCTTTTTGCGTGTAGTTTTGGTAAGCAGGAAGTGCGATTGCTGCAAGGATACCTATGATTGCAACAACAATCATTAGTTCGATAAGGGTGAAACCTTTTTGGTTTTTAGTATTCATGTTCATCATGGTTTTTCTCCGGGACGTGTATAACACGTAAAGTTTAAATCTAATTCAAATTGACGTTTATACCCGAGTCGTCCATTTAACGCCCCTGGTACTTGATACTCAGTATAGAATTTTATTTGTTACTGACAAGTATAGGCAAATATACCTATGTCTAGCTTTTTCAGTATGACACGGTTCGCCGCGCCTTGGCAGGCTTTATCACTTGAACTTTAGTATAAAAGTTAATGACTTAAGTGCGTATGCCTATCTATACACAAAAAGCATTATCGAGAAATGACTGAACAGAATGACGAGTAATCGTATTGTAAATTATACATCTACTCGGTGATTTAAAATCACTGTGCAACCTCAATCATTAAGGTCTCAGTAATTAAAGCCACAGTATAGGGAAGTGATAATTGCGATAACGTAAATTTCACTGAAACACTGTAGCTTTATAATAAAACACGTGCAACAAAGAAGCCGCGTTATAAAGGTGGAAGTACAAGGGGATAAGCAACACATTCGCTTACCTAATGTTAAATCCACCTTTACAGCTTTTAATTTGGCTCTTTATCTTTCTTGCTCTGCTATGACAAATTAATGCGCAGCGACAAATCAATGGCCTGAACGTGTTTGGTTAAAGCTCCAGATGAAATGTAATCTACGCCTAGCTTAGCGAGAGAAGCCAGTCGTTCATCAGTAATGTTTCCTGATACTTCCAGTTTACATTGACCTTTGTTGAGTGCTACTGCCTGTTGGATCTGTTCGTTAGAAAAATTATCCAGCATGACAATGTCGGCACCTGCACCAAGGGCTTGTTCAAGCTCGGTTAAATTCTCTACCTCTACTTCAACGGGCTTGCCCGGCATCATTGTTTTCGCTCGGCTTACGGCTTTTTCGATGTTTCCGCAAGAAAATATGTGGTTTTCCTTAATTAAGAATGCATCGAACAAACCCACACGATGGTTTTGACCACCACCACAACGCACCGCGTATTTCTGTGCGTGCCGCAAACCTGGCAACGTTTTGCGGGTATCGAGAATTTTAGTGTTGGAGCCATCTAAATACTTAGCGTAAAAGGCAGTAACAGTGGCGGTTGCCGACAGGGTTTGTAGGAAGTTAAGCGCCGTACGTTCTGCCGTCAATATCGCGCGAGCAGAGCCTTCCAAACTAACCAGTACGGTGTTGGCATCAACTTTGTCACCATCTTTTACATGCCACGTTAGCGACACCGACTCGTCGATTAGTGCAAATGCTTGATTTGCCCATGCGATTCCACAAACCACGCAAGGCTCTCGCGTAATAATAGTGGCTTTTGCATTGACGCTTTCATCTATCAGGTTCGCCGTAATGTCGTTTGCAGCAATTAATTCGCCGCCAAGATCTTCAATAAGCGCGTTCGATACTTGCTCTCGAATCGCTTGCATGTCTGGTGATGTCATCTTCATCGCTATGATCTATGCTATCTGTGTATTTAAAGGGTACGCAATATTAACCATTCTCCGCGCTGAGTAAACTCTAATTGGCGAAGAACACTCATTCCCAGCAATATATGGTCATCTTGCATACCGGGGTTTAAGTTTGCTTTTACATCGCGCACCACAATTTCACCAATGCGCAAAGTTTCAATGGTCGATTCGGCGACTCTTACCACGCCGTTAGCTGTGCTGGCTAACCCTTCTCGACCCGCTTTGAGTTGAAGCTTGTTAGCCAAATGAGCGGGAACGGCCACGTCAGTTGCACCTGTATCAACAAGAAATACGACTTCCTCACCATTAATATAACCTGTTGTCACATAGTGACCTTGGCGATTTTGCTTAAGTCGGACTTCGGTTTGTGAACCAATACGCTCTGATGTTGGTTCGCTATTTGGGTTAATTTGTTTTTCTAGAAGATCTGAGAAAACAAAAACCAGTAGACCAAAACCGCAAATCCAAGCAAGCGCAACCATCCATTTACCCGTCGACGCTGTCGGGTCTTGTTGTTCATTCATGCTTCTACCTTTCTTATAATAGCGGTGCACCGCTTTTCGTATTGCTAAATACTCGGCGTAATCTCTTAAGCAAAGGACTAACGTGCTGATTAGCTTATTAGAATGCAATGTATAGCTCTATACACTTATATCCATATACAATGTAGGCTATAACGCAGAAAATCAATTATCGAAGCAAATACTATGGTGCTTTACAACGAAGCAAAGTACACAGCAAGTCCGCATTATGATGCCCGTCCTGACAGCGCAGACGTTAGCCTGTTAGTGATACACAATATTTCACTACCTCCTTCACAGTTTGGTACGCCGGGCATTCGCCAATTGTTTACCGGAACCCTCAATCCTGATGAACATCCTTTCTATAGAGAAATTGCTGGGTTACGGGTCTCTGCTCATTGTGTAATTTATCGAACGGGTGAAATAGAGCAATTTGTGCCCTTTGAACAGCGGGCATGGCACGCGGGCCTGTCTTCATTTCAAGGCCGCAGCCGCTGTAACGACTATGCTATAGGTATTGAACTTGAAGGTACTGATACGTTGCATTACACCGATGCACAGTACCAAGCCCTTGGCGAACTCACTGATTTTATTACGAGATACTATCCTCGGATCACTTTAGGGCGTATCGTAGGCCATAATGATATAGCACCAGGGCGAAAAACTGACCCTGGTGCATCTTTCGATTGGGCAAGATATAGAATGCGCGTTGCTGGGTTTAAATAATTTAACTAATCCGCACTGCAGAAAAAAGGAAACTCAATACCTATGATGTTAATGAGCTTGCTATTAGTTCTCAGCCTCGAGCGGTTGATAACAAAAACACCTAATTGGCATATTGAAAAGTATGCCGCTCAATATCGTGCTTTTCTTCAAGATAAAGGGTTGATTAAGTTTCAAGAAGGAAATGAAGGTGAGGAGGGGAGTAAAAAGGCCTCATCCACAGCACTTTATTTCTTTCTTTTACTTCCCGCTGTAGTGCTGGGAGCAATTGAATACTGGGTACTTGGCGCATTTCTTACGTTTATAGAGCAAAGCATAATTTTGTTCATCTGTATTGGCTGCCCTGCATTGCGAGCCGTCTACAAGAGTTTTTTGAATGCTGCTGACCGAGGTGACCTTCAGGCGTGCAGTATGTACACCGACCAATTAGGGCATTGTGCAAGTCAATCAGACAGTGACGGAAGTGCGGGTACAGAAGGCAAAACTTTTGGCCAACACCTTACCTGGCTTAACTATCAACACTATGCCGCTGTGATGCTGTGGTTTATTGCTTTTGGTGCACCTGGCGCGCTGTTTTATAGCTTGAGCCGAAGCACAACCGAGGCATTGTGTGATGCAAATCACCCTTTAAAAGCCGCTGCGGGAAGATTGATGTTTGCGCTTGATTATATTCCTGTTCGCGTGACCGCTTTTGGCATGCTGATGATGGGACATTTCTCACGAGCGTTGCCTGAGTGGATTAAGTATGCACTTCAGTTCGATGTACCTGCATACGATGTGCTTACACAAATTTCTTCGAAAGCTGAGATTCTAACGCCTGATGAACAGCAGTTGCAGGCTGAAAATGCAGCAATAGAACCGAAGGTGCTTGTAAAGTTAGCAAAACGTAATGTTATTTTTCTTCTTGTAATAACATCAGCGCTCACGCTTGTAGGCAGTCTTGCATAGTCATTATTTTTAACATTTACTAGCCTACTTGGCTTAGAAGGGCGTTTGGTCTATTTATTAATTGTATGTAGATCAGGCGCTTTGCCCCTATTACTGCATTCTCCCTTCCTCATCAGACCAGTTTGCGGTTACTGATTTTTCTTAACAAATTCAACAATAAAGCTTAACACCCAGCAAAAGGTAAATGCTTTGCTATGCTTGTGAGTATTTACCTCGAAATCGATCTGCCTTAAACTAGATAGGTAAAATGGTATTACCAATTGTGTTTGTGATTAAATATTCCACGATTATTTTTTACATTCACCGCTCTTATAACGTCGCTATTGTTATAGAGCACGGCTTAAATAGAAGGATACGTAGCGCGCATGCGGCAGCAGCGAAAAAAACTCTCTGATGTGATTACCGAGCAACTCGAGTCAATGATACTCGACGGTACGTTATTGGCGGGTCAGAAATTACCGCCAGAGAGAGAGCTTGCGCTTGAATTTGATGTATCGCGCCCTTCGCTTAGGGAAGCCATTGGTAATTTACAGGCACGTGGGTTGGTAGAACGTAAGCAAGGCGGCGGTACGTTTGTTAACCGCAACCTTAACTCAGCCATGACAGACCCCCTAATGGACTTAGTTAGCCAGCGTCCTGAAACTCAATTTGATTTGCTTGAATTTCGTCATGCGCTTGAAGGGATGGCGGCGTACTATGCGGCACTTCGTGGTCAACCTGAAGATTACAACGCATTGAAGCAAGCGCTGAACGACGTACCTACGCCTAAAGCGCACGAAAGCAAGCGTGCCCAAGCTGAGGCGCTAGGACAGTTTTATATCATTATGGCAAGAGCATCACACAATATGGTGTTGTTGCACGTAATGAGCACCATGCAAAGCATGCTGGTGGACAATATTGAACGAAACTTTGACATGCTGGCAGCGCACCCTGAAGCGGTGGAAGACATTGCTAAGCAGCGTCGTGAAATTGTAGAAGCCATTGCTTCTCGCGACCCTGAAGCTGCGCGTCAGGCATGTAATACGCATTTGGCGTTTATTGAAAAAACGCTATTAACCATTAATCAACGCGATACCCGCGTACAGCGCGCATTGCGACGATTAGAGATTTAGTTACTAGTCTGACCTTTTATAAGATAAGGGCTAGATAGCTATTCATTCGCAGAGGCCGGTCAGGTTTTTCCTGTGCCACTGCAAAAGCAGGTGAGCCAGATTGGGTCACTGTGAGTACAACGTAATTTAGTTTTCCTTCTTTCAGCGCCTTTAAGAGTAGAGGCAATGCTAAGGGAGGATTTTCTATATAAGCAAAAAATAGGATGGCACCATGTCTGATATGATGCACCAAGATGTAGATCCTCAAGAAACTAAAGAGTGGATTGATGCGCTTGAGTCGG
>VMHT01001945.1_pt1 | contig 16136 bp, 20 predicted proteins | sample 4693611 | NCBI WGS metagenome assembly VMHT01 (sample SAMN12280063, study PRJNA550983) | marine metagenome | isolation source: seawater sampled from same location over 5 years 0.02-0.2 micron viral filtrate | place: USA: collected off the coast of southern California halfway between the port... ... | reverse complement strand
TTTTTCTAATAGTTCTTTTGTTCTAGCTTTAGCTTTTAAACCTAATGCTTTTTCTTCTAAATTTCTAGTTCGTGATTCCCAAGTATCAACACCTTTAAATCGAATTCGTTTTTTAAACCAAATATCGAATCCAACATCTATTAAGGCGTCTACTGTATCACCGTCTACTACTCTATCTAATTTTGCTTTGTAAATGTACTTATCCATTATAATTTTATTAATTTATGTTCATACGTATTCATATTTTCAAATATCTCAACTGTAATATTTCCTAATTCACCATGAAAAGCTGATTCACCACTATCTGTTAATATAGCAGATAATTGTTGAATATATTGAAAATCTTGTTGATTGAATAAATTACCATTAATAGTGACTAAAATTTCATTATTTTTTTCATTATCAAATGGTTTTATTCTTTCATGTAAATTAAAACTTGTATTTGGTTGTTCTAATCTAATATAATTATCACGTAATACTACATCATTTAATTCATCTATATATATTGTACTACACCATGGTTCTAAGATTTCTAATAGCTGATGACTACAATTTTCAACTATAAAACCTATATCATATTTTGGGTTTATAATGGGAAATTGGTATTCATCATTCTGTATCCAGTCTCCCCATTTTCTTATAAAATCACGTCTACATCTATTCATAGTTGATTCATAATCATCATTTACAATACCAACTCCTTTATTCCATCTATGCCCTCTACAAGTTAAATGGTAAACAAAAGCATCTCTACTTTGTATCATTTCATAACCTGCTAAAATCCATCTATTAAAAATATCTGAGTCTTCATAACCATAGGGTGCAAATGTTTGATCGTGTCCCCCTATAGCAAAATGATCTTCTTTATATAGTACCCAAGGTGCAAATATACCTTTTGTAGTTATATCTCTAAACTCATTTGATTTTTCACTGCAAAATTTTTCAAATTCATCTAGTTTAAGATCATTATAATCTATTCCAAAATCCATTACTATTTTTTCTTTACCTGCTGGGTGAATAGGTGGTTCAATTCTAGTAGCACATACTACTTTACCTCGTTCTAAATGTTTTAATACGTTTTCTACGTAATTAGGACCTATAATCATATCAGAGTGCATTATACCCACTATTTCATTAGTAGCTTGTCTCATTCCCTCATCATAAAAAAATGTGTGTCCTTTTCTTTCTTTTGAATTAATTTTTATTACATTATTGTCTTCTAAAGCATCTAACCATTTAGATGTATTATCTGTAGAACCATCATTAATGATAACTAATTCAATATCTTTATAATATTTTCTAATTGAATTATAGGTATTAACTAAATGTTTTTCTGTATTGTAACTTGGTATAATTAAACTTATCATTGTAATCCTTTTATCATTCCTATTTCATTAAATGCTGGTAATTTATCCCATTTAGATAACCATTTTTCTCTATTATCTCTTTCAGCTTTAATTTGTCTTTCTGATGATTTACCATCATTTTCTTCTAATCTATGGCTTCCTCTAGCCCCAAAATGCCAAACTAAAGACTTAGAAGTTAATATAAATTTATATTCTTTTTGTAACATTCTCAAAAATAAATCCATATCTTCCCAACTAGCGGGGGCAAATAAAGAATCATTACCCCCTATTTCATCCCAATCTTTTTTTCTTATTAACCCACTTACACCTTCACCTTTAGGAATTTCAAAATCATTTATGTTGGTAAATTCATTAGCCCATTCATTAAAATCTTTACTTTTAAAATCATCATAATAGGCTCCAAATTCTTCTTTAGGTAATATTACTGTGCCAGGTCTAGAATTAATATTACCAAACATATTAGGTTCTACTCTATGGGAACATACCCACATTTTTTTAGTAGGGTATTTATCAAATATTTCTAATAATGATTTATCCCAATTAGTTGTAACATAAAAATCAGAATGTAAAAACATTATATATTCTGTTTTTACCCTGTCTGCGCAAAAATTCATACCCCCACCTATACCTAAGGGTATATCATTTTTATCTATATAATATTCTAAGTTATATTTTTTTGAATTTTCTTTTAACCATTCATCTGTTCCATCACTACAATTTTCAGCGTGAATTATAAATGGTGCTTCTTTAAAATAACTATTTTTTCGTACTGAATCAATTGCTATTTTTAGGTAAGGTAAATTATTAAATGTACTAATACAAAAGGTAAGTTTCTCCATAATTTCTTAATTCTATATATTGTTTAAAGTATTCTGAGTTTTTAAAATAATTATTCATATTAGTTTCTGCATTTCTGCAAAATTCTGATACGCCTATATTTATTTTGTTTTGTTTAAATGTTTGGGAATTTAAATGACAAATAGTGTGATTATCTGAAACTATAGTAGTAATTCCTTTAGGTTCAGTTATACACCCAGTATAAAAATCTAAACCCCAACCAAACATTAGTTCATCTGGGTATTTTTTTATTATTTCTAATACGTCTCTTCTAAGTAAGGGGCATTGAAAATCTATCCATCTTACTGCTCTTAATCCTTTACCCCAATTCCACATTTGTTTCCAATAACATTGATCTATAGAAGCATTTATTATAGAAGGTGAATATACACCTGCATTAGTTTCTTTAGCTTCTTTTAATGATGTTGTTAAAAAAGAAGGACCATGAAATATTAAATCATTATTTAAAAAATAAAGATATTCATGATTTGTAGATAAAAAATAATCTAAAACTATATTAAAACCACCTCCAAAAAATGTATTTTCTTCTAATTTATGGGTAGTGGATTTAGCTAATGATTCTGTATTGGAACCATTATCTACTACCATTAATTCACATTTTTCAAATAATGGATCTTTTTTTAATTGATTAACTAAATTATCAGTTAAGTCAGGTAAATTATGATTTAGTGTTGCTATTAACATATTAAAATTTTAATTGGTTTGTTTCTTTACTAGGCATTACAATACCTAAATAATTTTTAGCTAATGTTTCTTCTGTATTACCCTGATTTTTACAATCTAACATTTGTTGTAAATAGTGGAAGGGTTTAAACCAAGGTTCACATGGTATTATTTTAATAGCTTCTGAAGCTAATAAATATTCCCCATACCATATTAATTCACCAGGAACATACTGTAGTAGTTTTTCATAGGTTAAATCATTAGGTTTTAAATAATTTTCTTTCATATGATCAAATACCTTAACAGACCATAAATTAGGACATGTCCAATCGTAATACCTTCCTTTTCTATTAAAAAGATCCATTACTTTTTGTCTATCATTTTGATAACCATCTAATATATTATTTAGTTTATTTATGTCTGTTTGAGCTAACCATGAAAATAAATCTTTATTTTCGTGTATAGTTGTGTACGGGGTTTCTTTATCATACATAAAATCCGATAGATAAAAATCTTTTATAAAATAAGAGTCAGCATCTATCCAAAAATAATTTTTACATACTTCAAATTCACTAAATTTCATTTTTACTAATTGTTGAGTATACCAATTTTGCGTTATATTATTTTTAACAACATCCTCATCTGATATGATTTCACAATTTGTGGTATTAATAGAATTTTTAAATAGTTCTATATCTTTTTTAGGAATAGAAAGATAAACTTTAATATTATCTTTATTATGTTTATTTATAGAATCTACTAAATGTTTAGTCCATTCTAAATGTCTATCATATGATTTAATTAAAAAAACTAAAGTATCCATTAGTTAAATAAGTTTAATATTTTATATTTTTCTACATAATGTACTCCTTTTTTAGAACACTGAAAATCACTATGAAATGCTCTTAGTACATCCTTCCTAAAATAATATCTATGATTTTGACTTTTAAATCCATTTAAAGCATCTATTTTAAGATCATAAACATTTTTAATATCAATATATAAATTAGGATTCCATTCATCCTGTGTGCTAGGAGTATAATATTGAATAAGACTTATATTTTTATTCCTAATTAAAGCGGGACCAAACCCCGAAATAAATCTATGTTCAAAATGGCTATCGCATTCATTAGGTAAAAATATAGCGTCAATATTTTCTAAATAATTTTCTATTTTATTTATCCATTTATCTTCTGCTAGTTCTTTTATAAATTTATGTTCTGTAAAATTTATATTTATATTTTTACATTTTGATTTTTCCCAAACATTTTTAACTTCTTCTAATCTAGAAGAATTTGTTGTAGGATCACAATCTCCCCCTTGTGCTAATTGAAGTAATTTAAATTGTGTATCAGGGTATTTCATTATAGTACCTAACATACTATATTCTACATCATCTGGATGTGGGGATAGACATAATACTTTATTAAAATTGAATAATTTCATCCAATGTATGTTTTTTAATTAAATTTTCTTGATAAATTACCTCAATACCTTCATTTAAGAATAAAGATTCATCTAAATAATCTTTTCCTCCTTGCCCCGCTAAATACTTAGTAGCGCCATATTGTTTACACAACATAAGTAGTCTTTCTGTGGAAACCAAATCTGTAGGTATATCTTCAATTATTGGAGTATTTATATTTAGTTTATTTTTTAAATAAGTAATTATATCTTTATTAGTTTTATATAGATTTTTATTTATAAAAGGGTCTAATTCATTAAGTATATTTTTGTATTTAAATAATCTTTTTTTTATCTTCATCCAATCATGTTTTGGATTTATGTATTCTTTTTCTATTATAGGTTCTTTACCTTTTTTAACACTAAGAGTATTCCAAGTATTTTCTAATTGAAATCTATTTTGAAAACCATTTTTTTCAAATTGACAATGACCTAATAAAATAAATAGGTCAGCTTGTTCCATTTTTTGAAAAAAGGGATACCATGGTATAAAATTTGGTTGATGTATAGTTACAATCATAATAAACCTAAATCTTTTTGTTCTTCTATACTCACTTCATTTATGTGTCTAAGATTAACATTATGGTGTTTAGCCCATTTTAAACTTTGTGTAAAATCCAAGTCATACCCCCCGGGTTGAGCTGCGGTAGAATGCCCACTAAAATCTGGGGTATCTAAAGACCCCATATAATGGGGAGAGTTCTTTTCAAAAACCGGATTATACCCTCCTTCAGGGTCACACCCCATCATTATAATATTAGTATACTCAGTAAACATAGATAACCACATTGTAGCTGTTTGACCTGTAGAACGAGGCCATTCTGGTAATTTAGGGGGGATTTGATTTGGGTTTAGTTTAATCCTTTCTAATTCTTCAGGTCTATTATTATCATTTAGATGTAGCTCATAAGGATATATATTAATATGGTCAAATCTTTCAGGAAAAAATTCTGATAATTTATAAAAATGAAAATCTGTGGATTTATAATTAAATCTAGGGTTTGCCTGGGTATGTAAATAAGAGGGTACTATTAAATTAGTTACTCCTTTAAAATCTTCATTTGTCATTTGTTCAAAAGATTCTAAATCATTAAAAAATGAATACATTGGGTTTGGGGCTAACCATATAGAATTATTAATAGTTGCTACATCATATTTTAATGATTTTTTTAAAGGTCTTGAACTAGGGCCCTTTCCTAATACTATTATATATTTCATCTATTTACATATAAAAATTCAGCAAATTTAAAATCTAAAGGAGTATCAATATCTACTGTTTCTTCTCCTTCTAATAAATAAAATGTAGGTTTTTTACCAACTACATTTTTATATTTTATCATATTTTCCCTACTAATAATACTAATACCATATGTTAATTTCATAATATCAGGAAGATCTTGTGTATTAGGTGCATTCTGGGGGTCATAATTAACTGGTTTACCATCTAACCACATATGATCTTTAATATAAGACGCTGTTAGCATACTATCATGGTTATCTATTACGTTAGAAAACCTATTAATAAAATCATAATATGTTTGGGGTTTTATTAAAGGGGCTGTAACCGGGGTATACATTAAATAATCCCCTTCACAACATTCTCCTAAATTTTGAAAAAATTCACTATTAGAACATTCTGAGCTGGCAAAATAATCATCACGCTCATGATATTCTATTCCTAATTTTTTAGCTGTTTCTATTGCAATAGATGAATCTGTACTTACTATTATTTTATCTATAGTTTTTATTTGTTTAAGGGTGTTTAATTTAATTTCTAATAGATTAGAATCCGCAAAGGGTTTAAAATTTTTATTTTTTACTCTTTGAGATCCTTTTCTAACTGGTACTATAGCTGTAATTGTTTTTCTCATTTTAGTATTTGTTTCCAATCTTTTATATTAATGGCTAAGTCATCAATGTAAATATCTGCCATCACTTTAGGGCTAGGTCCTGAAATTTTCTTTTGACCAGGTAAATTTTGATTAATAGCATCAAATTCTAATCCTCTTTCTTTACACCAATTAATAGCTTCAGTAAGAACAGGATATTTTTTATTATCTCCTCTATTAGTCCATAATATTATTTTATGTCCTTCTTTTCTCATTTGGATTAAAGTATCCATTAATTCTTTTTTATCAGGTGTTTGCTCTCCTATTTTAGGAAAAGCAAATTCACATAATGTCCCATCAAAATCTACTGCTATTCTTAGTTTTTTACTCATTTTATATTATCTTTTACTAGTTGATTAGCAATGTTATAAGCTTTTTTAATTATATTAATATCTGTATAAAAATTATCGTTAGAAACAAAATCTTCTATTATATCTCGAGCATATGTTCCTATAGCTACACCATTACATCTTACTCCCGCTTGTTCAGCTAATTGTTTTGATAGTGCATTAGTACCACCTGATAGTACTATGGGAATACTTGATATAGGGGGTCTATATATTCTTTTAGATAAAACTTTTGCTTTACCCGATCCCTCTTTTTTAAATTTTCCTTTATTAGATAATGCAGCTTCTTTTTTATTAACTCTCATATTAAATTTTTTATTAATTACATCAGCACATGCTACTGCTTGTAAAGTTGAGTTAAAATCATTTTCTCCACCACTCATGGGGTAACCGTCAGCTTGGATTATTATTTTTTTATTTGATATTTTATTAGCTTCTTCTATTCTATATTCTAATTTTGAGTTACCTAAATTTAATCTATCTAAACACATCGAATTAAAATTATGAGGATTTATTTCATTTATTAACTCCCACTCTTCCATTGTAACTTTATGTTCACCTACAGCTGCATGTAACTCAAAAGTTTCAGCCCCTGCTTCTATACATTTAGGTAATAATTTTCTTAATTCTCTAGCATTGTGTCTATATGAAATTATATCATCTTTAGGACATATATTACTGCATTTCCCACAACCTATACATAAATCTTTTATTACAATTTCTTTTGATTGATCTTCAATTTCAAAACTACCATCTAAAGCTTTAAATAAATCTAATTCATCTGTAAATGTTTTTGGTATAGCTTCTGTAGGGCAAACGGGGATACACATATTACACCCAATACATTTTGTGGGATCTATGTATGATTTTCTAACATGATGGTCTCCGGGCATTCCTATACTAACCATAATATAAGGTCTTACTCCTATTTCTACCCCTAATTGATCTTGTAATTCATACGCCATATCTATTCCTTCCATAGCATGTTTTACAACATCTACATTAGCGGATATATCTAATATTTTAGCTCCTGCTAAAGTATATATTAAAGATAGTTTCTTAACATAGGGAGCGTCTTCATTACCAGCCCCACATATCATTTTAAAACATTTTTCTTCTTCTAAAAGATTTTTTAATATTTTATATCTTTCTGACACTAAACTCTACTTAAAATCAAATTAGATCTATCTATATATTCTTTTCCTGTTTTATTATAATGGTTAGCTTTATATTTTAACCATTCTGATTCAAATATCAATGAGGATTTTATTACAGGAGATATATTTTTAATATTATTTTTATCTAGTTTTATAATAATGTTTCTAGTTTCTATATAGTTTAATAAGTTTTCTTTATATAATTTTTTAATAAAATCTCCACTTTTAGGAGATATATTACCCCCCATCAAAGTTATTATATTATATTCTTTACATTTTTTTAGTATATTAAATACTATATCTTGCATTTGGGGGGAATCTACATAATCTTTTCCAAAGCCATAGGACTTAGTTAAATCTGATCTTCCTATTACAATACCTGATAATAATTTAGATGCGGGACTATTTAAAATAGAATCTAAATTTTGATAGGCTGTTTTACTTTCTATATTAATATAAAATTTAGTATTTTTTAAACTAATAATTGATTCTGTAAATTTTTGTAGAGCAAATTTTGATTCTACCATAGGAGCAACAATTCCTTCTGCGTTAATTGAATCACAAAAATGAATATCGTTCTTAGCTTCACAGCCCCCTATTTTTACGCTTAATTTTAAACCACATAATTCTGTGATTCTTCTCATTAATAGTATATCATTATATCTTGCTCCCTCATCTTCAGTAGATTGTTTTACCCCTATAATATTATATTTGTTGTGGAGATGTGTTAATTTATTTATTAGATCTTTCATGTGTATATTATAATAATAAATTTTTAATAAGCCAAAGAAGTATCAATTAGTATAGGCACTTTTGATTTAGATATTATCTCTTTTACACTACCTGGTTTAACATTTGGGTTTCTTTCTAATGCAAAATCATAAAAAGATTTTCTAGGACCCCCTACATGACATGTTCCTTTTTTATCACTCAAACATACATCTAATAATTTTGGTATTAAAACATCTATATAATCTTTAGATGACCATTTATCAGTATATGCTGTATCAAACGGGAAATCTCTACCACAGAATTCTGTTCTTATTACAAGTGAATTATCATGTGTTAATACTGTATATTCTCCCGCTGCTTTGGTTTTAGCATATTTTGTAAGAGGGTTAATTTGATCAGTTGATTTGTAATTTCCTTTTTGCCCATCAAAAACGTGAGATGATGAGATATAAACTAATCTAATATTAGTATTCATACAAGCATGAGTTATATTACATGTTCCTATAATATTAGTTTTTAATGCCTTTTTAGGGTTTAATTCTACATCCTTAAATTTAGCCATAGCAGCACAATGTATTATTATGTTTGGATTATAATTTGATATAGTTTTTGTAACTGTTTTTAAATCTTCAATATTACATTCAGTACTAGTAGGTGCATAATACTCTATATTTTCAATATCTTTTAAAAATTCTTGTAGTTCATTACCTAATAAACCAGAACCCCCTGTTATTAGTATTTTCATTATATGACTTTTTTAAATGTTTTTATATTATAATATGATTCATTTTCAAAATTAAAATTTTCTAATTTTTCAATATTATTTAAAATTTCTTGAATAGAATCACTTGGATTATATTTAGGGTTAAAACCTAATTCATCTTTTATTTTACTTATATCTACTTTATAATTTCTAAAATCTTTTATAGCTAAAGTTTCAAGTTCCATATTATATCCTCTTTCTTTAAGATTATCAAATATAAGCTTTCCTAAATCACCAATAGTATAGTTACCCCCAGATACATTATAAACCCCCGTTATGTCCAAATCTGCTTCTATAGCTAATTCATATGCTTGAATTATGTCTCTTATATCAATTAAAGGTCTCCAGAGTTTAGGGCTATTAATGATTATTTTTTTCTTAGTTAACGCAGTCATTAACATTGTATTAACAACTAAATCAAATCTCATTTTAGGTGACCATCCCCCTACTGTTCCTTTTCTAAATAATATTGGTTTAAAATTATCATCTTCAAGAATCATAATACCTTTTTCACATTGTAATTTTGAAATACCATATGCGTATGAAGGTTTTACTTTACTTCTTTCATTTAATGTTTTATTTTTAGTATACCCATATACACTACAAGAACTAGCACATATAAATCTTTTTACACCTGCTTCTTTAGCACAGAAAGCTAAATAAGTTGGAGTGGCACTATTTTCAATAAAATTTAAATCAGGTCTATACATAGCCATAGGATCATTAGATAATCCTGCTAGAAATAAAACAGCGTCATACCCTATTAGGTCTTCTGTTTTTATTGTATTTATATCTTGTTTGATTTTAGTAATATTATCATTTAATTTATCACCAAACCAAAAATGATCCATTACAGTTACATCATATTTATTAGATATTTTATTACTTAATCTAGTACCTATAAAACCCGCACCCCCTGCTATTAGTATTTTTTTCATTTAAAATTTTGGATTTAATTTGTAATCTTCAAATGTTTGAGCTGTTTTATCTTTTTCAGATAATAATATTTCTTTCTCAGGTAAGGCCCAATCTATATCTAAACCTGATTTTAATGGATGGATAGCTCCTTCTGCATTCCCGTTGTGTAAAGCTGTTGTTTTATACTGTAAGTGTGTGTCTTCTTCTAATGCTAAAAACCCTTGTGCGAATCCCGGAGGGACCCAAAGTATAGCGTGATTATACTCATTTAAATTAAATCTTTCCCATTTACCATATGTTGGTGAATCTTTTCTAATATCTACTATTACATCAATTCCAGCTCCTTTAGGAACTCTTAAAAGTTTACCCATTGGGTTATCCCACTGGTAATGTAAACCCCTAATTACTCCTTTTTTTGATTTTGAATGGTTATCTTGTAAAAAAGGTATATTAATTTCGTTTTGAATTTTATCATTAAATGATTCCATAAAAAAACCTCTATCATCCTCATATACGGTAGGATAAAATAGTTTAGGTTCTTTGAAATTGTTTGTTTTTTTTATTTCCATATTATACTCCTACTTTAGTTAAAAAATTTTTATCTTTATATAATTCTCTTCCTGGTCTTAGATCTTTATGAGCTTCCCAAAACCATTCTGAAAATCCTTTTTCATCTATTACTCCTGTATGTCTATTATTGGATTTAAATATTTCTTGGCTTTCTAATCTTAATTGATAAACTAAATCTATATCAACTTTATCAAAATGTACTAAATATAAACCAGGATATTCTGAAATATCAGATTCGGGATGTGTTTGAAGTTCAGGATGTGCTAATATGTCTGCGTGAGGCCATCTACCGCATGTAGTACCATGTCTACCTATCATCCAATCTACGGGGATTCTGGTTACACATGCTTTACTTTTTGAGGGGAACCATCGTAAATGTTCTCTTTGTTCTGATATTGGCTTACTTAAATCTAATGGTCCCTCCTCCCCCGCTTGGATAACTTCTATACCTCTAGGTCTTATTATAGGTTCTTCAAATGTGTTTAATACATTTATTAAATCTCCACTTTCATGCCATAATAACTCATCTCTATCTAAAAATATTACGACGTCAACTCCTGATTCTAAAAGTTTATGTTGAACTGCGTTTATAATGGGAGCTTCACGGTCGTGATAAGCTCCATAATCATATTCTACTAAATTATCCCAAACAACACATTGATTAGGATCATATATTTCATTAATACTATTGGCTCTTTTTGAATCTATATTATAACGTTCCTTTAGGGATTTTACCATATCAAAATGAGAAATATTATTTACTAAAAATATCAAATCCTTGGGTTCAAACCCATTTTTAAACCAATGCTTAACAGCGATATCCATTAAATAATTTGGGGGCCTTTCACAATTAGTTATTAGTTTTATATTTCTCATAATGTATCGTAAAATGCATTCTGTAATTCTTGACGTCTAATATCCTTAGGGTGATATAAACACCATTCTTCTTCCATTGGTAATAAAGCTTTTGTTGAAAACCCAGTAATTACTTCATGAACTTTTCCTACCCACTGAATTTTAGGTGAATTTTGTATAATTCTTGTTTGGTAATCTGGCCAGTTAACCCAACTTTTTTCATTTACACTCCAACGCCATTTACTAATATGTTCTTGAGTTAGTCCCTCTACAGTATTAACTCTAGGAACTAGAAGTAATTCTGTATTAGTGTTGAGTTCTAAAAGGGGTTTTAAATTTATAATTAAAGATTCATGTGGTAATTCATCTGCATCTATATTAAATATCCAATCACCTGTACATAATGATTTTAGATGGTTTTTCATATTAGCAAAATGACCATCAAAATGATATGGGTACCAATTAAAAAATGTTGGGTTAACTGATTTAGCTCTTAAAAATTGCTCTACAGAGGGTGAACCATTGTGTGTATCAAATAAAACTATTACTTCGTCTTTTTTATCAATATGTTTTTCTAAAAAATTAAGTAATTTAGTTATTTCAACTATTTCGTTACAAACGGATATTGCATAACTTATTTTCATAATTATTTTGTACTAGGTTCCGCAGGAAAAGGTCCACTAGATCCTATAGCTGCATATTGTTTAGACTGTTTTTCAAACATACCTAATTCTTCAGCTGCATCCATAAAACATAATTTACCAAAACGTTTCATGTTCTTCATATCCATTCTATTTTTATAAAATGTTCCTGGATTAGTTGCATCTGGATATTTATGTTGTTCATCTTCGGGAATAGGAATTGCTTTAACTACTGTCCACCCCCAATCATCTTCTCCTTTTGTAGGTTCAGGAAATATCATACCTTTATCAGGCATTGTAATTGCAGTAGGAAACCAAGCTAGTTTTTCTCCACCTCCAGGAGGTATAAGATCTAGTCTTAGATCTTTAATTAAATCAGCTGTAAGCTCTAGTGTTTGTTTAAGGACTTCACTATCTAAAGTCATTGTAGTATTTGAAGTATAACCACTAGTCATACAAAGCCATGTTTTTATTGGCCCATCTTCTGTTTGGAATTCTGATTCGTAACAGGCGTTACTATCACAAACTGGACTATCTACTAATTTATCTCCTAATTGTTTCATTATGCTTCGATTTTTTTAAGTTTTGGTAATTTTACTTTAGGTAAATCTTGTTTAGTTTTACCTACTTTTTTTAGTTTTGGTAATTTTAAAGTTTGTACTTGTGGTGTAGCTTCTACTTTTGGAAGTAATAAATTTAATTTTTCAGTCATTTTATCAAAACTCCAATTATCTTTTAAGTATTGTGTTTGTTTACGTGATTTTTCCCAATATCTTTTATAATTCTTAAATACATCCTTCATAGCTCTTGATGCTACATCTGTATTAATATTAAACCATTGTGATTCTTTTAATAAAAATTGATTTGAAGCTGATTCATGTACATTTTTGAGTTCACCTCCAATTAATACATTATAATCTTGATGTATAAAATCCTTATGACCACTCCAATTAGATACTATAACTGGTTTACCTGTGATAGCTGCTTCAGCTAATGGTCTACCATAACCTTCACCTTTTGTAAATGATACAAATGATTTTATCTTAGGATCATTATTTAATAGATTCATTTCTTCATCTGTTACTTCACCATGTAAAAGATAAATATTAGGTAAATTACCTGAAACCATATCTCTAATTCTATTAATTTGTCTAATCATGGTTTCTTTATCTAGTAAAGAATAATTTACCATATTAGTTTTTAGAATTAAAGCTGGTTTTTTTCTACCAGGGCCCTTAAAAGTTTCTAAAAAAGTTTTAATTAGTGTAGCTGTGTTTTTTCTAGATTCTCCAAAATTACCTGGTAACCAATGTCCCGTATGTAAAAAACAAAAATCTTCTTTTATATTTTTTAATATATTTAGTTTTGAAGAAGATGGTTTTTTGTAATACTTATCTAAATCTAAACCTTCAAATAAAACTTCAATTGGTTTTTCTAATTTTAAAACTCCTACTGTTTGTTGTGTGTTTGTATCTTTTTTTTCAAACTGTGATGATAAAGCTACTTGTTTTGAATGTTCGGATGAAACTAAATTCAAATCCATTCTATTACTACCCTCAATAAATTCTCCTGGATAAATTGTTGTTTCAATACCTGCTGAAACACCAATATTAAATTTACCTACTCGTTGAAATTCATTTGGTACAGTAATTTGTATCCAAACATCTGGTTGTTGTTGTAAGTTAGGTATATAACGTTGTCTTAGCGGATTATCTTTAGATAGAAAATTCCAAGGACAATCGCCCCATCTTTGTGGTAATATTTTAATATCCCACTCTTTATCTTTTATTTCTATTAATGATTTTACAAAATCTCTTGATCTTGCTCCGTAACCGGAAAATGTGTCAATTGGACACGATATTACGCATAATGGTTTCATATTGATTGTATTTCTTCTAAAAATTCTGGTGTTAAACTAATTGGGTTTGGATTATAGTTATTTAGCTTAGTGGAGTCATCTATTTTAGTAATTGTAAATCGAGATTGTGGTTCCCACTCTTTAAGTAAATTATCAATATTATCAATAAAACCTTGACCCATTCTAGTTGCTGTAAAACCTGATTCATCTGATAATACCCAATCTCTACCTGCTAATCCTCTTCTTTCTCTTTCTTCAGGACCCATTTTATAAACTTTCATTAGTGCAATTGCAGCGTCCTCAATTGAACATTGACTTGCAAAAATATAAGGAGTTAAAGGTGAACCTTTTACTGAACGTGTTTTAGGGAATATTGGCATTGCCCATTCACCACATTTTTTATATTTACCGTCTGCATTTGATGGGTGTTCAGTTGAAAAATTAATCCAATTACCATTTTCATCTTCAAAACGCATTTGGTCTTGCATACCACCTTGTACTGGTGCTATAATCATTTTACCTGCTGTTAATGATTCAGTTAAACCTAATCCCCAACCTTCATTATCTGTCATAAACATATGAGCATCCGAACAATTATATAAATAATTTAATTCTTTTTCTGGGTATCTATTTTCTATTATTTTTACTTTATGGATTTCAGAATCACATAAACTATTAATTACAGCATTTAAATCTGTACCATGTTCAAATGATGCTTCTGTTTTCATTAATAATATACATTTTTTAGCTTTTTCAACTGGTAATTGATCTAAAAATGTTCTCCATGCTAATATGATATCTGATGGGTTTTTTCTTCTAATATTTCTAGAATTCCAAAGTACCACAAAATCATAATTTTCTTTTTCTAAAATATTTTCTTTAAAAGCTTCAAACTCAAAATCATTTATAATAGGATAAAACTTTTTTTCATCTATACCATGAGGAACATAATTTACACGTCCTGGTTTTGGATGGTCTCTAAGTACATTTTCTACAATATTTTTTGTTTGTTTTGAAATACAAAGTAACATATCATCCGAACGATAAAATTCTCTATTCCACATTGGGTAAGGTAAATCATCCCATATAGTATAAAATACCATAGGTATTTGTTGACGTATTTCGTTTTCCATTTGATATAACCAAATCCAATAACGGGGGTCTGTAAAATGTACTATTGCGTCTGGTTTTTCTTGTGATATAATACCCCTTAACATTCCAGCATCCCCATAACCTTCTGTAGCTATAACTTTAACATTTGAATCTGTTAAACCTGTTAAATTATTAACATCATGGGATATATCAAATCCTTGACCTGCTTCAGGATGTTTAACTGCTCCTCCTAAATTTATCCAATTAAAATGATGAGCTGAGTTTACTACTATTTCTTTTGCCATATTTCCTACACCAGAATGTGTACGAATATCATCAGAAAGCATTAAAATTGTTTTACGTTGATCCTTTGGGATATAACCGTCTTTCATATAACCTTTATTTTTTAAATTTATAAACTACCACTAATTGTTAAGTCGGTATGGTTGTGTAATTTCTTTCGAAATTCCTCGTCTGTTAAGTACAGATGGACTGCTCTGTTTGCTAATTTTTGTAAATTAAATTTATGTCTAATTGATGAGATTTTAAAATCTTCAAATAAATGATCTACTATTTTTACGCTTGTTAACTTTAAATTTTTACTTGCCATAACATTTTATATTGTATATTCACATATACATATATAATTATTTTAAAGGCCTAGCCTTTTTTTGCACCCCCTGGTGAACCCCAGGAAGATTGATATTTTTTTGGTTCTTCTTTTTTTACTTGCTCTCTTAATTCTTTTAATTCATTCATTTCAGGAATTAAAGACTCTGATTCATCAAATATTGTAGGTTCTTTTTCTTGATAAACCTCGTAATCTTTAGGATCTCTTGCAACTCCTTTTATTTGAGCAAAAGCCATGTTAGCTGCTACAACCATTGCAATAGCTAGTGGGTCAAATACAAAAATAATTAGTAACATAAACCAGTTAACTATTGTAGCCATTGGTTGACCTG
>VMHT01176513.1_pt1 | contig 16144 bp, 16 predicted proteins | sample 4693611 | NCBI WGS metagenome assembly VMHT01 (sample SAMN12280063, study PRJNA550983) | marine metagenome | isolation source: seawater sampled from same location over 5 years 0.02-0.2 micron viral filtrate | place: USA: collected off the coast of southern California halfway between the port... ... | reverse complement strand
GACTCAAGAAGTGGTTGCGCCTACGCCAGAGCGCCCTGAAGTTCAGCTTCGAGAAGTGCCTTTACCGGATCCGGATAGCGTCAAGCCTGAAGCCGTTGAGCCAGAAGCAGAAGTAAAGCCGTTGCCGGTAAGGCCGCCATCTAAACCGGTTCCAATGGTGGATTCGGATGAATTTTTACCAAAATACAAATTTAAAGAAACTGAATTAGGCGCACCGCAATTAAAAAATTCAGAAAAAATAGAAATACCTAATTTACCAAAAGGTGATAGGTATCAAGATTTTGAATTTCAAATTAATTACGCAGAAACCAAAGAAGGTAAATTTGCTGTCAAACCAATTTTAGGTAATAAGCTAGATGGTTATGACCTTCCAGAGTTTGCTTTCCAACCTAAAATGGATGTCTACGATACTTTGGAAGATGGTGTAAAAAATTCTTTTGAAGAGGCGAGGCAAGCGGTTAATGCGCTTATTTTTGAAGGAGATGCAGACAAAGTATTAAAAGTATTAGATGCAGAAGAACAAAAAATACTTACAAAAATAGCAGCACCTCCAGTAAAGCCTACACAAACAGAACCTGGTCCTGTTACCCCATCAAAAGATTTAGCACCGGAGCTGCTCCCGGATCCCACAAAAAACATAACCCCTGTCCCAGATTCAAAACCCAGCAACGTCAAGACTCCCGTAGGCAACACGGACCTGGAGACTGAGCTGGTTGTCATAGACCTGAAAGACTTGAAGCAGGCAACCGGTAGGTTGCAGATCCGCGATCGCAGCAGACAGGAATCCAGGGATGAAGCGCGTAGAAGGGCGCAGGAGCTAGACGTAGATCAGATCACCGAGAACAGCAGAACCAGCGACACCGGCGCACCGATCATCGCACAAGATGGAACGATCATCAGCGGCAATGGTCGAGTGCTGACCATGACCGAGGTTTACAGAAAGAAGCAAGGGGAACTGTCACGGTATCCAACACAGCTGAAAGCATACCAGGAAAAGCTGAAACAGTTATTTCCGGATGCAGAAAATTTTGAGAAGCCGATCCTAGTCAGAAGATTGACCGGCAAGTCTGCAACTGGGGATCCGGTCACCTCGCAGCTGCTTGAGCAATTTGCAGATGAGTCGAATCAACCCGGCACGGCAAAACTAGGCAGCCAGGAACAGGCGAACCTGGATGCCAAGGTTCTTGATCTACCAACACTAAACCTTTACGCCGGTGGCGATTTCACGCTTGCCAAAAATTCCAGTTTTGTAAATGCCTTCTTAAATAAAATTCCTGCATCCGAGAAGGGTAACGTCTACAAGGATGGTGAGCTGACAGTTGATGGGTTGCGGCGAATCAAGTCTGCAATCCTGGCAAAAGCATACGAAGATCCAGAGACACTGGGGCGGATGCTCGAATCTACAGATGACAACGTCAAAGGTTTGAGCAACGGGTTGCTGGATGCAGCTCCCGCATTTGCGAAGCTGCGCCTGGATCCGGAAATACGGAATGAGGTCAAAGGGATTGCTTCGTCTTTATCAGAAGCCATTAAGACTATTGGCGAGCTTCGTGAAACAGGACGGACAGCTGCAGAATATTTTGACCAGGTTGATTTTTTAAAAGAAACAGATCCAGTTCGTGATCTATTTATAAGAAGCTTCCACAATGAAAAACTGGACAGAGTTAAAAGCCAGACTTACATTAAGGATCTTCTAAGGTTTTTGACTGAAGAAGCAAATGCAGAAACAGCAGGAGCATTACCAGGATTAGATTCTGAAGTAACTGCTGAAGAAGTCTTAACCAAGGCAACAAAGAGAGCAGCAGATGCAGAAAAAGGAAGAAGTAAAAAAGGAAAAAAGCAAGGAGAACTCCTCAATGAAGCAAGCCCTATATCGAGCGATGATACGCCTGGCAAACAAGCACAACTACGAACCCGCAAGAGAAGCCGCCCAGGAGTTCTTGAAAGCAAAGGAATAGATGACACCGCTACCAGGCCAAAAGATCCCAGGGATCTGGAAACTGAATCGGTTGTCAATCCCCAGGACGCAGAACCAACTCAAAGCACCAGGGGAACCAAAGCCGGGGAGCTGGTCGAAAAGCTTACCCTCCAACGAAGAGAATCCGTCTTCCTTGACGCATTCCGAGATGCAGGAGAAGACCCCAACGTCATTCGGAACCAATCAATAAAGAAGCAATACAAGGTTTTAGAAAAACTGCTTCGCGATAAATTCGGTTTCAAGTTCATCCAAAAATCAGACATCAACACCTGGGACGCGGTCAACGCGCTCCTGGATGCCTACAGAAATCTGCAGTCCATGACTGCAACCTTGGCACTTCCAGCTGATGCCATTGGCCTGGATGGCTCACTAGGCTTGGCGCTGCCTGGCGTGGATTGGGGTCGATACTTTGCAGCATACTATCCTGAAAACGCGCTGGGGATCCCCGTTCAAACAAAATCCGATCTCCCGGCAATGGAAGCGCCGTTCATCATCATGCCGAAGCGCCCTAACAGCTTCGCCCATGAATGGGGCCACGCCTTGGACTTTCATCTGATGGATAAGTTTGGCGGCAAAGAGGGCCGAGGGTTGATCCAGGTGATCCGTAACATTCCGAAGGATGCTGCACCTTGGCAGATGGAAACACCGGAGACTGTTCAGGAAGCGATGGGCAATCTGATTAATGCCATGTTCTTCAACCAGGCGGAGATCGCAACCAAGATCATGGCGAAGGAACAGCAGCTGGTGAACCAGGAGGCTGCATACCGCAAGAAGCTTGAGAAGGATCCTAACCTACCGGAGCCTGCTTCCATTGCTAGAACCAAGTCTGAGCTGAAGCGGCTGCGCCAGGGATCCGGGAGAGTAGAAGAATCGCAGTACCGGAAAGACTCGACTGAGTTTGCCCGGAGAACTGCATCCGATAAAAACTATTGGCGCGAACCCACAGAGATGTTTGCCCGCGCCTTCGAGGCATACGTTGCCCATATCGTAACGAAGGCAGGCGGGTCCACCGAGTTCATCACGCTCCCGGATGATGCGTATCAGCTGACCCTGGATGAGGTTAAGGACTACGATATCCGGTTGCCGTTGACCCATCCCCAGGAATCCGAGCGGAATGTCATCTTCAAGGCATTCAGCGAATTGTTTGACGCGATGCGCCGTGAGTCTGTATTCAATGGGGAACCATCCAAGATGCCTGGAACAGCTGACACCATTGAAACAGGGTTTGAGTTTTTCGGCCCAATTCAGCCTGTTACCTTTACAAAAGAAGCAAGAGAAGAGCAACGCGCACAGATGCAAGCAGGGCTGACCCAAGAACAAAAAGAGAAACAACGCCCGTCCAGGTACAACGGAAGACTGACAGAGCGGTTTATTGATAAGACAATGGATTACATTGTGAGCCGTCCTTTTCTCTCTAAACGTGCAACCTTGGAGCAGCTGCAGCGCCGATACCGAAAAGAACCTCAAGCAGCTGCATTAATCGGAGAAATACTGGACCTGGTTGCCACGGATCCAGGTGGTACCAGGACCACGTTCAGCGGCGGAACCTTTGAAGAGGGTGCGCGGAGGGAGAACCGCAGATTTGCAACTATGTATAATGCAGCAATGCAGGGAACCTTTGGTCCGGATGCAGGGCCGAAGTTCCGAGATCTGACAGAAGAGCAGCAAAAAGATTTACGTCTTTTTCTGACAGGCCAAAAACCGAATGTATCCAAGAAGATACAAAAGATTGGTGGCGATCTCCGGACTGTCCTGAATCGAGTTTACGAGTATGCCAGGCGAAGCGGGATCGATGTCAGTTATTTGCAGGATGGTGCATACCTTCCAAGGATGCTGGATATGCCGCTTGTAGAAACAGACATCCAAGGATTTTTAAGTCAGGCATATAATCTTTACAAAGAAGTTATATTTACAAATGAGTTTTTCTTTGAGGATGTCAGCAGCTATGACCAGATTCAAAAACTGGATCAGCAACTTGCAAAAAGGAAAACAGTAAAAGCTCATTTTAAGCGCAAAAATAAATTAGATTTACTGGAAAAGTTTAGGAAAGACGCAAAAGAATTGAGGGAGCTGAAAAAGCAACTAGACGCAGCAGAGGATCCAGATGCCATTGAGACTGAAATGGACGAGATCCAGGAAAACATGGGTGATTATTATGCTGAACTTTATGAAGAGATGTCCGACACCTTTTCAGATCTTAGTTCTCAAGATTGGCATCAAAGAATCATGTCAGCTGCAGGCCAGGATCCAGCAGCCCATTCTGCATTCAACCGATTCACAAAGCGCAGGAAGCTTCCGCCTGAAGCAGATAAATACATGAACGAATTTTATCTGCCAGTAAACGAAGCCATCGAAGCCTACATCCCCCAGGTTGTGAAGAAGGCAGAATATGAAAAGCGGTTTGGTCGAAGCCGCCTTGAGAAAGGCACAAAGAAGGATCCGGTAACAGGAAAGAACAGAGATTACCTGGATTACATCTTAGATGACAAGATGGTGGGCAAGGTGGATCCAGATGACCGATTACTTATACGGCAAATTGTTCAGTTCGTCACAGGGACTCAAGGTCCAGTACGCGACATCAAAGGGCAAAAGATCCTGAACACCATCCATGCCTACGGCACGATGGCGCTGTTGGGTCGTGCAGCCTGGTCTTCGATTGCAGAACCCCTGACTGTTGCAACCCAGACCGGAAGTGTACGCGATGGACTGAAAGCGTTTTCCGGATCCCTTTACGAAGCCTATGCAAAAGTGAACAAGGATGCAGCGCAAAAGGTAGCCCTGGATAAGCAGCTGGCAAACATCCTGGGCGTTATCGATGACCCGGAATATGGTGATATGGTTGCCAACCGGCTTGGCGGATCCTTCGCGGATGATCCTAAACTGGCACGGCGCGTTAATCGATTTTTTAGTGTCATCAAGCTGACCGGGATCACAGCAGCACAGCGCCGATCCGTGATGAAGGTGGGGCAGCAATTCTTCCGGGAGCTGGCGCTTGAGATTAAAAATCCACAAGGGAAGGATGATGCTGCTAAGAATAAATATAAAAAGCGTGCCGAGCAGCAATTCAACGAGTTTGGCGTGGCAGCTGAAGACATGGAACAGTTTGTTGAGTTCCTTGTTCCGACCATAAAAAACGAGAAAGATTTAGACAAGACAAGCGATTATCCGTTCCCTAGTGTCGATGACCTGGTGGAGAAGGATGGCAGCCTTTCGGACATGGGCGAGATCTATTCTGTAGCCATCATGCGGTTCATTGATCAGTCGATCCAGGATCCTAAGAATGTGGATCGGCCCATGTATGCGGAGCATCCGTTGGGGCGGATCGTGTACGGCATTCAATCTTTTATTTATGCATTTCACCGGAACGTACTGACAAAAGCAGTAAGAGGTGCAAAGCGAAGAAAGGATGCAGAAGGCAAGGTTGCAGCTGCCCAACACGTTGGCGCTGCTATGCTGGGTCCGTTCCTGACTTTGTATGCTGGGCATACCCTGGTTGCTACAGTCAGAGCGTTTCTGTTCGACCGGGATCGCCTGGAGGATGAAGCAGAGAATGATCGCTTGTACGAGTACATCTTCGAGCAAGGGATCTACCGAGCTGGTTTGACCGGAGCCTTAGATCCGTACATTCAGACCCTTCGCAGTATCAAGTATAACCGCGACATCAATACCATTCTTACGGGAGCCGGGCCAAGTTTCATATTAGATGCCGCACAAAGAGCAGCCATGCCTTTTGTGAGAAATGCAGAGTCTACAGTTGCAGCTGAATACCAGGCGGTTGCCGGGCTATACAATCTGTTTGTTGTACCAGCTGTAGTCTTGATGGCGTCAGCACCTGGTTTCGGCAAATCGCTTGGACCCTTGATCGAGTTCAGGGGAGCCATTGCAGGATCCCTTGCTGCATTCGGGACCAGCTCCGGGGCAAAGCACTTCGTTGCCAGGAACATCATCAAAGGGTTGTACGGGGAAGAATATTACCCGGGAGCTGGCGGGCGAAAGAAGAAACAGAAAGCTGGTGACTTCACGCCAATCACATTCTAACAGCGCAAGCAACAGCGCAGCGTATTGATCTACGGACAGTGATAGCAAGGGGTTGCGGTGGGATGGAATCCTTCCACCCCGACCACAGTTGATTTTGTTAGATACCGATCAACACTGCGATTGCGAGCCTCATCGACTTTTTGTCAGTTCCTGAGGTGTCAATCAACAGCGCAAAATGCGCTGTCAGGAGGGTAACGGCGCAATTTGCGCTGTAGGTTCGCGGTCCACTGCCATCCGCAAATAATCTGGTGAGAGGTGCAGATAATTCTTCCGCACAGTCCTTTCCGTATCCCCTAAAAATGCAGCAATGGTATGCATAGGAACTCCATCTTCAGCTGCATGGGTAGCCCAGGTATGCCTGAAGGTATGCGGGCTTGCATTCTCGATCCCTAAGTCTTCCAGGATCCGCTTTACTCCATAATGGATGTCAGTTTTTACATCCAATACATAGGTATTTATTTTTTGCTGATACATGATGAGCAGCTGCTGTTCCAGCTTCTTGCTCATCGGGATCGGCGGGCGGCGCTTTGTGGTTTGATTGCGGCCTACTGGATTAAACATGATGAGCCGCCGATCGAAGTCAACCTGGGACCAGGTTAGCTCCTTAATCGCACCTTTTCTTTGTGCAGTTTCCATCGCCAGTATTAAGAACCTAGCTTCTCTGGATATCCTGTTGCTGCTTTCAAGAGTCTGGCGATTCTTATCCTGCAGACAGTAGTCCCATAATAGCTGCAGCTCCTCCCTGGTGAGAACCCGATCACGCGGTGGACCCGTTGGTGGGATCTCGATGTAAGGTATGATCTTGTGATCCAGGCGCCGCTCATTCGGTTCGATTCGATACAGCATGAAGTTTAATGCAGCGCGAAGTTTATTCAGTTCAGTACAAATGGTACTTTCTGATGCAACCTTTCTGCGCTTTTTTGCATAGGAAACAGAGTGTTCACGTTGGACTCTGCTAACGCGCATATGACCGAAATGCGATTTTAGATGTTTAATGATTGAGGGGTAACGATTTGCTGATAGGAACCGATCCCGGACCCACTGGTCAAACCAGACATCCAGGACGAAATCGATAGTCGGATCCTCCTGGACTGACATCTCCAGCTCCCGCTGTTCTAGCCAGCCAGCGAAGCGCCGTTCCGCAATCTCCTTATCTTTTGTCCGAAGCGATGTTCTTTGAGATCTTCCTGTTTCTGCAAAGAAGACATACCAGCTGCCTTGGTGCAGCTTAATCCTTGGCGGTGCAGCCATTCAATATCCTCTATTGGAATACGAACAGAACGTCCAATGTTGATTGTTCGCAGTTGTTTTGATTCTCGCAGCCTTTGTATCGTAGAAAGGCTGCAGGATAATAGGTCAGCTGCTTCCAGCTGCGTGACCAGGTTATCCGCCATTATTAATGATCTGCATGATCTTCATGGCCTTTTCCATAGTCATTTTCATGCTGATTTGTACGAACATTTTATCTGGTTCCCCTGAGACACCTCGAAACTCGAAGGGCGCAATCTCTTCCTCCGCAGCTGCATCTAAAGAATAATTTGGATACAATTGATCCGGAGTGATTTGAAGTATATCTGCCATTTTCCTTAAACTTTGTGGGGTAGGTACGGTTTTACCGCGCACATATTGGCTTATACTGTCCCTACCAAGTCCTGATTTACGAGCAAGCTCTGCTTGCTTCATCCCTTTTTGCACTAATAAATGCATCAGTCTTTTGCCGAATTCTGATTTGCGGATTCGTTTGACTGATAAATCCAGTTCGCCATCTGGTGTAGGTGGCGTTGTCATATGTGTTTTTGGCATATCTTTTAACTCGTTTTTGATGACCCAGGTCGGCCTGGGTAGGTGGTGGATGTTTGAATATGTGGGCGTGTTTACGTCTTCTACCAAACACGCTGTGCGTATATCTGAATTTTTTTATTCCTCTACTTGGTGGACTATTGCTTTTATCTAACCGTCCACAAACCCAATAATTAATATACATTAGAACCTTTCCAGGCTCCTAGCCAAATGATATTTCGTTTCCTACCCCAAGCCCCAATAACTTTTTTTTGAGTGCCTTTCCCCTCTGTTCTGTATTGGACTAGCGATAACCACTGCACACCATTTCCAAGGGCCAGAACTTTCTGGTCCCACTTTTCCAATTTACTCATTTTGTTTTTCCTTTCTTAGTAAAGAATCGATTTTATGTCGATTAATCAATCATCATGCCAGTAGTACAGACTGTCAACATAAAAAATTTATTTGCAATGCCAGGTTGGCTTATGTAGATTAGTTGGTTCATGAATCAACAACACGGCATGGAGCCAAATGAAAAACAAGTTAAGCCGCAAACAGCCTGTCCGATTTGACGTTGACAAGCTGGTCGATGATTTTGGTGGGAACACGAAAATCTCAAGAATGCTCCGCGAAATGGGAATGCCTATTTCGCCGGGAGCCGTTCATAAATGGAAGGTTAGGCAGCGCCTGCCTGTTCATCACCTCGCCGCCTTAAGTGTTATCGCTCGTCATGTAAATCAGAGATTTGCCCTGGAGGAATACATTGTCCAGGTGGGTCCAGCGGAGGCCGCATGATGATATGGGGAATTGATCCAGGACTGAATGGAGGTGTTTGCTTACTCGACACTAATGTCGATAGTAATCCACAAATTTTTGATATGCCAACCCTGCAAGTTGGGAAGTCGAAACGGGAAATTTCTCCCATATTGTTAGCAGATATTCTCATGGAAGACGCCAATGCTCCGGTGGTTGTGGAAAAAGTTTCCGCAATGCCAGGGCAAGGTGTCACCTCCATGTTCAACTTTGGGAAAGGATACGGATACATCATGGGAGTCGTTGCCGGTTTGCAGATGCGCGTGGTCGGCGTCACTCCTAATCGCTGGAAAAAAGACATGAAGCTGGCGCCTGGTAAAGATGCATCCAGAGAACGCGCCATGCAGCTGCATCCTCAAATATCGGATCGCTTTGCCCGCAAGAAGGATGATGGCAGGGCCGAAGCCTTGTTACTCGCCTGGTGGGGAGCCAGGTTTGGCGTGGAGGAATTCTGATGAAAAAGAAAAAAGTAACCCATGCAGCTGTCCAGGCTGCCGTTGAAAAGTTCCTGAAGGAAGGCGGCAAGATTAAGAAGCTGGGACAAGATGAGTCTGGCGTGGATATCAGACAACGGGTTGATGAGTTGGAAATGAATATCGCACAAGGATCCCATCGGTTTCCAAAGATTGATCCTGTTCCTTTTGAAAACAAGATTGGTTGGAGGGCGCATTGAACGGATTTGAAAAGCATGACATCAAGCACGTTTCTGCATCCAACGTCAACATGGCCCGCGAAGCCCTGGACGCTTGGTTGGCTCGATACCTTTATAAGATCAAGTTCCCATTTGGTTGGGCTGCATTGCAGGGATCTTCGGTGGAGCTTGGCGTGGCTCATGGTCTGTTCCAACCAAATGCGCCCGTTGATGAGTGCATCGGCCTGGCAATGGATCATATGCGGAACAGCTCAAAAATGATGAAGAACCAGCTGGATGAATTAGAGTCAAGACACGCAACTGTCACTCAAATGGTGACTGTTACCCTGGAGCAGCTTCGCCCACTTGGTGTCCCGGAAGAAGCACCACGCGGCGAAAAGAACCAGCATCAAGTGCGGATCCCGGTTCAGTTTCGAGAAGGTGAAGCAGTGGAAGCAATGGGATATCTGGATTTTTGGTATCCAAAACTCGGCGCAAACGGAACGGTCATTGACTTAAAGACTACGGCAAAAGCGCCAACCACTTGGTCGCTGGCTCATGGGATCCAGGCGTCCATCTACCAGAAAGCAATGCACCGCAAAACCGGAAAGGAACCCGAAGTGATGTTCTTTTATGCGCTGAAGCGAAAAAAGGATCCTTATGTATGGTTAGACCTGGAAGACAGCAGCTTTTACCTGGCGCACTTCAAGCGCACAGTCCGGAACCTGGAGCGGCTGCTGGACGCGCATACCCGTGAGGAGCTGATCGACATGATCCCTCACAACCCTGACAGTTTTTATTGGAATGACGCGGATCATATCCGCGCAGAACTTTATCCTGAGTAACTCCACTCAGACGCCAACGTCTGGGGCGTGATCCGGACGAAAAACCGCGAAACCGCAAGGAGTGATATGCCACTAAACTTCGCAAACTCTGGAGGCTCCGGCCTCCCTTTTCTTCGGTTCTCTATCGAAGACAATGAATGGTTGATGTCAACTGGTGAGCCTGGGATCATGCCGCCGGTTGATTGGAAATCTCCGGTGCTGATAGATATTGAGAACATCCAGCTGGGATGGCTCAAGCTGCAGGGCGGGAGAGACTTCCAGCCTTGGCCCAACAACAATCAGACACCTCGCCCCAACGAAGAGTATAAGAATGGATTCGTTGTAAAGTTCTATTCGACTCAATGTTTTGGCGATGCGCCGCTCCGTGAGCTGTCATCGGATCGCGCTGGTCTGCAGGAATTTGTCAAGAAGCTGTACAACGAAGTTGAAGCAGCTGGCAAATTTGAAAGCGGGGAGATTCCTGCTGTTGAGATCCTGCCTGCAATCAAGACCAGGATCGGCAAAGGTCCAACCAAGATTCCTCAATACAAACTCGTAGGTTACAAAGCGCGACCTGACGAGATGAGTGGTGATGCTCCAATGGATTCCGCACCAGCTCCAGAAGCTGAAGCAGATGATTCGTTTGAGAACGTCACCATCTAATGGATTCGTTATCCTGGGCCATTGGATGGCATAACCGGGGTTTTTGTGTAATCCCGGTTCATTTCGTCATGGATGATGGAGCCTGCAGCTGCGCGGATCCGCACTGCGGGAGTCCTGGTAAGCACCCGGCTTTACGTTCTTGGAGCCAATACCAGGATCGGCGCCCGACTGTTAATACATTGGAAAGTTGGTTTGAAGCAGGCGGGCGTTACCACGGCTACAATATCGGCGTTGTAACCGGTCAGGTCAGCGGCAATGTCTTTGTACCAGATGTTGACGTTGGCCCTGGCAAAGTGGGTTTGGAATCCTTGCAGGATCTCATCCTATCCAATGAAGACCTACCAGAAACAATTGAACAGAAAACAGGCGGCGGAGGAATCCATTTCTTTTTCCGCGCACCGCCTGACATAAAAGTAATCACAGATAAAAACGTCCTTGGTCCCGACATCGATGTACGCGGGGAAGGTGGCTTTGTGGTGGTGACACCCTCAAACCATCATTCCGGAGGACGTTACGAGATACGAGAGGGATGCGGCGCTGATATCGCTGATGCCCCGCAATGGCTGCTCAGTATGGTAACCAACGATGAATACTATGCAGCTGACACCGGATTCCAATCGGATTCCGTAAACCGCTGGGGCGAGTACACCGATGGGCGCGAAGGTTACATGACCAAGCTGCTCATGGGCTGCATCCGATCCTGGTGGGTTGAGAAGGGAGATCTTCCCCAGGTGGATGATCTGATCCTGGAAGCCTGGCCCACCTACACGGCAAAGGTTGCAGCAAGAGGGCAGTCCCTGGATGCCGATGGACGCGGCGAGAAGCTGATGCGGAAGAAAGCTCAGTATCTCATTTCAAAGGCCGACCAGGGCAAGCTTCGGATTCTTCAAGGCGTGGAGCCTGGATCGGAGCCTCAACCGGAGAAGCCTGCCAAGACCATCGAAGTCCCACGGCAAAAGATCATCCTGGAAGACCATTACCTGAAAACCTATGTAGGCGAACCGCCACCCTTGGAATGGATCATCGAAGGGATCCTGCCACGCGGCATCACCGGCCTGGTTGCAGGCTCCGGAGGTATCGGCAAATCCTATCTAATGCTGGATACCGCGCTCCGCGTGGCAGGAGGTGACCAGGGGATGCATCAAGAGTATGCCCTTGGAAACAAAGTCCTGACCAACGGCAAGGTCGTTTACATCACAGCAGAAGATTCTCGTAATGCAGTACATCGCAGAATCGCATCCATCAAGGATCCGACTCTCCGGGAACGCGCCAACGAGAATCTGATTGTCCTGGCATTGCCTGACCTGGGTGGCGCCTTCCCGCTCCTGGTAAACGACTTCGGAACCTATCGAGCCACAGAAGCCTATGCCGATCTCCGGGAGCAGCTGCTCAAGATTAATAACCTGGCCTTGATCATCAAGGATCCGCTGCAGCCGTTCACCAGCGCCGATGTCAATTCGGATCCAGCAGCTGCCCAAGCTTGGTGGTCCAACTTCAATGAGCTGTCCACGGCAACCGGTGCATCAGTCCTGGTCACCCATCATATGAGAAAGGATGGAACCTTTCAGATCCGCACCGCCGCTCAGGCGCGTGAAAGCATACGCGGCACAACCGGCCTGGTCGATGGACCACGCGTTGTCATCGCGATCTGGGTTATGCCTGAACAGGAACAGCATCAGCTGTCCAAGCATTTCGGCTTCGAGCCTGGGCAAGGTGCAGCTGTCTGTTGGGCGGTTGTGAAAGCCAACGACCAGGCGGACCTGGATGTTCACTACGGGGTCCGCGCAGAGAACGGACTCATCGTGGATCGCACCGGCGAGATCATGGAAATCCTGGAGGACAACCGGAACCTGGAAGATGGTCAGGTCGAGCAGATCTTCTCAGAGATCCGCCGCCGTTGGGAAGCCGAGAATCCGTTCTCGATCGGCAACAACACGCCCCGTTCCTTCATGGGATATCTGAAGAACGAATTCGGCATGACATCATTCCAGGCGAAGATGTATCTACAAACCTGGTTGGATCGCGGAAACATTGAAGATGCTGTCTGCAATAAAAAGAAACACATGAAAGGGATCCGCATCGTTACGGAACCCGTCGAGTCCGTTAAACACCGAACCTACAACTGAATATGAAAATAACGAACTGGTTTCAAAAGCATTTAAACAGAGTCAACCACACAGAAGTAGATTTCCGCATTAACAGCAGGGATGGATATATCACTGTTGATAAATCTGATTGGGTTTTTGGATCACAAGTTTTCCTAAAACTGAAAAGAAAACACGATCATATGTTTCAGATTGTTTTAACCATGTCACCAAAAGAAGCATTAGAGATTGGTGAGCATTTAGTGATACACGCAAAAACAAGGATACGCCATGAAGGTCCGGTCACCAATTGAACGCGACATCGCAATCGACAACATCCTCAATCACCTGGTCGATATGCAGACCCGCATCAACCGCATCGAAGAGAAGCTCGACCTCAACGAGTTTACCGAAGAGGCGGAGCGGATGATTAAGGATGCAGCAAAAGAAACCAAGGAAAGCATAGGATCTGATCTATGCCCAAAATGCCGCATTTATCATATAAACATCCCATGCCCAAAATCTACAGCTCCTGGACGTTAAAAAGAAGTGCCGACTTCTCCTTTCACCCCCGTTCTCATATGGCGCGGGGTGCGTTGATCGGCAACTCATGACTTCTAAAGCTCAGACCATCCCAGCGCAACTTGCTCATTCCATGCGCAAAGGTGCAGCTGCTTCCAGGAGCTACCTCGATGACCCGTTAACTTTATTGTTAAGAATCATATGTCTTTGGCAGAAATCCAATCCTGGCAAGACAGTGACTAAACGCGTTATGAGACAAAGCATCGAAAAACTAAAACAGATACAGCATCCTTCCCCGGCGAAAGTAAGGCGAAATTGAGGGCGAAGAAGGGCGAAAATGGGCGAAAGTAACAAGCGAAAGTAAGGCGAAAATGAGGCGAAAGTGGCGAAAGTAAGAGGCGAAAGTAAACCCCTATATAAATATAGATATTCAATTTCGCTTTTCGCTTTTCGCCCGCACTCTACTTTCGCCCGCGTCACCAGTTAAACAGATGAAAGCGATGACCCGAAGAAGATCTAACCGCAAACCCATACCCATCCACGCATGGCTCCGTGACGCGCAAGCCACGATCGCGCAGCACCTGGCGCCGCTCGACCGCGTTGCCCGCGAGATGGAACGAACCTGGGGAGTCGATACGCTCCCAACCCTCGTACCCTTCGATCTGCGAACCCGCTTCGAACGCGCACTCGAAAACCTGAACCGCGCTATCCACGATAACGACATCAACGCGGTGGAACAGAAGTCCCACAATCTCATACAAGGCTGGAAGCTCCTCGACCAGGCTGCACGAAAACAGGGACACGAACCCATGGATCAGTCCCAACCCTACGCCTGGTTCCACCGAGGACCAAAGAACCAGGCATATGCCTTCGTCCGGGATCAGAAGGATCTGAAGCGCGTCAACCGGGAACAGGCATCCATCGCCTGGACCCTGGACGAAGTTTGTCACATCATCGATTGGTACAGCCAGCAACCTGGGAACCAGGTGATCTTTCACCTGAAGAAAGAGTTCCCAGCAAGTGAGCTAACCGATCACCAAAACCTCAACTCCAACAAAAACGAAACGGAACCAGAAAATGACAACATACCCTTCTAATAAACAAGACTGCCAAACGGAACCAGAATTCAACGACAACTGGCCTCCGCTCCGATACGATGAAACGGATCCTAAAATCAACCTGGAAGTCGTTCCTCCGCCAAGCGAGGAAACGGAACCAGCACCACTGCCAAGGCTGGAGCTGCTGCACCAGGCGGAGCAGCTGGTCAGCCGCGATCGAAACCAGGATTACGGGGATCCGCAAATTAACTTCCAGAGAACAGTGGATCTGGTTAAAGCTTACCTGGGCGAGCGTAGAGGCGTGGATCTGGCCCCGGAAGATATTGCAGTTATCGGGGTGCTGCTCAAGATTGGAAGACTCGCGGAGGATCGCAGCAAGTTCGATTCCTGGTGCGATATTGCCGGGTATGCGGCTGTTGGCTGGGAAGTGATTGAACTGGGGAAGCGAAAGTAAAACTTGCCTTACGGCAATAAGTTTTACTTTCGCGGCGGGGAGGGGTTAGGCGGCTTCTTTATCCTGCTTCGACAGATCAAGCATGAAACAGATCACTTGGTGATGCTCATGCGGGTCCGCCGGCATGGATTCCATTTTAACAGCTGGGAACATACACAACCCGCGGACCAGGCGCTTTTCCTGCGCCGTGAATGTTCTCCAGATCTCAATTGCTTTATCTTTTAAGTGTTTATCTTTCATGGCGGTTATCCTTCATAATTTGCGGAAAATGTTGCTTGTGTCAGAAAATCCCGGATCTGATTGTCTACGTCCTCAACAGTTACAAAATCCTGGCATTTAACGTCAACGGCATCGTCAACAGTGCTTTCAAGATCAGCGTCCCCGGCGATATCTAAAATTTTATTCTGGATATCTCCGTCTTGCAGCAATTCCAAAAGCAGTTTTTTTGCCTGCTCGTTTATTTCGATTGATAGTTTCATTTTGATTCTCCTAATTCTTTTTTGCGTTTCCAAATTTCTGCAACGTATTCATCATCACGTTGCAGCTGCTCCTCTGTAAATCCATAAGGATAATATTCTCTCAATGGAATCAATCCCGCTGCAAAGGCGTTATCCTGCCAAATGCGTTCGATCGCTTCTTTTTTTGTCATGCTGTCCTTTATGATTGAAGCGCCATGGTTGCGGCGCCGATTAAATAGATTGCCGCGAACATTGCCGCGACTGTTAAAAATTCGAGGAAAAATTTAAGCTGCTTCAAGGAACCTCCTTTTCCGGGATCCGTGAATGGTTCCGTAAATGTTTTTGTGTTGCCCATCGCAAAGCAAACAATCATCGCATTGAATCATGTCTTCCAGCTGGTTCAGGCATCGCACTTCATCGCGACCTGGTTTTTCAGCTGCTCCGGTTCTGCTGGTCTTCCAACCCAGGGACGCGGCAAGCTCCTTCTCTTCGAGGGTTTCAACGGATGCCATGCACCAGGGGCGCAGCCATTGCGCGGCGGCGTTCTCCCATTGGTGAGTGTATCCCGTATGTCGTTTGATCCTGGTCATGATTGGTAACCATCCTTTTTCAGGGATCGCGGCGGGATCGCCGTATGCTCCAAGCCTGACGGGAAGCTTTTTGAATGCTAGGTTGAAGCGGCGCAGCTGCGCGGGCTTCAAGGCGGGGTATTCTAGATATCTTCCTGCAGCGGCTGCATGGTAGATGGATTGCGGGGCTTGGAATAACTGAACATAACAGGCGCCGTTCAAGTTGTGCCGCATCTTGCAGGATCCGCAAATTGAAACATCTTGGCCCCGCTT
>VMHT01117496.1_pt1 | contig 16144 bp, 15 predicted proteins | sample 4693611 | NCBI WGS metagenome assembly VMHT01 (sample SAMN12280063, study PRJNA550983) | marine metagenome | isolation source: seawater sampled from same location over 5 years 0.02-0.2 micron viral filtrate | place: USA: collected off the coast of southern California halfway between the port... ... | reverse complement strand
CAATCGAGCCAGCTAGCGTACCATCTTTGCGAATCTCAACAACATTACCATCGTCTGATAAACGATTAAATCCTGCACACTGAGAGGCACTTCTTGTTGCGGAGAAAAATCCATCAGCCTGTAACGTGTGACCTGCTGTTCCAATAGCTGTTGAGGTTTTCCCTACCAGCAAATTCCCCGAACTGTCGATACGCATACGTTCATTCGCTCCTGATGTATAAAATGCCATTGCATCAGAAGAATGAAGATAACGTACAATTCCCCTGTACGCCGCATCACCCGAAGTTCCGTCAGCAAAGAAAACTTGTGAGTTTTCGCCTGTCCCCGAACTAATAGTAATGCCTTGTGAGCCAGAGCCTGAACCTACAACCAACTGATTTGCGTCAGAAAAAAATGAACTAGGCGAACTCGTGCCGATGCCGACCAAACCTGCATCGTCAATCGTTACCGCCGTTGCATGTGAATTAACACTTGAGCCAGAACTGCCAGCATTGGCGGTCTGCAAAACAATATTACCGCCTGCACCTGTCCCTGTTCCTGCACCAGCCCTTATCGTTAAATCTGTCCCTGCTGTGTTTGTGCCAGACTTATCTAGTACATCAATGATTGTTGCTAATGTTGCCGCTACGTCACCGCTTTGGTCTAGCTGTAGCAATGGGATATTAGCGTCGTTATCCTCGTTGCGGATATATAGAATATTAGCACTGCTATCATACCAAATCTGGTTTGCAAAAGTGGTGCTTGGAGCAGAACTGCCAGAATTGTTTGTAACGATTGCTTGGAGAACAGAATTTAAATCTGCCCTTGTTGCCGGGAATGCCTGATTGTCAATTACATAATCATGCTGTGCCATTATTTACCTCAACTTACTACTGCGCCATATCCTTTGGCTTGAAAATCAAATGTCCTATCCACAACTGCGCTAGAACTATTTTTAAACACTATCGTAAACCCTGTCGCAGATTTATTTGTAATAGTATAAAAATCTCCACTATTCATGTTTTGCGCTGTGATTGCTACATTCTGCAAAACGCTAAATGCTGGTGAAAACGTAACATCAAGACCACTTGCGCCTGTTCCTGAAGATACATCATTTCCGTGAGTTAGTCTATCGGGCATATCTATTGTGACTTGTAATGTGTCAATGCGTGGCGTGGCTGACGTATCCTTAGAGTTTAGAACAGCCCTGAACTTTGCGGCTCTGAAGCTGTATTCGCCAACGACAAAATCTCTAAAGTCTGTGTAGGAAGGGCTACCTGCCGGATCACTATCAGTAGTGGCTATTTGTAGTTTGGCGTTAGTGTCGCCAAACTCTGATACATCACCATCAAAGAACCCCTCCCGTGTATCAAAGTCGCCATCTGCATCCTCAAATAGCCCAACATAATCTATTCTGTTTACCACTAGCTTAGATGTAATTCTGCTTGTGAACTTACTACCCAAATCTATACTTGCGTCACCATCAACCCCGACAAAATTATAGAAGCCTTCATTATCAACAGTAGAAGAACCACCATCAAACAGACCTTCTGCATCATCAAAGTTGCCAGATACGCTATCAAAAAGACTTGTTGTCGTAAGTATTAATTTATCATCAACGACAACAGTATCAGTCTTTGTGCCAGAAAAAGCAGGACTTTCCGTTATAGTGGAAATAAGGTTGCCAGCTTCAATACTATCAATCGTCACAACAGACTGCGCGGCATTGCGGCTTTCTCTGCCGCCCTTGTCAAATGCTTTGATGAGATATGTGCCTGTCAAAGCTGGTACGACTGCGGTATTAGCAGGGCGAGATATTTTAGCAGCTATAGTTCTTGATGTTATAAATGTTGCCCCGGTAGTCGCTGATGAATGTCTAACAACGTAATGGCTCAAATCTAAATCTGTCACTGGTGTCCAGCTAAGATGTGCCTCTTTGCCAATAATATTAACAGATAAGTTTGTCACGTTAGAAGGTATGTCAGTCTTACCAAAAATCTTTCTGGTGGTTGTGGCAAACGCCGATCTATTGCCAAGACTAGATATTGTTCTTGCCCTCACATCATAGGTGACGCCATCTTCAACATCTATCATTTCAAAGCGTACTGCTTCGTTAAATGTGGATATGCCTAAAGTGGTAAACTGGCTATCAGATTGTTTCTTGGCCTGAACTTCGACTTGTTGCGCCAAGAAGTCGGATGTTGTTACATCTACAAGTAAAACAGTTAAAACTTCTTCATTGATAATACGCACTTCGTCCGTAGCGGAAACGGCAGGTGTCAGTAAGTCTGAGGGGCTACGTAAGTTAGTGTTATCAGCAACAAAGGCACTTTCTTCAGCGTTCCAATCGTATACGCTTGAGGCTAGTTCACGTAATGTCAAATCTACACCAAGTTCTGCATTGCCATTTACGTCAACAGCATTTGCAAAACTCCAGTTAGTTACTTCAAAGACTTTGCTACTGAACCCATACCTATCCAGCGTGACCATAACTGTATCGCCTATATTGTGCTTAAATGCTGTCAACTTACATGGCATAGTAATTACTAACTGTTGACGAGACTTAAACAGTGCAATCTTTGCAATACGCTGTGCCATCGAAGATGATTGAGTAAAGGTCAAGTCAAGTTCACTAAACACACGTTCTGAGCCATCTTCTGTCTCAAAGGTAGAACTAGTAACTGATGCATAATCTGTTGGCTGGAAGTTGCCAGTTTCATCTGGCAGAAACACACCCTTTACAGCATTGAAGTTATCCCTACGACTTGGCTTGGTTACAATAGATATACCAGCCCTTAAATCATCTTCTGTTAATGTGTCTGAAGGTGATGAGTATGCCCCTGCTTTTACGTAAAACTTACCACCAGAATATGTAAGTGTTCCTGCCATAGCGGAAAGCATTTCCTCAATCACTTGTTTGGGTGCATTAGCTGTGTCAACAACACCATGACTTTCATAACGCTTTTCAGTACCGCCAGCCGCTAAAGTTACATTCTCATCACAGACATTAGCAGCTGCTATAAATGATGCATCATCAACCTCATCGCTAGTCGCACCCACGCCATACTCTGTATTCGTCAAGTAATCACGTAAGATTAACGCTGAGTTTTTGCTGTAGGCTGATGAGGTTGTTCGTGGATCATAAACCTTCTTACCCTCAACTATAGCTGAAATGTTAGGTATGCCATTCGGGAAAGCATCTGTGTCATATTCTAATCGTGCGTAAATAAATGCTATACCTTTTAATGTTGCTGTACCCGGCCATATTGCGCCAAATTGTGCAAGGTTAAGATGTGCTTGGTCTGTCGCACCTAATTGAGTTTTTATTATTGCCTTTCCCGAAAGCTTGCTTGGGGCAGTTACATTGCCATCGCTATCTAAAGTCAATTCAGCGTCATTTAAAAATACCTTTTGTATTGAGTTTAGTTCGTTACCAGCGATAGCCACGATAATATGCAAATACTGTGACTTGCCAGAAGTTTCCATAAACACAATTGCGCCAGATACCTTCTGGCGACCATATACAATCTTTCTGGATGTAATTGGCTGTTTGACCATCTGGCTTCTGCCAAGCATAGTAGCTTGGGTTGGTATCTTTGGCTTTTTGGTCAAAGCCATTGATATGCCGGATAAAACTAATGTAGTAACAAAAGTTTTTACCGCAAAGCCAAACAAGATTGCACCAGCTTTGATTTTTGTTCCGGCTATTATACCGCTTACGACTGCCCCTACGACTGCTTCAACCATTTTATATACTCCAAGCCGCCTTTGCGTTTTTAGTGCTTGTAAAAACTAGCCCCTTTTGACCTACTGCCGCTATTTTGCTTCCGACACATACACCCACCGCAATTCCATCAGGTGCATCAATAGCCGCCCAATCCCCTCTTTGTATCATATTCACATCTATCTGAATACAGCGGCTATCTATACAATCCAACATACCTCTATAGCCATTTTTTATAAAAGCCTTGTTTGCACCAAAATGACTATGATATTTTGCTTTGTATAATTCGGGAAACCTAGTAACGCCTGATATTGCTTCTTCACACTTAACTGCAAAAATAAAGCAATCATGCACACCACGCTCAAATGGAATATATCTAACTTCTTCTATGTAGGCGGCGAGCCGTTTATCCCAATCAGGCAAACGCATTAGAAATATGGCAGTTGAATATCATATGGGTTAGTGACTGGATACACAAATCCCACATCATCTTTACCGCTTCCCCAAGCTATTTCTTTCTCTTGTAGTGATGCAACAAAGTCTAACCCAATATCATCAGGATGATTTAGCTTCTGGTCTTCACTTGTATATCTGCGTAACTTAGGCCGTTCTAAATCAATCAACCTACTTTCGGCAGTCATTGAGATAGTTGCAGTCTCACCATTATCATCAATGGTCATAACATCCATACGACCATCAAAAACTAAATATGGGTCTGCCACTACTGCACCGGATGACAAGACACCAAGAAAAACTTTAGCTGACCTGGTTTGATAATTCTCTGTTAGTGCTAATGTAATAAGGCTTGCATCAATGCCATTGAGAGACATAGTTACACCCCTAGCCGCAACCTCTACTGTCTCTTCAACTGGCGATACTGCTAAGAATTGACCACCGCCTGTATAAGTTTCACTGTCTACTGTTATGTCGCCATAACCTGTCCATAGCTTCAATGAACCACTGTCAAAGTTTAACTTAATAGCAAAGAATGGCTGTAACTCATCAGCCGATAATTGATTTGATACTGCGGTTGTCAGATTGCGTGACATTATAAACTTTCCGTTGCGCCAAAGTTAATACCATAAAGAGAAAGCCTGTTGATGTTCCAAGATGTTTCATTGCTCGATAATCTGAAAACACCTTTGGCATTTGATACAACAACTGTTGCGCCATCAGAAGGTGATGAACGTAGGTTAGGCCAAATATCTAAGGTAGCTTGACCACTGCCATTACTATCTGCGTCAGTCAAAACTTTATAGAATTGTGCAGTTGCAGCCGAGCCTAGCTGTATATAATCACCTGCCTTTAAATAGCCTGTTGCACTTGCTGGCAAACCATCAATGGCTAACGTGCCACCTGTCTGACTAGCACCATTAACAACAGGTGTTCCAGCAGCAGAACTAGCCGAACCTCTTGGTGTACCCCCTAGCGGATCGCCGAGTAGGAAAGTGCCTTTTTGACCATAGAGTTTCATAAGGAAGCTTACCCATTGCTCTGCATCCTCTCTTGCCATTGGTGGCAAGGCAACATCAGCCTCCCATCTTTGACCAGAAAACTGATACACTTGCTGCTTAAATGAAAATGGTGATGTTGAAACACCCACAACATTTTTGGCAACAAGAGTAATCTCGCCTATGGTCTTATTGGTGGGGGTGGAAAGTGGGTAAGTTATAGACATAATTATCTACCAAACGCTTTTGAATACGAACCGCCACGAAGCCTTGCATCAGCTACAGCAGATTTTGTTGCCTCTGCAATTTGTGGCATAAGATTAGCTATCTCAGTCCTAACTGTTTGCTGAACGCCAGTCGTTACATTTATAGTTTGATTTACTGTTACACCGCCACCTTGCATATTTTTATTAGCCACAATGCTTCCTGAAGATGCTGGAATAAATAATTCTGCGCCACGCTCCCCTACCAGAACGGGTCTGCCACGTTGCTGCGAACCACCTATAGCCGCCGTTGATGTTGAGCCACCAGTACCAAAAACATTTGGAAAGGCTGATTGTAAGCCAGTTGAAATGCCACCAACAATTTGTTGCACAACAAGCACCTGAAGCAACTGGTCTATAATACTCATAGCCATATTCTTAAAGGCGTCTTTAACACTCTCAGTACCTTTTATAACTGAGGTGAAGCTAGTGCCAAAAGAACCAGCAATACCATCCGCTAAATTCTTAGCTTGTTCAGCCGAAAGACCTACTGCGTTAACAGCATCTTGCCCTAATAGCTTTGTATTTAAACCAACTACACGCAATTTCTCTGCAAAATCTAATAAGTTTTGAGCAGCTTCTCTTTCAGCAACACTCATATCTTCAAAAGATTTAGTGGCTATAATATCAAAAATTTGCTGAACTTCTTTTGCTGCATCTATAGATTGAGTAAATGGATTAAGCTCACTTAATTTAGCGAATGCCTCACCAAGCTTTATTGCCTGTCCTTCTTGTATGCCAAGTTTTTCTTGGACTATATCAAGTGAAGTAGCTAATTGCTTTTGAGCAAGCACCCTTTCTTTAGTTTTATCTGCCTCTGCTAAATCTTTTTGCCTCTTTGCAAGGTTAGAGACAACCTTTAATTCTTTTGTTAGTGCCGTAATTGTTTTTTGCAACTGATTTTGTAATTCAAACTCAGCCAATTCCTTTTGTGCTTCAAATAATTTATTAACCTCGCCAGTAACTTCACCATATTTTTTCTGTAACTTATCGAAACGCTCTTGATTGGTAATAGCAAAGTCAGATAAATCTTTGACGCTATCGGAAAGTTCATCAAGTTCTTCTGTAAAGCTTTTTGCTATATCTCTTGATTTTATATAAGCAGTACCCAAGGCAGACACTATGGCGATTACAGCACCGATTACAGCACCTTGCGCCCCAAAGATACCTGCAAGCTGAGAACCCTGCTGACCAAAAGCTGTTAATACATTAGTGCCATTCTGAACCTGAACAGCAAAGTCACCGACCTGAAAGCCAGCTTGCTGTATTCCTGCGGATGAGAATTTTCTTACACTACGAGTTGTATTAGATGCACTAGTGCCAAACTTGTTAAAACCTCCTGTTGCGGTTTTAACAGCATTGTCAGTTTTCTTAATTCGTTGTTCAACTGCCTGTAATTGAGAAAGTGCATTACCGCCAACATTTACATTAATCTGTAAATTATTTGCCATTTTGCTTTTCCTCTAAGAGTTTAAAATATGCGACCCATTCATTATACTCGTCAACTGTGATTTGTTCAATCTCTGCTATTGTTTTACCTAATCTTAATGCAAGGGAAACAAGATTAAATCTAAATGGATCGCTGGCTAGTTTTTTTCCTGTTCCTCTACAGTAACCGCATCAAAGATTGAACCAAATACGTTTGTCAAAAGAGTAATAGGCTCACGCATCAATGTAGGCTTATCGTCAAGCTTAAACATCTTTTCGCCATCTGATGTTTCAGACTTGATAAGTATCATTTCAACCATACCAGCTATAGTCGGATTAGATATGAAGTCTTTATACTTACGACTGACTTTATCAATATCTGAGCCAGTTACTTTAGTATAATAAATAACTAAGGGGCTATCTTCAGTCCCCCATTCACTAACCTCGATATGACTGCGTTCTCTAGCTGATCTATTAGCAGCTATCTGCTCTGCAAATTTAGACATAATGCCACCAGCCTAAATTAAACAGTAGTTTCAGTAATACCACCAGTTCCGGTGGCAGTGAACGCTTGCTCTACCATACCATCAAAAGATGATGATACACTTTTGCCTGTGACGATTACTGTGCCAGTAAAGTATGTATCACCAGAGGCAGCACCTTCCGGGTAAAGTTCAACAGTCAGTGATGAGCCAACATCTAACGCATTTTGCGCTGTATCAGTCTCATCAAAGAAGCACTCGATACTTACAGTAAAAGATGAAAGCCCAGCTTTGTAGCTTCTAAAGCTATCACCCATACTTGTATCTTCGATTACTTCCCCAGTTATATCTAAGGTAAAAGAACGCACTTCTGCAATCGTGTTGCCGCCTGCGCGAACTAAGCCCTCACTTCCTGAATGGGTGGCCATGATTTAATCTCCTTCAGTTTCAACTTTGTCAGACTTTTTGGGCTTCTGACCCTTACCCTTTTTCGGCTCGTCAACCGAATATCCATTACTGATAAGCTTCTGAGCCGTTTCAGGCCAACAAACTATCATGTTACCATCTTTATCATATACTTTGACTTGCTTCATCTTAAACCGCCGTCTCAACATCGTTTTCTAAAGTAACATAAAGAACCTCTATTGAAAAGCGACCAATGCCTACAGGGTTCTCTCCGTCACCATTAAAGTCTGCATCAAATGATACTATCTTAGTTTCTTTAGCCCTGCCACCTCTTGTAAGATCTGTTGCCAAAGCCTCCTCAACTTCAACGGCTATGGTATCTAACGTGTTATCTGCATTTGAGTTAGCTGATACATAAGCTTCAACACTAACGTCAAGCGTTCTGATTTGTGTCCTTGGCACTTTTAATGTGCCATATTCACTTGCCTCAGACTTTGTGTATATCGCTAATGCTGGAAGTTTAGCTTCAGCTAATGGATAAAACCTTGTTTGGAATACGTTTGAACCCGTAGTGGAAAGCCCGGTCAACGTAGTGGTAATGTTATCTCTTATTAATTTTCTTACGTGCGCCATCAAACTTCCTCAAGCACCAAGACAGTAACGCCTGTGCCATCGCTTTGAACGACACGAATAGTGTAATTAACGCTGTTGACATTGATTGTATCGCCTTCTGTGGCAGCAGATACGTCCTGCGTCCTACACGTAAAACGTGGCTGCTCCATTGCAATGGCAACTTCGCCACCTGCTTCAACCTCGAAAAACTCATTGTCAAATATCCCATTTATAGTAACAGCAGACTGCCCTTGTCTTGTGTAAGAAGCAGCAACGCCGAAATCATCCGCATCAAAGAATATGGCTCTTTCGGTTGCTGTCTCGACTGCCATTACTCATCCTCTGGTGTTTCCAGCTTTTTAACAGCCCTGTTAGTTTTCTTAGGCGCAGCTTTCTTAGCCTTTGCTTTTGCCAAGCCTCTAGCTATTAGCTTCTCTGCCTTAATATCATCTACGTCAATAACATCACCGGGCATTAGATTGCCACCAGTGCCGATGAAGCATTTTTCCATAATCTCTATTTCCATAATAAACCCCTAAAAAGGTTGTGGTGAGGGCATAGCCCCCACCACAGTAATTTGCTATTTAAGCAGTGCTAACTTCGTTAGTTACTGCAAAGCTAACAGCATTACGAACACCCACATCCATTTCTGCAAGCAGGGTAAGTCTGACTGTACCAGACTTGTCACCGCTAAATGGATTTACCATGATTGAAGGTGCGCCGAACTGACCGATAATAAGCTGACTAAAGTCACCAAAAATCAGTGCAGAAGCATCTGTGCCACCATCACCGGGGTTAAGGTTAGAAGGCACGTTGCTAGTGAACCCTGTTGGATAACCATAGAGATTGTTCCAAGGGTCATTCAAAAGCATAACGCTATCGGTTGAGCCAACTTTTACAGTTGTTGCCAACTTGGATTTTACTTTTGGATTAGACAAGAAGCCAGCAGCAGCGTCATTAACAATGCCATTATCTTCTTCTACCAATTTAACCAAATCAACAATGTCTTGCCATGTAAGTGCAGCAACATCTGTATCGGCTGAAATGTCTAGGTCGTTAATACCAGACGTATTCAGAATACCTGTTGGCTGACCTGATGAACCAGAACCTTGAATTGCAAAATGCTCTGTTTTATCAGCAGCAGAACGCAACAAATCATCACGAATGATTTGCTCAATGCTTGGTACACTTTCCATCATAAGAAGTCTGGAAACCTCTACAAACGCACCCATTGTACGTGGCTGTAAAGTAAGTGCGCCATCTGTTCCTGCGCCATCACCAACATCGGCAAGTTCTTCAACAAACCCAGCAGCAGCACCAGTAGCAAGCTTTGGCATTTTGATACGACCTGTCAAACCTGACATGAAAGTTGCACCAAGATCACCAAGAACTAGCTTGTTTCTCAGTGCTTCAATGAACATATCTCCACGATGTTCTGTTGGTACAAAGTCATCAAAGACAACTTCCGCACCAGAACCGCCAGTTGCAGCAGTAGATAATGCGCCACGCTGCCCCCATACGAAATCAGGAACATAAAAGCCTTCACCTTGTCTGCCAACTTTACGTGTAATCTCATCGTTCATTTCACGTTCAAAGCCAGCATTGCGGAAATCACCAGTTACTTGTGCTTGGATCATTCTGCCGAGTGAGTAGCTACGCTTCTCTTTCACAGGTGCATCAACAGCCGCTAATGGCGTATCAAGTGGCTTTTCATCACCGATAACATCCAAAATCTGACCACGGAATACGTCTACATTTACTCCGTCTTTGATAGCCTGTTCGCCAAGATCACGCTTATTGTGCTTGGCTGCGATAGCAAGTATTTCACTATCGTTTTTACGTGCGGCTCTGACAGCTTCAGCCTTCGCCGCATCAAGGTCAATACCTTGAGTTTCTGTGTTTTCAGACATTATAATCTCCTTATCTGAAGGTTGCAAAGGTTCGGAAACTGATCGCCCAACGCCAACAAGATTTGACTGATCTGCCGGAACGCTAACAATACTAATCTCCATAGGCGTGGTTCTGACACGAACAATATCGTCTGCATCTTCATCACGCTCTACGCGACCATCTATACGATAGCCGACTGATATGTTCGTTCTGATACCATCACGAACATCATCGAACATTTCTGAAGCACGTTGACTTTTACCAAATCTAACAACCGCACGTAAACGCCGTGCATCTTCATCAAGTTCAACTCTCTCGACCACGCCCACTTGGTCATCTAATGAATGACCGACTAAAAGTGGCGCACGACCTGAATTAATAAAATCTAAATTCATGCTTTGACGAGAATGGTCTATAACTTCCATACCAAAATCTCGTTCAACAGGTTCTTCGCTTGAAACACCAATACGAACAGTTCTGTTTTCTTCGTCAATAACTCTTTGGTCACTATCAAAGTAATGACCTCTCTTTGTCATATCTAGCCTATCAAGACGCATCTCATCTTTGTCTTTGCCCTTTTCTTCGTCATCGTAATGATAAGGTCTAGCTTCCATATCTTCATCAACTTCCGCTTCTGCCATTGGCTTGGCAAAAGTTATGATGTAAGCCTCGTCCGTTTCTTCGACATTCTGTATATGTCTCTCAGTAATATTTTCCATGTCTCTTTCCTTAGTTGAAAGTGGATGCCCTAATGGTAACAAATCTGTGTCGTGTTTGCCACCCTGAAATCTTCCGTTACGCAAAACAAACAAAAAGCTATTTACTCTGGCGTAAGCCCAAGCATCACTGCTTGTTACCCCCGGTCTAACGCTTTGTGGATTTGTGTTATAAGCCCCAACCCCTCTTTCAAACACAGCAGCTAAAGTTCTGGTGTTAGTTCTTTTAGTTGGGTCATCGCCATATTCTTCATTATGTTCGTCTGCTTTATTGCGTAACCCCTTTTGCACTTTTTCCGATAAGTCAGACAGACCTCTTTCATCGTCTTTCTTACCCTCAAGCTTTTTGACTAACTCAAGAACAACATCCTTCATGCCACGTTCTCCTAAAGTGCCAATCACACCCCACTTCATTTGTGCAACAACACCAGCTATATTAGATTTGTTAGGCTCTAAATCACCATCCTTAAACTGCTTACCATCTTCAAAATGCCTTGCCGCCCAAGCTTCACGTTCTTTTATCCAATCTAATGTGCCTTCTGTTTCAACACCATCCCTAGCTTTTGTCCAGAACTCAAATGCTTCATTACCTCTAATGTTGCCGCCTGTGCGCCAAACCTCATTATTGTTTTCCTTAACTGACAAGGCAAAGTCATAATCAAATTGCGGATAGTTACTATTCCGCAAGCTAATCTTTTTATCTTCACCTTTAGTTGGAAAATCAGTCGCCATTCTCTGCACCATCTACATCTGCTTCAGTAGGAAGCTTGCTGCCAAATGGCTCAAATGCCATCTTCAGCCCATATCTTTCTGCCATTTCCTTATCTGATTGTATCTGGCTAAACACATCCTCAACATCACGCCCATAGTTTGCCGCAACATCTGACAAGCTAACCATTCCATTGTTTACAGCTTGGATGTTTGCGTTAATCTCTCTTTGCGGATCAACCCAAGCAAAACCCCTACCACGGAACACGATATTGTCGGCAAACTTCTCATACTTATCAATCGGTATGGGAACATCGCCAGCAGTCATTGTGTTTTCTAACCATGCTCTAAATACAGGCTGACAGAAATGCTCAATCATAAATGATTGCAACATTTTATAATGGTCACGTTCTTCAATAGTGCCTTGACGTATTGACGAATAACTAACGCCCGTCAAATCGTTTGATAAGCTTGTGTAGCTTACGTTTAAGCCAGAAGCTATGCCACGCAATATCGCTTTCTGAAATTCGTCAAAAGTTGTCGTGGGATGATTAGGGTCAATCAGTTTTAAGTCTTGCCCCTCTGGTAATTGGAAGATACTAGCTGGCTCAAAATCGACAATCGGCATATCGCTCTCAGTCTCATCATCCCCAACAAAATCTTCACCTGAAGGGCTAGTCAGAACAGCAAACTTTGATGCTGCCGCCCTAGCTGCGACCAGACTTGCTTCTGCAAAGCCATCTAACATCTTCAGCCCTGTGATTGCTGGTGACATAAACGGCTCACCTCTGGTTTGATGTGTTCTAGCTGGCATGAACAAATGTATCATCTCATCAGCCGGAACTCTGACATGCTCTCTGTTTTTAGGTGTAGCGAAAAAGCTATCATTAGGATGACTTGTTAAAACATAGTAAGCAACTGGTCTGTGAAAATCGTCTAACTCAACACCCATACGTATTTCGTTATTGTTCTTTTCATTGCGACCATTCTTCTGGTCATCAATCAAGTCGGCTTCAATAAACTGTAGGGTAAAGTTGTTCTTATACTTTCTGTTTCTAATCTTCTTGATAAACACTTCGCCATCCCTAGCAAGTGTTTCAGCAGCAATCCTCTGGCAATCTAACCAACTCAATCGTCCTGTTACTTCAGCGTTACCCAATCTTGCCCAAGCACGAAACTCATCTTCCATAATCCTATTGCCAGCTACATCTAAACCGCCATCAGGGTTTCTGCCTCTTACCTGAAGATTGAACCCCTTTTCGCCAACAACATTTGTTTTGATTAGGTTGAGAAACCTTTTGGCATACTCATTGTTACGTGCCAAGTCACGACTTCTATTACGCAACAATGGTAATGAATTTTTAAGTTCACTGTCTGACGAAAAGCTGCTTGCCGTAAAGTCGCTGAACAACCTACCGCCATTAGCACCAGAATAAGAACGATACAACTTTTTGTAGCCAGATTTCTTTGGCTGCTCAGAACGATTTAGAAAGTCTAATATACCCATAGCTAAAACCTTCCAAGTATAGTTGATTTAGTTTTTCTACCATGAGTAATCTGTTCCTTACGTCTTATTTTGTTTACTTCTCTCTGGTAATAACTTCGCCACTCTAACAGTTCTTCGATACCAAGCTTAGTTAGCGATCTACCTTGTATTGAATAGCTTGACACATCACTATCTGCTTTACCCTCAAGAATACTCTCGATTTTCGTAAGCATAATTTCTGAATGATGCCTTGGGTCAACATTGTTATCGTAATCAGTGCTGACCTTTAAAACACCACGATCTAAGACTATACGCTGATTGTCACTATCTCTCTCTATCTCAATTTGATAATGATAATCACCGGGTGTAAAACTTGAACTTGTGCCGGAAGCCACGCTAAACAAATAGTCATCATCTGATGCAGATGCAGTAATTGTAATTTCTGTATTTGCGCCAGTTGATATTCTGGCAACAAGCTTCATTGTGAAAAGGCTATTGTCATAATCGTTAGAGAACTCAGTTATCTTAAACTGAACAAAATCACCAACGAACACTTCATCAGGAACGCCAACAGGTGCATTAGCTGTATCAAATAAATTAGGCACGAACACCCCCTATGGCAACTAGATTACTACCGCCAACCCTGCACAAAATTAGCCGATTTGCGTTTTCTTTGTCTCCGCTTTGGCTTGGCTTTATCAATATCAAAATCCTCAACGCCTGATTTCGCAGACCTCTGTGCAAGCATATTAACTGATATTCCCATTATATTCAATGCCGCTAAAGCATAGACACGACAATCTAAGGCTTCGTTTCTTTCTCTTACCTTGATCCACTCTCTACGATGAAAGCCCTTATGATATTTCTTAACTACCTTTTCAGCAGTCAACTGCTTGAAATACTCGTCATCATAGTGTTGGGGAAAATGACAATAACCAGCCCCAACTTCTTTTATCTTGAGCCTAGAATAAACAATCTCTTTCGCCGTATCTACACCAATAGACCAAAGCTTACACTTCAGATTGTTATTTGTGGAAGGTCTGCCATTTACCAATGGCTTCCCTTCTCCACCAATACCCTTAATAGCAAATATTCGTTTACCTAATCTTGGTTTGCAAAACCTGTAAACGCTTTGTGTATGATGCCCACCACTATCTACGCATGAGCCTTTAACACTTAGCCTAACATCATCTTCTCTTTGCCATGTTTCTGACAAGTGCTTATCTAGTTCAGCCCATACCTCTGATGAGTTGGGATCACCATAGAATATAGAAAAGTCTATGCTCCAACTTTCTTCATCCCTGCCCCAACCTACTATCTCACATTCCAATCTATCGGATTGCACATCAATCCCGGCGGTTAATACAATGACGCCATCTGGTATTTTATCGCCATAATCTTCTCGATGATTGGAAATGGCATAATCATCTAAGCCATCACCAGCAGCTTCATCTGACCATGTTTCGCCTAAATAAGTATTTACCCAAACTCTTAATGTCTCAGGCAACTTCTTTGCCTCAAGAAAATCGCTAACAGCATCATGCAGCGAAATCCAAGGTGAACATAAACCCGACAACCGAAAACCCGCCTTTCCAGTGACCTCTGGAGTGGTGGCTCTCCAGATACCCCTGCGTATCGCCCTAAAACGAGCCGCATCATCCCAAACTGAACCGCAATGTTCGCATGAGTAATAAGCTGTTTCTGGCTTATCTTTTTCCCAATGAACACTTGCCCACTTCATTATCTGTTCTTCGCCGCAATCGGCGCATGGAACATAATACTCTCGTTTATCAGTATTCTCAAATGCAGATGATATTCTTGACGAGCCTTCTATTGTCGGAGTGCTAACCATAACAAACTTACGATTGTGAAAAGTCGCCGCCCTCTTTTTTGCCAGTTCTATTGGATCACCTTCACTGCCAGCAGAAACAGGAAACCTGTCAACCTCATCGCAAAGCACAATTCTTATCGGACGACTGGCTAATGAACTTGGGCTGTTTGCGCCACACATCGTAATGTGTCCACCAGCAAAATTCTTCTTCAGCGTTGTGTTGCCACTGTCTCTTGCTCTTGGATCTTTTACCTTACCCTTGAGAACTGGTGTATCTCGCAACATTGGAGCAAGCCTGTCTTTACTAAATGTTTGAGCCATATCTAAAGTCGGCTGCACTACAAGTATTGGTGAAGGGTCTTGTTCGATATGATAACCGATTAAGTTTAGCAACATCTCAGTTTTGCCAACCTGAGCGCATGACATAATGGTAACTGTCTCAACAGTATCATCGCTAATCGCATCCATAATACCACGTTGATATTCTGCCCTGCTAGTTGTCCATGCGCCAGCTTCAGAAGAAGCTTCAGCAGATAGCCTTCTGTGATTATCACTCCATTCGCTTATAGAAAGAATGGGGGGTGGAGCAATAATATCAAGTATTGTCTTTGTTGTTCTTTTTGCCGCCAATAAGTTCGGTATCTTCAGGGTCATAAACTTCAATCATCATATCTGAGAGTTCTTGTAAAATATCATTTATACTTTTACGCAGTAAGCTTTTAGCCTCAGTGACATTAGTGCTGGCAAATATATCGGGTGCAGATTTGGCAGGTAAAGCTAAAAGCTTTGCACGAAAGTTGCCAAATATCTCATTATTGATTGTGTTGATTACATCTATAGATAAAACGTCACCACGCTCTTTTTGCAGTTCTATCTCAGACAACTCAGCTTCGGCTGACATTTTTCTAGCCCTAGCCTCATCATAGGAAACTATGCCATCACCAATGTTCACTTGTCCTATGATCGCTTTTGCAGCTTCTTGAAGTTTATACTTCTTCACCTTGCCACTTGTCTGCACAGGCTCGACACTATTTAATCGCTGCGCCACTGTTCTTCTGTCAAGCCCGAACTCAACAGCCAATGCGCTGATACTCCAATAATTCTGAGACATTGCCATAGCATATACGTACATGAGTTGTGGAGCATAGTAAAGTTCTGTCGCTAAACAA
>VMHT01062100.1_pt1 | contig 16147 bp, 8 predicted proteins | sample 4693611 | NCBI WGS metagenome assembly VMHT01 (sample SAMN12280063, study PRJNA550983) | marine metagenome | isolation source: seawater sampled from same location over 5 years 0.02-0.2 micron viral filtrate | place: USA: collected off the coast of southern California halfway between the port... ... | reverse complement strand
TTGCATGAGCGGCACTCAACATTCCATGTTTAATTCATCATCGGTTGTGCACAAGGGCCCCCGTTGTATACGTATACGACCACAAGGGTACCGTTGTGCTCACCGGTGAATACGTGGGGTTCCCTTGTGTTTACACAACTAAAACAGATTATGCCTGAGTACTTTTTTTAAGTTCTAGGCATCTAGTGCTAATGATGAGAAATTATTCTTTGGCAGCGGTTATTACAGCGGTTCTTCTCATTTCCCAACCTGTGTTAGCTCAGGACACAGACGGTGATGGATATCCAGATGAGACTGATCACAGAGATGATGAGGATGCACATATTGTTCTCTCGCTAGTTAGTTGGAGTGCAAATACAAGCGGCGAATGGGATTCTGGGGATGGCGCTCCTGATCCTTATTTTGAGGTCTGTGTGTATGCGGATGACGAAATTGTGGATTGTTATGATAGCCCTCAATGGGAAGATATCTTCGTTCTCAATGATGTCTGGAACCTTACCATCAACATCCCCGATGATTCATCAAACATCCGATTTTTGATTGAATGTAAGGACAACGACATCGCCAACGATGATGAATGCGACATGAACGATGACCCTAATGAGTGGAAAGGTGAATTCTTTTTTAGCTGGTTATCAAGCACAGATAGCGAAGAGGAATTGTCTGGATACGGCGATGATTCAAGACAGAATCGAGACACAAACTCAACGTGGAGAATCGTATCTCCCAGTACCCAACCTTCGGATTCAGATGGTGATGGATACGATGACGAATCCGATGAATTTCCCAATGATGAAACAGAATGGTCCGATTCCGATGGAGATGGAGTCGGCGATAATTCTGATGATTTCCCCAATGACGCAAGCGAAACAAAAGACAGTGACGGCGATGGATACGGGGATAATGGCGATGCATTTCCAAATGATTCAACTCAATGGTCGGATCGCGATGGAGATGGCTATGGAGACAATCGAACAGGACTAAACCCAGACAATTGCCCAGACAGTCCTACCACCAATGTTGAAGAAGATGGTTGTGCACAAGAAGAAATCCTAGATTCCGACGGAGATGGTGTCCTTGACTCCAATGATCTATGTTCGAATACTGCTGTGAATGCTTCGGTGAATCCTGAGGGTTGTATCATCTTGGAGCAAACAGAATCTGAGGGAGAGACATCTTCAAACTTACAATTTTATTCTGCTGTGATTGGTATTATTGCTGGTTCGCTCGGTATTGTTGGATTTGTCTTAAAGAGACTCAGTGATAGAAAGGCGAAGGTTCAGGAAAAAGCCGATAGAGAAATACAAAATTTCAGAGATCAGAAAATTGTAGAAACTGCACAAACTGTTTCAACCCTTCACGAAGAGATTTCACAAAAGTGAATAAGTGGTTAACTTAGGGTTACGAGGGTTTATGCTTAGCACCCTTGTACACAACCAGCCTGTTGACAAGGGGTCGCAGTCCGTCCTATTCGTCCCTACGGTCGTGTACACGTCACAAAAGCACTCAGTACGTAAGTTGGACCTCAGCGGCGGTTGCTAAGGCAATGACGCCAGGTGGCCCACTCCACTGAATGTCATCATCTGGTACAATGAGAGCCCCGTCACCTTCTTGATGACCAAGCACCGCTTTTACAGACCCAAAAGAGCAATACAATTCGGCATTTTCGATCAAGACCTTGACGAAACCTGTCGCCATTGACTCATCGCCTCCCATTTCCTGATCTAATTCCTTGAGGTAAGAAGCATCAAGCAATCGTGTTCCTGCTGCTGCAAAGAACACACTCACATCGTGTCCGTCTTTCACCGCTTGTGCGGCACAGGCAAGGCCGACAATCGATTTCATTGGATCATTTCTTGGCTCGGATACAAACTTGACAAAGACACTCTTTCCCATGGTCATTACAGGACCAATCGGGATATCAACATTCACTCTATACAGACAAGAGACTCGTGGCTTACGCTGAATGGACCAACGCCAGGCATTGTGCGCTTACGCTTATTGCTGGGACTGAGCGTACTGCTCAGCATACTGTTGAGCATACGTCGCAGCTGTGGCCTCGTCATAACCTTGGCTCACGAACTGCTGGTAGTACTGTTGGTACACCGCATTATCCACTGCAGGTGCAGCTGCTGCTGCTGGAGCTGCTGCTCCTGCCGCTTGGGCTGCGTACTGTTGAGCGTAGGTACGTGCGGTCTCCTCAGGGTAGCCCTGTGCGATGAGTTGTTGCACGTATTGTTCGGTAGCGTCAAGTTGAGCGGATCCATAGCCAGCAGAGCTTGCTGCGAAATCCTTGATGGTGTCGTCACCACCAGCGCCGCCCTTTCGTAGGAACACGAGGGACAAGAGAACGATGATGATGAGAGCACCAACTGCAAGGCCGATCGTGGTCGTCGTGAAGTTGGCTTCTGAGCCATCGGTATCACCGGTTTGAGCAGGTGCGTTCCATTCCCCATTTTCAAAGGTCCATGCTCCGCTCCAAACACATTCACCATCGCTGTCGAGGACGAATTCGCCTCCAGCAGCAACAGCATCCACAGGTGCTTCAAGGCCTTGACAGGCTGGCAACTGAATCTCAATCCACTTGATTGTGACCCAACGCTCATCATCGCCTTCGTAGATCTTGATGTAGATTCGTTGGCTTTGGGATTTGTTGGTGTACATGTCCTCGAGAGAGAGGGTAAGGTCGAATGTCTCTGTGTTACCAATCTTGTTGGTTTTGTCCCATGCGCCGATGAGGCCGAGGTTGTACTTCTGGACTGCGCTGGCATCGAAGTCTTCTGTCACGAAGGCTGCTTCCACATAGACATCGCCGTTCTCGGCTCCTGAAAGCACAGTTCCTGAGATGGTCACTGTATCGCTGTCCACTCGAGATGCGTTGAGGGAAGCGTCAAGTTGGACAACCGGCTCTTCATCCCCGAAGCCATCTGGGACCACGACGAAGTACATTCGGTACTTTTCTGAGAATTTACCGGCCTTGTCATAGACAATAAGCTCAATTCGGATTTGGTTTTCGGTTGTACCGCTTGGATCGACAGTCACGTTGCGGAAGGTGTAAGCCCAGGCTCCGTCACTGGAAGCAGATTCTTCGAAGGTGTGACCATCAAGACTGAACGAATCATCACCGTATGGTGCATCGAAGAGAACCTTCCATTCATAGGTCTCAATGCCACTTCCTTCGAGTGCGTCGAGGTCGGTTGAGTTGCTTGCATCAAAGTGGATGGTCACTTCGCCGTCTTCATCAAGGATGATACGGTTGACGTCCCACTCGGTGTTGGAAACGGTCTTGGTTCCGACATATTCTACGAGATCTGTGTATTCATCTCGGATGTCGATTTCAGCTTCTGCTGTTGGTCGATACTCATCTGCATACACGTCGTTGGTTTCAACGGTCACCTCAATCACTCGAGAGTGGCCAGCATCATCGTGGAGCATCAGGGTGATGGTCCACTGTTCGCCTTGAGCGCAACCTGTTGCAGAGGAAAGGTCAGTCTTACAGAAGTTCATGGTAGGCATAGCATCGGTGAGGTGCCCGGTCATACCGGTTGCCATGGTCGAACCGTCCCATGAGGTTGGCCCGGAGACAATCCAATCAGTATGGAGGGTTTCTGTTGTGGTTGTGCTGTAGGAGAAGGTGAGGTCTGCATCACTCTTCATGTAGCGCAATTCGTAACCACCGGTGCTCGGGTTGATGCCTGGAACTTGATCGTTGATCTTCATGTCCAAGCCGTTACCAAGCGTTCCAAACCCTTCTGGGTATGGTGAAACTTGGTAGGCAAGCATGTTGCCAAGGAGCGGTAGAGTGGTGCTGTCTGCACGCTCCGAGTGGGTTGACACATCCATGGTGGAAACAATGAGTCCACCAGAGTAGTAACTGCAAACACCAAGCATTGTGTCTTGGATATCGTCGGCATCACGAATCAGGCGCTGGAAGTATCCACCGTCTTCCATGTATCCATTGCAGGTTACAGGGACGTTGTTGGCGCTCACTGACTTGGTGTTGAGTACAGCCTGTGCCACGGTCGAATCGGCATCGAAGCCCTGGAAGGCGTTGAGGTCAACGTTGTCCATGAGTGGATGGTAAGGATCGGCGAAGTCAGTGCCTGCAAAGTCAATCCGAGACTCAGGTGTGTTTCGGCTTTGGACATCCAAGCCGAACGGTAGACGGCCTGCAAGACCTTGGTCAACACCGTAGATTTGGCTGCCTTGTGGGCCGAGGTGAGCCTGCACAGTACCACCAGCGGACATGAAGCCCTCAAGGGTGGTCTTGTGTGCGGTTGAACCCAACTTCTGATAGTAGCCACGACCACCGTTCTCGATGTCCTTGGCCGAGATATCGTCTTGCCAAGGCAGCACGATCTTGTCGTAATGGGTGAACCAACCGGCGTCAAGGTATGTGTCCCAGTCGTTGATGGTGTATTGGGTGTAACTCATACCAAGGATGTCGAGGTCTTCCTTGATGGCGTTGGTTCGGACAGATGTATCCGAAAGGATTGCAACATCCACGTGGTCCGCAAAGGTAGCGTGGAAGTAACGAACGTTTCCTGACGGATTACCGCTTGCCAACTCAGCATCGAAGCTGATGTTGTAGGTGTGGCCGTCCATCCAGCCGTTCCATGGGGTAAAGGTCACGTCGATTTTCTGGTGAGAGTCCAAGGATTGTGAAGGACCAGCCGTGGTGGTGTGGGCCATGCTTTGGGTTGTCTCATCATAGATGTTCATGTTGAACGTGTAATCGCCTGCAAGCACACCGTTGGTCGCTTGGAAGGTCCAGTCATGAGTGAATGAACTGTCGATTGGCATCACACATTCTAGGATTTGGTCGTTCAAGCACGACAGTGTGTTTGGCTTACCGAGGGTGATGTCAACCGATTCAACATTGAAAATCACACGCTCAATGTTGTTCGAAGTGGAGATTTCACTGCCATCGAACCAAGGCTTACCTGCCGTCGTGTTGTCAAAGATGGACTCGACTTCGATCATATACACGCCAGAAAAGAATTCGTGGCTTGCAATGACATCCACGCTGGAGTCTTCTGCGTCAACGTTGGTGCGGGAGATGGTGTATGCATTGTCTTCAACGAAGGTAAACTCTTGCAGAGAAATGTTGTTGAACGCAACACCCTTGAAGCCGTCATTCACTCCGTTTCTTCCATCATCATCAGATTGGAATTCGAAGTTGATGTCGACCACGGAGCCTGACAAGGACATGCACTCATAGCCCCAGTTAATCGAACTGGCGTCCGAAGTGTTGAGGACGTACAAGTGGGTCAAATCGATTGAGGTCGTTGCCACAAGGTCGTTGGTGTTGAAGAACACGTTGTAGTTTCCACCGGTTCCATCGGTGCTTGATTCGTCTCCAATGTAAGAGATTTCAGCGTTGTCGATTGGCTCTGAGGCGTTGACGACGTTATCGCCGTTTTCGTCAACTTGACAGGTTCCGTCTTCGTTGTAATCGTTCCATTGACCGACCAGCACACCGGAGTAGGTTGCACCGTCTCGAAGGATATCGAGGGTCATGGCAGCGTAATCGTTCACGTCCACAATCGAGGTACCATCGGAATCAATACCGTAGAAGGTATCTGCATAGTATTCGAAATTCAAGGAAACGAAATCGCCGCTCATCGAAGTCAAGTCAATGTCTGGGATGGTGAGCGTTTCGTTTGCCCATGCGTCGCCGTAGCCGTTCGCTCCGGTGTCACATGGGTGTCCGAACCAGTATGCGTTGTTGTTGAAGATCTTGTCCTGACAGGTGTTTTCGTTGTAGATGACTCCCTTAGGGTTGGCGCTTTCTTCGTATCGATACCCGTTTGCGCCACCTTCGAAGTCCTCTTCGCACAATGCAGTTGGCGTACCGCAGTACACGTCTGATGGTGTTGCAGAGAACACAGTTGCCTTCACGTCGAAGTCAACTTCGGTGTTTCCGTAGTTGTTGGTTACCACTTCGATATCAAAGAGACCTTCTGCATACAATCCGCCTGGATTGAAGTTTTCAATGCCCTCAACCGTTGGGTCATAGAGGTTGAATGGTGTGATGTAACCCACCAATTCATCGTTTTGCGATTGCTCATCCCAGCTGTTAGCGGAAAGACTTGCGGAAATACGGTAGGTTGTATCGTTCAACAAATCAGCAGTGATCGAGGTCGTGTACTCTTGACCTGGACCGAGGTTGTTCAGGTTGATTGTGGTTTGTTGGACCTGAGGGTTAGCGAGGAAGGCTGTGTTTTGCTTCCATATCGTCAAGTTGTCGACTGCATATCCGTCTCGTCCTGTCCAACGGCTTTCATTGTCATCGGAAATAGAACCTGTGAATCCTGTGCGGAAGCGGAAGCGGATGTCGACTGTTTCGCCAGCCCACGGACTTAGGTCGAATGAACCGAGGCCTTCTTCAGTGAAGTTGTTCCATCCATAGTAGGTACCTCCGGAATAGATTCCGTAGTAGTAGACTCCTTCAGCAACGCCACCAATGGATTGCTTGTACTGTCGGTCAAGGTCAAAGCCACCCCAAATGGAGTCGCCAGAAGCACAGGCACCAGAGATGAAGGCCTGCTGCGGGCAAGAGAGAATGTCCCAGCCAGATTCAGCACTGCCGATCTCAATCATGGCGACATCGTCCCAGACGTCACCGGCGAGGAAGTTTCCAGTTTGGTCAGCGCTACCGAGAACGCCGTGACCGAGGTGCTGGAAGAGTTCGACGCTCATGAATGCTCGATCTGAGCCGCTCAGGTCCACGTTTTCGAGGACCATTGCGTCGTCCCAATTTTTGTCATAACCTGACCAAAGTACGCCAGAATCATTTGTCTTGTAGTGCCCTGCCCACATAAAGTCGGTTGGGTTCTGATAGTTTGCCGAAACGTTAGGATCGTTGTTTCCATCAGTAGCACCTTGAGAACGGTTGGTTTCTTCATGCCACTTGGTGGCTTGATCGATGTATTCCTCAAACGCCCAGTCACAACCAGCGCCGCAACCGGTCTTGTCTTCCGGGTTGTCCCAATCCATCTGATAGACCGTGTTGTTGGTCGAACTTGCTTCATCGACGATCTTCAATTCGAGGTCGAGTTGGGCGGTTTGTCCGTTTAAGATGTCCATTCCGGTGTTGGTCACGGTCACGTTGATGTCGCGGGTACCCTCACCGACGATTCCGAAGAACCGGTCGGTCGGACTGATTTCAAGAGAGGTGACTGAGAGATCTTTGTTGTCCATCTCAACCACGGTGATGGTGTCGTATTGACCTTCCCAACCAAAGTTGTCAACCCAGCTACCGAAGTCGTAACTGGTGTGGCCTACGACGATATCGAGGGCCGAATTGGATGGTCCAGCAAGTTGGCCGACCTCGACCATGCTTGGACGTCGACCTGCCTCATAGGAAAGAGGTGTCAAGTGCCCTCCGCTTCCATCCGAAAGGGTCACTTGCACAGTTGTTGGGAAATTCAGGAAGAAATTTGAGGTTGTACCTCCAGCAGAGTCGCTGCTGTTTTGTTGGTAAGCAACCGTAGGGTTGACGAAATCTGGCTCACCATCGCTGTTGAGGTCTGCAACGGTGACTGCATACGAGATGTAAGGGCCGAAGTACGCCTGGTTGGGCGAGGACCATGTCCCCACTGCTGAAGAGGTCACGTAACTAAGGTTCTCGACGTTGCCATCATTGAGCACAATGGCGTCGATTTCGCCGTTGTCGTCAATGTCGCCTATGTCGAAGTCGTTTGCGAAAGGAACAGCCATGTTCACAATGCTTGTTCCGGTCTGTGGTGAAGCAGTGTTGAAGCTGTAAGTTGCTGGGTAGGTGTTGGTCAAACACGAGTATTCGATGATCGATACATTGTCGTCGTTTCCAGGGTTGGTGGTTTGCCCGGTGGAATAATCGACGCCTTCGGAGCGAAGAACCCAAATGTCATCATCGGTGCATGTGCCGCTGAGGCCACCGGTTTCTGTTTCGCCATAGTCGCCTACTTCGAGGCTTCGGTATGCGTTTTGACTGGATGGTCCAAGCGAGGTGACGAGGCCTTGTGTGCTTGAGGTGATTGGACCTCGGTAGGCCACCACTCGCTGCGTGGAGATGTCGTTAAGCAGGTCAAGGACGTAAACATCGTCGTTTCCGTCTTGGTCGGCGTCACCAACTGCGAGGTCCCATGCCCAAAAGTGAGTGAATCGCTGTCCAATGGACCATGTGTCGTCGTTGCATCCTCCGTTCTCGATGATGGTGACGTTGCCGGGTTCTCCAGCCGGGGCGCCATTGTCGTCGGTCTTGAACGGGTTGTTTCGCTGGAAGATGACAATGTCGTCTGCACCATCGCCGGTGAATTCGCCAACTTCGATGAATTGAACGTTCGAAAATTCATCCCAGTCTGCGTTTCGGCTTTGGTTCTTCGAGACCCAAATGTCCTGACGCTCGCTGAAATCACCGCTTCCATCGTTCCAAAGAACGCTGATGGTGTGAGTTCCTTCTGTCGCAACGGCCATGTCGTTGAATCCGTCACAGTTGAAATCACCAATGGCGACATCCAAAGGATCCCTGTTTGTGGTGTAAGAACGGGCGATGGAAGCGCTGGCTGTTGTGGCAAGTGCGGCGGTGGTTGACAAAACCATCAGTGTTACGAGGAACAAGCTGAGGGCGCGGCTGTTTTTGTGGTTGTTTTTGGAGAACATCAACATCACTGCTTCGGCCACTGCCCGTTGCACTTTAATGCCTTTGCTCTTAAGTTCACATTTTTATGGAGGGACATCTCTCGCAGTGGCCCGTTTATAATGAAAATTCACAATTCGATGAACCCGTGCTTTTTCCGGACATGTTTGCCAATGATTTTGGCGGATTTAGCGGAAGTTTTGACGCTAAAATTTACCTTTTAACCAGCCGGGCGAAGGGCCCCATCCGGTGGCATCCCCACCGTGGACTTTGACCAATTTTCCAGCGCTGAATAGGGACTCGAGCCAGACTTCGAGCGTTGTGCCTTCACGGTTCCCGAGTTTTTTGCTCGCCACTTCTTCGATGACTTCGGTCTTCAAGGCTGTAACGCCGTGCTCTCTTACCACCAAATGCAGCAACTCCCTCAGCCACGCTTCAGCCATAGGATCGATGCTCATTGCACCTTGAACTGGACGAGGTTCCTCCATCTCATCGAGTGCCTCCATCAATTCGATTGGATCAGGGCGCACGGGATGTTGAAGTCCAATGGCATTGAGTTCTTCTTGTAGGTTGAGTTGCCCAATCGGACGTCGCACAACGGGAATTCGGCTCGGGTCAGGTGTTGGGCCCATATCCAATGGTTTCTCACTGATTGGGGCGTCATCTAAGGCATCTTTCGACGCTTTTTTTGCTGTTGGAATGCCGGATGTGTTGGTGGCTTGGACCTCTGTGCCAATCGGCATTGACCAGCCAACGCCTTCAAGGCCCAACTCCTTGACTTGATGTTCAACCCAAGAAGCCTCACCTTCGAGCAAGACGTTGACATCATGCTCATCTGAGCGGAATCGGTAACGGACATTGCCTCGTAACGCAGCCATACCTTCGCCCTCGATTCTAGACCTGTTGAACATGACACAAGAACCTTGCCACGGTGACAAGTTGCTAAATCAAGCCTCACTCTGTGCTTGCGAGTTGGCGAAGCACCGTGTGAAGGATTCCTCCGTTGCGGTAATATTCCACCTCAACAGGCGTGTCAAGTCGAATTTGTGCGTTGAAGTTCATGCTCGTCCCATCGTTTCGAGTTGCAGTCACTTCAATCATCTGAAGCGGCTGGACATCATCACCGACTGGAATGGTGAACGATTCAGTTCCATCCAAGCCAAGCGACTCGTGAGATTCGCCTTCTAAGAAGGTCATAGGAAGAACACCCATGCCAACAAGGTTTGATCGATGAATGCGCTCGAATGAGGTCGCAATGACCGCTTCCACCCCAAGCAAAAATGTGCCTTTTGCGGCCCAATCTCTCGAAGAACCTGTCCCGTATTGGCTGCCTGCAAGGACGACCTTTGCACCATCATAACTTTGCGCAGCTTCGTACACTGAAACCACATCGCCGGATGTGAAATCTTGAGCGTATCCACCCTCTGTACCGGGCGCCATTTGATTGCGAATCCTAACATTGGCAAATGTACCCCGCATCATCACCTCATGGTTTCCGCGTCGACTGCCGAAGGAGTTGAAATCACCCTGGGCAATGTTGCGCTCAACCAACCACTTTCCAGCCGGACCGTCGGCTGGGAAAGCACCCGCTGGAGAAATGTGGTCGGTGGTGATCGAGTCCCCGAGTTTCAACAACACGCGTGCGTTTTCGATGCTCGAAATGGGTTGGGGTTCTGCCGAAAGGCCGGAAAAGAAGGTAGGCAAACGAATGTATGTTGATTCGCTTGCCCACGGGTAAAGCGGACTTGATTCTGAAGGAATGCTGTCCCACCGAGGTTCATTCATTGCATCTGCATAGCGCTGCCGGAACATATCAGGTGTGATGACAGTCAATGCCTCTGAGATTTCTTCATCAGAAGGCCACAAGTCACTGAGCATCACAGGCGCACCATCGCTCGAATGACCAATTGGTTCGGTTGTCAAATCAATTTCAAGAGTGCCTGCCAAAGCATAAGCCACAACCAAAGGCGGACTTGCAAGGTAAGACGCCTTGACTTTTCCATGGACTCTACCTTCGAAATTTCGATTTCCGGAAATCACCGAACCGACGATGAGGCCAGCCTCATCGATGGCGGCTTCGATTTCTTCTGGAATCGGCCCCGAGTTTCCGATGCAGGTTGTGCATCCATAACCAACGACGTTGAATCCCAAGGCATTGAGATCTTCTTGGAGGCCTGATGCTTCGTAATATTCAGTCACCACGCGTGAACCGGGAGCAAGGGAAGTTTTCACCCAGGGTTTGACCTCCAAACCGTGCTTGCGAGCGTTGCGGGCCAGCAGGCCTGCAGCCAACATAACACCGGGGTTCGAGGTGTTGGTGCAACTTGTGATGGCCGCAATAACGACATCACCGTGATTCAAATCATAAATTTGGCCGTTTCGCTCCACCATAGCCCCTTTGGAGAGGTCTTCTTGTGCCAAGCCGTGACCGTGGTGGCCCAATTCATGAGTCAGCGATTCGATGTAATGCGTCTTCATGCTCGAAAGGTCAACCCTGTCTTGAGGTCGCTTAGGACCTGCAAGGGCGGGCTGGATCGTCGAGAGATCGAGTTCGAGCGTTGCAGTGTAGGACTTTTCTGCATCAGAGGCATCATACCACAACCCTTGGGCACGGGCGTAGGCTTCAACACCAGCAATAGCATCGTCCTCTCTTCCGGTTAAGCGCATGTACTCGAGGGTTCGGTCATCGACCGGGAAGAAGCCGCAGGTTGCACCGTATTCGGGCGCCATGTTGGCGATGGTTGCACGGTCCGCAAGGGTGAGAGCGACCATGCCTTGACCGAAGAATTCAACAAATTTTCCAACGACACCGTGGTTTCGTAACATCTCGACAATGCGCAACGTCATATCTGTTGCCGTTACGCCGGGATTGAGCTTTCCAGTTAGGCGAACGCCAACAACATCTGGAGCAAGCATGTAAATGGGTTGTCCGAGCATGACTGCTTCGGCTTCAATTCCACCAACACCCCAACCAAGCACACCCAACCCGTTGATCATCGTGGTGTGTGAATCGGTTCCAACCAAAGTATCGGCAAGCCAAACGCCTGATTCTTGCCGTGCGACGCTCGCAAGATATTCGAGATTGACTTGGTGGACAATGCCTCTTGAAGGAGGGACTGCTTGGAAATTAGCGAGGGATTGTTGACCCCACTTTAGGAAGGTGTATCGCTCCATGTTGCGGTGATACTCGATGTCGAGGTTGAGGTCAAGCGCTTTGCTGTTCGCCCCGTCCACGTCCACCTGCACCGAGTGATCGATGACCAAATCGACGGGAACTTGGGGGTTGACCTTTTCTGGATCCCCGCCCATTTCGACCATAGCATCCCTGAGCGCTGCCAAGTCAACAACCGCTGGAACACCAGTGAAATCCTGAAGAATGACCCGCGAAGGGCGGAAAGGTATCTCGCCCCGCTCTCCGTTTGGTGTCCATGCTGCGATGTTGCGAATGTCTTGTTCGCTCACCAGAAAACCATCGTTTCCGCGCAATGCACCTTCGAGAAGAATACGAATGGAATACGGCAGTGAAGAGGTATCGACACCGTTCTCATCCAGTCCGTCAAGAGCATAATAGTCGCCGCCAACCGAGAGCGTTCTTCGTGCGTTGAATGGGTCCAAGGTCGCCATGATTCCGGCCAAAAGGCGCTAATGTATGAACAAAACCCTTGACAAGACTGCCGGCTCAGCCCACAAATTTCACCTAGAGTGAATCAAAAAGGCCACCAAGAACTACTTGCTTCACCGCTGAAGGAAGCGTCGATGAGGGTGACCGGATAGACTGGATCGCTTCCTTGTGAGCCGGCTGTTTCGATAGCGTCAATTTTGTCGACAACATCTTGCCCATCGATCACCTTTCCAAACACGGTGTGAACCCCGTCAAGGTGGGATGGAGTGGAGTCTGGTGAGACAATGAAAAATTGGGAACCGCCGGTGTGAGCGTTGTTTGTCTTCGCCATTGAGAGCATGTAGGGTTCGTGCTTCAAGCCATTGTCAGCTTCATCCCCAATGGTCCAAGCCGTTTTGGAGCAATCCGATTGACTGGCGCTTGGGTTGCCGTTGCAGTATCCATCCCAAACAGCAGCGTGACCACCAGTGCCGTCGCCGTTGGTGAAGTCGCCACCTTGCAGCATAAAGCCAGAGATGACACGATGATAGGTTGTACCGTCATAGGAGCCATCACGAACGAGTTCCTTAAAATTCTCAACGTGAGTTGGCGCATCGTCACCATACAATTCAATGGTGATTTCACCGGTTTCAAACGAGCCGTCAGCGTTGGTCCACGACATCTCAAAGACGACATTTTGCCCGTCTGCCTGCGGCGCACTCAGCGCACTGATGACCACAAGCACAACCAGGAGCCCGGAGAAAACGGTGACAATGCCTGCCAAGGTAGGGGTGCCGTTTCGAGCCATTGGCGGGAAAACAGTTTCACTGATTCTTGCGTCTTGCATCTCATTGAGAAGGCTGTTGTATTGAGTGCTTGCTCGCTTGTCCTTGGGGTTGGCCTTAATTGAATCACGAAACAAGGAGGCTGCGTTTCGAAAATCGCTCTTTGAGCGGGTGACTTTCGCTTTTGCCCACGTCGCTTCGCCTGCAATTCTCAGTGTAGTAGGATGTTGCCCTTTAGAATCCACATCTCGCAAGAGATCCAATGCTCCCTCATACTTCCCTTTGGTGAGTGATTTCTCAGCCTTGTCCCAAGCTGCTTTTCGCACATCAGCCTCAGTCAAATCAGCCTTTTTCATTGATTTCTTGGTGGAAGATAGTTTTGAGGACACATCGTCGGCCATGCCCCTCCGAGCCGCTCTTCTGTTTTGAGCGTCACGGAAGAATTCATGTGGGATTTTTGTACGAATTCCTCCATCTTGCCGGCGGAGCGCATCAACATGTTCAAAGAGTGCATGTTGAACCGAACCTCATACAGCCCCTCGCTTCAGTGAGGTCGGCCCCCAGGGGACGCAAATAATGGAAAGCATTGCCAATGATTACACCATCAACATCGCAACCGCAAACGGAACCGGCTCCCAATCAGCTAACCTCATCCTCCTCCAAGCCTTCTTTGAGATGGGCGTGCCCGTCAGTGGAAAGAACCTCTTCCCATCAAACATTTCCGGCCTCCCTACGTGGTACATCATGCGTCTTTCCGACCACGGTTACCAAGCACCCGGCGACCGAACCCACATCCAAGTGCTCGTTAACCCCGCTACCTGGGCAGAAGATTTGGCTGCACTCGAACCAGGTAGCGTTGTGATCTGGAACGAAAACGCAAAAATGGAAATGAACCGTGAGGATGTGATTTCCTACCCGGTCCCAATGTCATCACTCGCCCGAAAGATCAATCCAAAAATCGCAAAACTCGTCACCAACATCGTGTACGTCGGTGTTCTGGCTCAGATGCTCGGCATCGATCAGACCGCACTCGAAAGTGCAGTGGCCAAGCAATTCAAAGGCAAAGACAGCGCAATCGAATTGAACATCACTGCCTTGGGCCTCGGTCGAGATTACTTCAAGGACAACTTGACTAAAGACGACCCCTATGTGGTTGAGCCTCGTGAAATTGAAACTCCAAAGTTCTTCATCGACGGCAATGAAGCAGCAGCCCTAGGTTGCATCTTTGGTGGCGTTCAAATGCTTGCATGGTACCCGATCACGCCATCTTCCTCGCTGGCTGAAGGGATCATCAATTACATCCCTCAACTTCGAGTCGACGATGAAGGAAACGCTACATGCGCCGTCATCCAAGCAGAAGATGAACTGGCTGCAGCTGGAATGGTCCTTGGAGCAGGTTGGGCTGGCGGCAGAGGCATGACCGCCACCTCAGGGCCTGGTATTTCGTTGATGCAGGAATTCATCGGATTGGCCTACTTTGCTGAGATTCCATCCGTCTTTTGGGATGTAAACCGCGTCGGACCGTCGACAGGTTTGCCAACCCGAACCCAACAATCCGACATCACAATGCTCTACGAAGGCAGCCACGGCGACACACAGCACATCGTTTTGATTCCTGGAACCGTCGAAGAGTGCTTCGAATTTGGCTGGCGTGCTTTCGACATCACCGAGCGATTCCAAACACCTGTGTTTGGCCTAAGCGACCTCGACCTTGGAATGAACCGCTGGGCATGTGAAGGATTCACCTACCCCGACCAAGACATGGACAGAGGCAAGGTCGTCCGTGACAAAGATGTCTTCGAAGCCTTCGAAGAGTTTGGCCGCTACCTCGACGTCGATGGCGATGGCATTCCATACCGAACCCTACCAGGCTCCGGCATGGACCCAATTCTCTACCGTGGAACCGGGCACAACCCGAAAGGTGTGTACTCCGAAAAGCCGGAAGATTACTTCAACCTCATGGCTCGACTCAAGTCGAAAATTGACGGTGCACGTGACCTTCTCCCCGCGCCAGTTTTGCGTGAAGAAACAGAATGTGAAGTCGGTATCATTTACCTTGGCAGCATGGAAAACACCATTCAAGAAATCGATGACATGCTCGAAGCAACTGGCTTGAAAGTCAGTCAATGCCGTGTGCGAGCCCTTCCCCTCCACAGCGGAGTCGAAGAATTCATTCGACGCCATGAAACCACAATTGTGCTTGAGATCAACCGCGACGGTCAACTCTACGGCATCCTGCGAAAGGAATTGCCAAACGACCTCATCACCAAGGTCCACTCCGTTGCCTACAGCGATGGTATGCCACCCCGTGCACGCATTTACTCAGACAGAATTCTTTCAACCCTCAAGGAGGCGAACCAATGAGCGATGCACCTGCACGACCAGCACGAACCGTCAAACTCAACGTGATCAACGAGCCTAAAGACAGCTACACCGGCGGTAAGTCCTCACTTTGCCCTGGTTGTGGTCACGACCAAATCTCCAACGTGATCATCGCTGCGGCTTGGGAAAATGGAATTGAACCTCACCGAATTGCAAAGATGTCCGGTATTGGATGTTCATCCAAAACTCCAGCATACTATCTTGGCCAATCCCACGGATTCAACACCGTACACGGCCGAATGCCATCGGTGACCACCGGCGCCTACGCTGTCAACAAGGACTTGCTTTACCTGGGCGTCTCTGGTGACGGAGACTCTGCATCGATTGGTATTGGGCAGCTCATTCACGCCATTCGACGCAACATGGACATGGTCTATATTGTCGAAAACAACGGTGTCTATGGATTGACAAAAGGTCAGTATTCTGCAACAGCAGATGTTGGTTCGAAAAAGAAGAAAGGAAAGATTAACACAACTCAGCCTATCGATTTGGCAGCACTTGCCATCAATCTTGGTTGCACCTTTGTCGCTCGTTCATTCTCGGGTTCAAAGAAGCAGTTGACCTCACTGCTCAAGGCTGCCATGTCCCACAAAGGCTTCGCTCTTATTGACGTCATCAGCCCTTGTGTGACCTTCAACAACAACGATGAGTCGATGCGCTCGTACGGCTATGTCAAAGAAAATGAAATCACACTTCACATGACCGATTACATCCCTCACTTCAACCCGGTTGAAGAGGTTGAGGTGCCAGAAGGTC
>VMHT01186273.1_pt1 | contig 16155 bp, 14 predicted proteins | sample 4693611 | NCBI WGS metagenome assembly VMHT01 (sample SAMN12280063, study PRJNA550983) | marine metagenome | isolation source: seawater sampled from same location over 5 years 0.02-0.2 micron viral filtrate | place: USA: collected off the coast of southern California halfway between the port... ... | reverse complement strand
CACTACGAATGCTGGAATTGCCCAATAAGAAACCGGACAGAAGTTATCCACGGGTAGTGAAGGGACAGCCTCGTAAATACCCTAAAAAGAAAAATGCCAGTCAGCTTAACTGACTGGCATTAGCCTGACTGGCGGTTTTTTTAGGCTTTGCGCTCAAGGATCACAAAAGTATAGTTATATGGATTTTTTTCATCGGCCTGGCAGGCCTGATGATGTAGTTCCTGCCACTGCCCCTGATTTTGATAGTCAGGAAAGAAAGTATCCCCTTCGACTTCCAAATCAATATACGTCAGATACAAAACATCCGCATGGGGCAGTAAGGCTTCATACACCTTACCCCCGCCGATTACCATCACTTCCTCTGCTTCATCGGTGTGCTCCGCCGCTAGCTTTAATGCAGCATCCAGGCTGGTGACAAAAACGACGCCTTCCGCTTCAAAGTCGGGATTGCCGGTGACCACGATATTCGTGCGGTTAGGCAATGGCCGACCAATCGACTCAAAGGTATTGCGACCCATTACCACTGGCTTACCACTGGTAATTGTTTTGAAATGACGAAGATCGGCCGGTAAATGCCAGGGCATACCATTATCCGAACCAATTACACGGTTGTTCGCCATAGCGGCAATCATCGCGATTCTCATGCTATCCCTTACTTGCGATATTCAACTTCAACATCGTAGTCGTCGTCATCCCAATCATCATCGTCGAGATCGTCATCGGCTTCCTGTAAGGCATTTTGATGATAAGAGTCCCATTTAAAGGTCACCTCTTCTTCATCAATTTCCTGTTCTTCAGGAGCTGGTAAGGTTTCAATAAAGTCCATGACATCCCGACATAAAACATCTGTATGGAGCTTCTGGAACGCCGAAATTTTATAGACCGGTCCTTCCCAGTTAAGTGCCTGGATAACTTTTTCCACCACTTCATCGACTTCATCTTCAAGCAACAAATCTGCTTTATTGAAAATCAACCAACGAGGCTTATCGGCCAGTTTCGGGCTGTACTTTTCCAGCTCTTCAACGATGACTTTAGCATTTTCAGCCGGATCGCTCAGATCCGCTGGCAGCAGATCAACCATATGCAACAGGATCCGACACCGTTCCAGATGCTTTAAAAAGCGAATACCCAGTCCGGCACCTTCTGCCGCACCTTCGATTAAGCCAGGAATATCGGCAATCACAAAACTACGCTGTGCATCCTGTCGTACCACCCCTAAATTGGGCACCAACGTGGTAAACGGATAATCCGCCACCTTTGGCTTGGCCGCGGACACCGAACGGATAAACGTAGACTTACCGGCATTAGGCATACCCAGCATTCCTACGTCGGCCAATAGCATCAGTTCCAGGCGCAGGTTACGAATTTCGCCAGGTGTACCATTGGTTTTTTGACGAGGGGCGCGATTGGTACTGCTTTTAAAACGTGCATTACCCAGACCATGAAAGCCGCCCTGGGCAACCTTCAGCTTTTGGCCATGGCGGGTCAGGTCGCCCAGCACTTCGCCGGTTTCAATGTCCGTGGCGCGCGTGCCTACCGGCACTTTCATAAACAGATCTTCACCACCGCGTCCCGTACAATCGCTACCCTGGCCATTCTGACCACGCTGGGCCCGGTGGAAACGCTCAAACCGATAATCAATCAGTGTATTCAGGTTTTCGTCAGCCTCAAGATACACGCTGCCACCATCGCCCCCATCGCCGCCGTCCGGACCGCCTTTAGGAACATATTTTTCACGTCGAAAGCCTATGGTTCCATTGCCGCCATCCCCGGCTTCAACACGAACTTCAGCTTCATCAACAAATTTCATTTATAACTCCGGATTTAACCAGTTAGAACTGAGCAGGCAGGATGACAGCGTCCGCCGGCTGTAAAGCCTGCAGTTTACACTATTACGCGGCCCTCATCACTGAACAAGGGTACAAAAAGCCAAGACGAGCCTCATTTTGAGTATACGGGCCTGATGTGTTTATGAAGTTTTATACCAACAGAAGGTGAGTTGCGATCGTATAAACGACCGTCTTAAAAACAAAAAACCCCGCTTGCGCGGGGTTTTTTAAGCCATAAAGGCAAATGCTTTCGCGCTTATTCAGCTACGATGCTCACAAATTTACGGTTGTTCGGACCTTTTACGTCAAACTGAACTTTACCGTCTTTTAGTGCAAACAAAGTGTGGTCTTTGCCGATACCCATGTTGTCACCAGCGTGAAAACGAGTTCCACGTTGACGAACAATGATGTTACCCGCAAGAACTGATTCACCGCCAAAACGCTTAACACCTAAGCGTTTGCTTATTGAATCACGACCGTTTTTGGTACTACCACCAGCTTTTTTATGTGCCATGTGTTCGTGCTCCTATTATGCGTTGATACCAGTGATTTTCACTTCTGTGAACCACTGACGGTGACCCGCTTGTGTGCGAGAATGCTTACGACGACGGAACTTGACGATTTTAATCTTTTCGCCACGGCCGTGCGTTACAACTTCAGCAGTGATCTTACCACCGGCAACTAAAGGGGTGCCAATCTTAACATCGTCACCATTGCTAACCATTAATACGTTATCGAATTCAACAGTCTCGCCTGGCGCGACTTCGATCTTCTCTAGACGAACGGTCTGGCCTTCAGCCACACGGTGCTGTTTACCGCCACTTTGGAAAACCGCGTACATATTCTACTCCGCTCTGCGTCTCATGACGCTTCAATTCAAAAAACAGGGCGCGAATTGTACGTGAAACATCCGCAATTCACAACCCCGTAACGCACAAAATTTGTTTGTTTTTCACACGGGCCACGATCGCTGTACGAATTCGCAACATTAGGTGAGCAAATTTACCACACAGACACGTAAATTTGCATAATTATCTTACCTCTAGAACCGACTTTTTTGACTTTCTATTCGCTCTGATCTAACCGGATCGCAGGCGATCGCTGCGTACAGAGCTTAAAATCTCATCAACAAAGTCTCGAAAATCAGGCTTTTGTCAATATTTTACTGTCTGAGCATTACAATGAAAGGTTTCACATAAGCAAACGGGAAAACCGGCCGGTTACTGCTTTTTTGAGACAATCAGGTGGCGTAGCGGCGCTAATCAGGTACAATCGCCTGCAAACCCACTGTACCTGTGTTTTATTTTTGCCGATGCATATGGACTTAGAGCAAATTCGGGAGCTTACCGCCGATGATATGAAGGCGGTAAACCAACTGATACAACAACAAGTCGATTCTGAAGTTTCGCTTATAAATCAGCTCGGATTTTATATTGTGAATAGCGGTGGTAAACGGTTACGGCCGTTGCTGAGTGTATTAGCTTCCCGGGCGATGAATATCGACAATAACGATCATCACACCCTGGCCGCCATTATCGAATTTATTCATACCGCCACTTTGCTACACGATGATGTGGTAGACGAGTCGACTCTGCGCCGTGGCCGTGAAACCGCCAATGCCATTTTTGGTAACCAGGCCAGTGTTCTGGTGGGCGATTTTCTCTATACCCGTTCCTTTCAAATGATGGTGAGCCTGCAACGTATGCGGGTTATGTCTATCTTGTCCGAAGCCACCAATCAGATAGCCGAAGGCGAAGTTTTGCAGCTAATGAACTGCAACGATCCGCAAACCAGTGAACAGCGTTATTTTGATGTTATTTACGGTAAAACGGCCCGCTTATTTGAAGCTGCCACTCAGCTTGCTGCAGTGCTTACCGAACAACCAAAGCCGGTAGAACAGGCGATGCAAAATTACGGCAAGCATCTGGGTACCGCTTTTCAGCTGGCCGATGATATTCTGGACTATGCCGCTGAAGCCGGGGAAATGGGGAAGAACGTAGGCGATGATCTGGCCGAAGGAAAGCCGACCTTACCGTTATTGTACGCCATGTGGAACGCCACCGACCCGCAGCAAAGCGCTCTTATAAAAGCGGCAATCGAAAAGGCCAACGGCATGGAACATCTGGCTCAGATACAGGACATAATGCGGCAAACCGGCGCGCTGGACTACACCCGGGCGTGCGCGGACAAAGAAGTAGAACTGGCCATTGAAAGCCTGGCTATTGTGCCCGACTCCCCTTACAAAGAAGCATTGATTTCGCTGGCGCATATGTCAGTGGAGCGCACCAAATAATGTGCTTCTGGCAACAGTAGCATAAGCCCTTTATTACAGAACACAGCCAAAGGATTAGCTGTGTTCCAATATATACCCCACCATTCCAACCATAAAGCCCAGCACCGCGCCTAATGGCGGCAACCAGCTGTTTTCCATTTTGATTTGCGGAGCGATATCCTGAAATACCGAATACAGAACCCCGCCGGCGGCAAATAGCATGATACCGCCCACCACCGTTGGGTAAGCCGACAAAACATAAAAACCTATTACCGCCATCAGCGGACCCAGCAGTGCCATGCCTGCAAATTTGAGCACCAATCTTTTAGGCCGATGTTCCCCGGCCGCTGATTGCATTTCCCGGTATGAATTGAAACCTTCGGGCAGATTTTGGACGCCAATCAGTACCCCGATAAGCAAGGTACTGCCGCCCATTGCTGCTGCGGTCCCCAGGGCAATGGACTCGGGAATAAAGTCTGCAAGCATCGCCGCTAACTGGCTGGCAGGGCTGTCATGAGCAGCCAGATACCGATCCAGTGCCATAAAGCTTAGCGCCCCGCCCAGCAGGCAGGCCGCGGCGCTTAGAGCGCCATGATGGGCGGCCCCGTCAGGTACCAGCACTAACGCTACTGCCGAAATCAGCGCCCCCGCCCCCAGTGCCAGTACACCGTGCCTGACTTCCTGTTCCAGCCATTGCGGCTGTAACTTATCAACTTTGGCTAACACAGCACCGGCGGGCATCGCCATCCCCGCCAGCAGCGCAATTACCAATACATACAAAATATTGGGGTCGGTCATGCTCGCCCTCCCAGGCTGAGAATTAGTTCAGACCGAGATCCCGTGTCATGTTTTCATTGCGGTCCCGGTGCACAATAATATTGTCTTCAATTCGGATACCACCATAAGGACGATAAAGATCCACCGTATCCCAGTTGATGTATTTTGACGCTTCCGTGGCTTTTAAATCGGCCAGCAAGGAATCGATAAAATACAGCCCAGGCTCAATCGTAAATACCTGGCGCGGTTCTACAATGCGGGTACAACGTAAAAACGGATGAGCTTCGGGAGCCGGTTTCGGCGTGCCGCGATCATCATTTACCATACCGCCCACATCGTGAACCTGTAAGCCCAGATGATGACCAATACCGTGGGGGAAGAACGTGCGGGTAATGCCTTGTTCTACAATATCCTGCGCGGGCAAATTAACCAGGCCTACATCATGCAGAATCTGCGCGATGCCATCGTGCGCCAGCACATGGATATCGGTGTAAGCCACATTGGGTTTTAAGGTGTCTACCAAAGTTCGGGTAACTTTATCTACACGCTGAATCAGCTCTGCAAAGCGGTCATTTTCACGACTGTAGGTGCGGGTAATGTCCGCTGCATAGCCGTGGTAATTGGCGCCGGCATCAATCAAAAAAGACCGGTTGTAAGACGGTGCAGTGGTATCACACTGCATATAATGCAAAATGGCAGCATGCTCATTGAGCGCTACAATGCTGTTGTACGGAACATCATTATCTCCCTGGCGACTAGCGGCGGCGTAAGCCAGGTTGATATCAAATTCGCTCATCCCCTCATGAAATGCATCAGCAGCAGCACGATGGCCGGCGACGGCCAGCTTGTTGGCTTCGCGCAGACACTGCAATTCGTAATCGGTTTTATATGCACGCTGATAATGCAAATAGTGCAGCACTCTGTCCGGGTTCACATTTTCAAACCCTAAGGCTTTCGCCACTTCAATATATTCGCCGATATAGGCGAATCGCGGCTTATCATAAGGCAGATGCTTTTCTACTGCATCCGCCTGCTTAAGCATGACAATATCAAAGTGTTCGGTCCAGAAATCGTTCGGCTCGGGCGGAACCTTATGCCAGAAATCCACCGGACGATAAAAAATAAGTTTTGGCTTATCAACCCCATTCACCACCAGCCAGCAATTAGGATTATCGACCACCGGAAGCCAGGCTTTAAATTGTGGATTGACCTTAAACGGATAATGGTTGTCATCTAAAAACAAGCGCTTACCCTGGCCTGAGTGAATCACCAACCCGTCCAGACCTTCACGCTGAAGCGCTTCTTTGGTGCGGTCCTGCAACGTGTCAATATGCTCTTTATAGGCGTCGTGATGCGTCGTCATAATTCCTCTTTATCGGTTGGGGCGGCATGCAGCCGCAAAGATATGGCACACAGGGGCAAATGTTGCTCTACCGAACCCCCGGCCAGGCGCAAATACACGTTAGCTTATCACGATTTTGCTAGCGGACTGAAACCGCAGGCCGTGGGCGTGCCTTTCCAGCCTCTTAGCGAGGGGCCAGCTGCAGCTGGCTGCCGCTACGTTCAATTTGGGTAGCCGCCGGAATATCCCCCCCTGCCAGTTGCTCAAATAACTGGGACGGCGTTCCCAGCTGATGCTCATAAATATAACGGTACGCCATTACCGCCTTAACATAATGCCGGGTTTCTTTATAAGGAATGTTCTCAATCCAGATATCCGTGGCGATATCCGCATCAGCGGGCAACCAGTCCAGCACTTTACGCCATCCGGCATTGTATGAGGCTGACACCAGCACCGGGTTATCCGCTAGCTTGTCGCCCAGATAACGCAAATACTGAACCCCAAACTGCAGGTTCTGTTCTGGCTCAAACAATACTGAGCGTTTAAGATTTTTCTTGGCCAGATACTGCGCGGTTCCAGGCATAAGCTGCATCAGTCCGGTGGCACCGGCCGGCGATACCGCATCTGCCATAAAGGAGCTTTCACGTCGTGCTATTGCCATCGCAAAGGCAGGTTGGATATCGTAGGTTTTACCTACCGCTGAAAATTGAGAGGCGTAAGCCAGCGGAAACCGCTTTTCAACATCGTTAAGATAACCGCTGCGGGTAAAGCTGATAATAGATTGATCATACCAGCCCCATTCACTGGCGATGAGTGCCGCATCCTTAAGCTGGGCAGTATCCACATGAGTTAGCAGATAATGCCACTCTCGTCGCGCTTCAAACTGGCGGCCCAGCTGTAAAAACTCATATGCCCGTTGCGCTGCCGGATGATCCGCAACCTTATTTTTCTGCGCCGAAGTCCGGGTAACGGGCTGATGCAACAACTCGGGGGCAACCCCGGCCCGGGCACTGGCCATAAATCCATAAAAATGTCGCTCACCGGCCAGCTGGGTAAATAAGGTTTCAGCCTGTTGCGCTTTTCCCAATGCGGCAAGGCTACGGGCACGCCAGTAGACAAAATTATCAGACTGCTGAACTTGCTCTGGGGCCTTCTCAATCAGCGCTAAAACCCGATCCCAACGCTGATGGCGCAGCAGATACGCCATATGCCAGCGCTTAACATCCTGGCGGGCCCCTTTAACATCGGCTTTTTCCAGCCACGCCAGCGCATCAGGATGGTTATCAATGGCTTTACTCAGGGCGATAGCCCGATGCATACCGTGTAAATCTTCCTGATTAAACAACTGCTTACGTTTCCAATAATGATACGCGCGGATGGCCTGATCCGGTGCCTGCCAGGCTAGCTTTTTAATGCCATACACCAGCATGCGGGCTTCTTCGGTTTTATGCCTGAGCGGAAATTTGCGATATTTCAGCACATAGTCAGGCCCATTGCGCACCGCCAGCCACAAGTCGGCCAGATAACGACTCGATTCAGGCAGTTTTTTCTGTAAATAAGGAACTAGCCGGGGGTTTCCCGAGATCGCCGCTTTACGAATCCGGCCAATGATCAGGGTATCGCTGAGCATTCCCGCCGCTTCCCACTGGCGAAAAATAGGATCGCATTCATTAGGCTGGGACTGACCGCTCAACCAGATAGGTTTCACTTTATTGAGCCAGTATTTGGGATTACCCGCCTCTTTCAGCTTATACTGCAAATACTGACAGGTGATGGTCGCGCCCATGCCTTCACGATAGTTCGCTAAAAAAGCTGACTGGTGATTGGTCTCGGCCAGATAACGCAACCATGAAGCCCGAAGCCCGTAACTGGCAGGCTGGCCTGCATAAGTGGCAAGAAAGGTTTCGATTTGCGGACGCTGGGTAATATTCAGCTCACGGTATAAGCGTTGGCGCACCAGATAAGGATACAGGGGATAGTCCTTTAATCGGGCTATATCATCATCAAGTTGACTTAACCCGGTACGTGAAGTCGTGCGCAAGGCAGCTTCTACCTGTTCAAACTGGGCGCGTAATCGGGCCTGACCGTCATCAGGTAATACCTGAGCTACGGCAGACAGGGTGAAGAAGGAACACAGCAAAAACAGATTTGCGAAAACCGGGTTTGCCCTGAAGATGTATTTGCCAAACTGCATGAATGCCATCCCTTTTGAAAACCAACAACTCTGTGCTTTGCGTTTTTTGCTCGCAAAACATTACCACGTGAGGGCATTACCCTCTATTCTGTCTGTTATGCACAAGTATAGACAAAGAAAATAGTGCAGACAGTGATGAAGAAACCGCCATGGACAGGCATGTATAAGAACAATTTCAAATACGGTGCGAGACGGTGTTTACAACAACTCTGGCAGCTCAATTATACGTCAGATACCCATAATTTCGAGCTTGAATTGTCAATTGATCACCACCATCTGTAAAATAAATTGAAACACGCGTTTGAATTTTTGTTGAATTTTTCGTTTGGTTTGTCAAAAATCAACGCACCCTAACGCGTTAATGCAAAACAGCACTTCCCCATATTGGTAGGATTTGCCTGCACGCACATTAACAATCCGGCCATCGCCGAAGGAGAAATAGAATGATATACGAAGGCAAAAGTCTGGCAGTCAGCCTGCTGGACGATGGTTTTGCTGAACTGGTATTTGATGCCAAAGGTTCAGTTAATAAGTTTGACCAGAGCACGGTAAAAGAGCTGGATGAGGCCACGGTAGCCCTGACCAAACGTGATGATGTAAAAGGTTTGGTAGTACGCAGCGCAAAATCAGCCTTTATCGTGGGCGCCGACATAACCGAATTCACTGCCATGTTCAGTCTGTCAAAAGAAGAAATTAACGACTGGGTGGCGAAAACTTCGCAAGTATTCGATCGTTTTGAAGATCTGCCATTCCCCACCATCGCTGCCGTAAACGGGTTTGCGCTGGGTGGAGGCTGTGAAATGGCGCTGGCCTGTGATTTACGTGTTGCTGATACTACCGCTGCAATCGGCTTGCCTGAAGTTAAGCTGGGTCTGATGCCGGGCTTTGGTGGCACAGTGCGCTTACCCCGCGTCATTGGCGCCGACAATGCACTGGAATGGATGACCACAGGTAAGGATCGCAAAGCGGATAAGGCGCTGGCCGAAGGAGCTATCGATGCGGTTGTCGCGCCAGAAAAGCTACAGAGTGCCGCTTTAAGTATGCTTAAAGATGCTGCCAGTGAAACCCTGAACTGGCAACAACGCCGTGCTCAGAAAAAAGCGCCACTGACATTGAGTAAAAATGAAGCCATGATGGGCTTTTCTACCGCCGCAGCGATGGTGGCCTCCATGGCCGGCAAACACTACCCCGCTCCGCACCTGATGGTGGAAACCGTTAAAAATGCGGCGTCTAAAGATCGGGATGGCGCATTAAAACTGGAAAATGAGGGCTTTGTCACCTTAGCCAAAACTGATGCGGCGCAGGCGCAAATCGGTATTTTCCTGGCCGACCAGCTGGTGAAAAGCAAAGGCAAGAAAATGGCCAAAGCCGCCACCAAGGAGCAAAAGCTCAGTGCGGTTTTGGGTGCCGGTATCATGGGCGGTGGAATTGCATATCAGAGTGCGGTCAAAGGCACCCCGGTTATCATGAAAGACATCAACCGCGATGCGCTGGACTTAGGCTTAAAAGAAGCCGCGAAGATCCTGGGCAAAGGCATGCAAAAAGGCAAAGTGGACGCCACCAAAATGGCCACCACCCTAAATGCGATTACTCCTACTCTGGATTACAATACTCTCAAAGATGCTGACCTGGTGATTGAAGCTGTAGTGGAAAATCCAAAGGTAAAAGCGTCTGTTCTTAAAGAAACCGAGCAAACGGTGGCCGACGACGCCATTATTTGTTCCAACACCTCTACCATTTCCATCGATACGCTGGCCCAGAGCCTGGATAAGCCTGAGCGCTTCTGCGGCATGCACTTTTTCAATCCGGTGCACCGCATGCCTTTGGTAGAAATCATCCGTGGTGAAAAAACTTCCGATGACACCATTAATGCAGTGGTTGCCGCTACGCTGAAAATGGGTAAAACCCCGATTGTTGTGAATGACTGTCCGGGCTTTTTGGTGAATCGGGTACTGTTCCCTTATTTCGCCGGCTTCAGCAAGCTGGTACTGGATGGTGCCGACTTTGCCCAGGTCGATAAGGTCATGGAAAAAGTCTTTGGCTGGCCGATGGGTCCGGCTTACCTGCTGGATGTGGTGGGCATGGATACCGCCAATCATGCTTCTGGCGTTATGGCTGATGGCTTTCCTGAGCGCATGAGCAAGCTGACTAATGATCCGGTGACGCTGATGTACAACGATGAGCGTTATGGTCAGAAAAATGGCAAAGGCTTCTATGAGTATGGTACCGATAAGCGTGGACGTCCCACCAAGAATGCTGCTGAACGTGCCTATGAACTGATTACCTCACAAGCCGCTCAGACCCAGGAATTTGACAAAGACGAGATTATTGCGCGCCTGATGATTCCAATGGCCAACGAAACCATTCGTTGTCTGGAAGAAGGCATTGTCGGCAGTGCTGCTGAAGCAGATATGGCGCTGTTGTATGGCATCGGGTTCCCTCCTTTCAGAGGAGGTGTGTTCCGCTGGATCGAAACTATGGGGGTCGACAAATTTGTCGAGCTGGCCGATAAGTACGCGCATCTGGGACCGCTGTATGAAGTCACCGATCGCACCCGTGATATGGCTGCCCAAGGCAAATCGTACTTCGCTTAACCCCTTAGGAGAAAAAACATGAAAGATGTAGTAGTTATTGATTGTATTCGTACCCCCATGGGTCGCTCCAAAGGCGGGGTATTCAGAAATGTACGGGCAGAAACCTTGTCTGCCCACCTGATGAGCAAACTACTTGAGCGCAACCCTGGGGTCAACCCGGCCGAAATTGAAGATATTATCTGGGGCTGTGTACAACAAACCAAAGAACAGGGCTTTAATATTGCCCGTAATGCGCAGTTGCTCACCGACATCCCCCGTAGCACCGGCGCGGTAACGGTAAACCGGTTGTGCGGCTCATCGATGCAGGCTTTACATGATGCTGCAAAAGGCATTATGACCGGCAACGGTGAGGTCTTTATGATTGGTGGGGTTGAACACATGGGTCATGTGCCTATGAATTACAATCTCGACTTTCATCCAGGGCTGGCCAAGCATACGGCCAAAGCCTCGGGCAACATGGGCATGACGGCCGAATTGCTGGGCCGCCAGAACGGGATTACCCGCGAAATGCAGGATGCCTTTGGCGCCCGCTCTCATCAACGTGCGGCACTGGCCCATGAAGAAGGCCGCTGGGCAAATGAAATTGCTCCAATCGAAGCACATGATGCAGACGGCGTACTAAAAGTTATTGATTATGACGAAGTCATCCGCCCAGAAACCACGGTCGAAACCTTAGGCGGTCTGCGTCCGGTGTTTGATCCGGTTAATGGTACGGTAACCGCGGGAACTTCTTCGGCAATTTCCGACGGCGCCTCGGCGATGTTGCTAATGTCAGCCGACCGGGCCAAAGCGCTGGGACTGAAACCTCGTGCTAAGATACGGGCAATGGCCGTCTCAGGATGTGATGCCGCCATTATGGGCTTTGGCCCGGTGCCGGCTACCCAAAAAGCACTCAAACGTGCCGGTATGACCATGGATGATATCCAGCTGGCTGAGTTTAATGAAGCGTTTGCCGCGCAGGCGCTCTCGTGCATCAAGCAGTTGGGCTGGCTGGATAACTATGATGAGAAAGTTAACCTTAACGGCGGCGCGATTGCTCTGGGCCACCCGCTGGGCTGCTCAGGGGCTCGTATCAGCACCACCTTGCTGAATCTGATGGAAGCAAACGATAAGTCTGTGGGTCTGGCTACCATGTGTATCGGTCTGGGCCAGGGTATCGCGACCATTTTTGAACGCGTATAAACACCTGATTTTCGGCAGGTCGCGTTAAAAGAAGCCAGTTCGGTATGCCGGGCTGGCTTCTTTTTTTTGGCCCACGCTGCCGATGTTCACGATTTTTTTACAAATTATCTTGCTTTGCGACCTGTGTGTTTGGTTATATTTATAATCAGAAACTGTCACCGGTATCAGGGTACTTTTAATGTGGTTACATTTGATTCGCGTCTGCTGGGGCGCCGCCTTTCTGCTATCCTTCCCGGTCATCGCTGAACCGGTTAAAACGGTTTATTTGATTCGTCATGCAGAAAAGATGATCACCGAAGATCATTCCCGGGATCCCGGGCTAACCCCATGCGGTCAAAAGCGCGCCCAGGCGTTGGCCGACTTCTTTAAATCGGTACCGTTACAAATGATTTACAGCACCAACTATCAGCGAACCTTACACACCGCCGCCCCCATCGCTTCGGCTCGGCAGCTTGAGGTCAGACAGTACGACCCTAATCAGCTTGAACACTTTGCCCAAACTCTGCAACAGCAGCCTGAGCAAATTATTCTGGTCGTCGGACACAGTAATACCACGGCGACGCTGGCCGGACATCTTACCGGGACCTCCGTGACTGCCCTTACTGAAACCGATTTTGACAGGCTGTACGAGGTACTGTTAACCCAGCCCCAGCCGCAGCTAAATGTATTTCATCAAACCTTTCGGTGTGCCGGCTAACCAGCCCGGCTTCCACAGATATTTACAAGGTGACGGTTCATGATCACGAACAAAACCCAGCCCACCTCAACCAGTGTGGAGCAGTTTCTTAACCAGGTAGAACATCCCGTACGTCGGGAAGATGGCCTTACTCTGTGGCGGTTGATGAGGCGTGTAAGTGGCCAGCCCGCTGTGATGTGGGGGCCATCCATAGTAGGGTTCGGTACCCATGAATATACCCTGGCCAGTGGCAAAACCGCGACTATGTGTCAGCTTGGTTTTTCACCCAGAAGTAATGCTCTGGTGCTGTATCTGGGAAATTTTGGCGACCAGCAAACCCTGCTGAACAAGCTGGGTAAACATCGGCGCAGTAAAGGCTGTCTTTATATCAACCGGCTTGAAGACATTCATATGCCTGTGTTGGAAGCGCTATGTAAGCAGGCTTATCTGGAGGGCAAATAAATCTCTGCCAGCGTAAGCGGATAACAGATGAACGGTCGCGGCCATAACACCGGTAACAATGACATTACCCGCGGTTTGCGGTACAAACCGCATAGTCTTTATGAACAGCCCGGACGGCTCTGCTATGGAATTAAAGCTCGATATTATAAACGCCTTTACCGAGACTCAATTTAAAGGCAACCCAGCGGCGGTGGTGGTCACCGACACACCGTTAGCTGAGACACTGATGCAAAATATTGCCAGTCAGAACAATCTTTCGGAAACCGCATTTTTGTGTTCCATCACTACTGAGCAGGCGTCTGCGGCAACAGCCCCATATGATTATACAATTCGCTGGTTTTCACCGGTTTGTGAAATTGATTTTTGTGGGCATGCTTCCCTGGCCTCTGCCTTTGTGGTGTTTTCCCGTGAGCCTCAGCGAACCAGTTTAACGTTTTATGCCGATGCAGTAGGCGTATTTGAGATCACTCGCCCGCATCCGACTTCTGACCCAAAGCAAAATCAGTTTGAAATGATGTTTCCCAACCGCATGCCCCACAAGCTCTCTGTAGTACCCAGAGCCCTGACAGACGGCCTGTCTGAGCCACCTTCAGAAGTATGGCAAAACACCCAGGCTTATTTTGCCATCTATGAAGAAGAACAACAGATTTATGCACTGACCCAGAACCCACCGGTAATTGCGCAGCTGGCGCCGTTAGATGTGGTGATTACGGCGCCGGGGACCCATTACGACTTTGTATCCCGGTATTTCTGGCCGGCCAATGGCTCAGACGAAGATCCGGTAACCGGCTCTATCCACACCGGCCTGGCCCCCTTTTGGAGTGAGCGACTTAACAAAACCTGCCTGAATGCTTACCAGGCTTCAGCCCGTGGGGGCCAGCTGAATTGCAGGGTAACCCCGCAAAAGGTATACATTCGCGGCGCTGCCGTGCACTATCTGACTGGCACCATTTCGGTGTAGTCGGTGACAGGGTTATCGACAATACGGCGGTTATAAAAGGAAAAGTAAATGTCCAAAGTCAGTGTGTTTGTGGATGTGCAGAATGTGTATTACACCACCCGAAGTAGTTTTGGCAAAAACTTTGACTACAATCGGTTTTGGGCCAAAGTCAGTCAGCAGCATACAATCACCCAGGCGTTTGCTTACGCCATCGACAAAAATGACGAAAAACAAAAGCAATTTCAAAATATTCTGCGTGCTATCGGCTTTGAGGTAAAGTTAAAGCCCTTTATCCAGCGTGCCGACGGCTCAGCCAAAGGCGACTGGGATGTGGGCATAGCAGTGGATATGATGGAATGTGCAGCCCAGAGTGAAGCAATGATTCTGGTCTCCGGCGATGGCGATTTTGATATCCTGGTAACCCGTATTCAGCAAAAGTACGGCATCCCGGTGGAAGTCTATGGCGCACCACCTCTTACCGCGGCCAGTTTACAGCAGGCTGCCTCCCGCTTTATCCCCATCGACCACGAATTACTGCTGTAATTTTAAAGCCGGAACAAACACTGGCCGCCTTCCTGAGGCTTCCCTGAGCGTAGGTAAAATGGGTACAGTGCAGCGCAAGGGCTTCCCATCGCAAGAGCTGAATTTTAGACAGATAGCGCGCATTTATCCTTGGGGTAAGCCAGCAAACAAAATACCCGGGAAGGCAGAGCTCTTCCACCTTCGGCCGGGTCCCCCGGTTACTCCAGTCGGTGCGCTACTATCAATGGCCCCGCTTGTTATAAATTACCAGGCTAATTTCCACCATAAAAACAGGGCCAGAAAGCCAAACAAATAGACCAGACCCAGATAGCTAAACAGGCTTAGTAATGGTCCTGATTTTACCTCCGGTGCCAGCTTGGCACGTTTTACCAAACGATGATTAAGCCACGCAAACATAGGGGTGGTGATAAAGGCCAGGGTCATGGCAAAACTTAGCATCGCCAGTAAAGCTGATTTGAAAAACAGCACAATAATAAAGCTCACCACCGCTACAATAAGTAAAATTCGGGTAAAGAAGCTATGGGAGGCTTCGGTCTTACCTTTGGCCAGTACCCACGCTTCTGCCACCGCCCTGGAGTAACCATCATAAACCGTTAGCGCCGAGCCAAAGATACACAAAAAGGCGATTAACGCGATAAGCGACTGGGACCATTCCCCGATAGTACTGGCATACAAGCCCACCAGTTGTTGAGCAAAACCGATGCTGCCGGTCGCCAGAGCCTGTGGGCTACCATGTAAAACCAATGCACCTAACGATAAAAAAACCAGCGCCAGAATCAAAGTGGTAAAGTACCCAAGGTTAAAGTCGAACATCGCCGAACGTGGGGTCACATCGGCCTCTTTGCACTGGCGCTTCAGCCAAAGTGAGGTAATTGCTGATATTTCTATAGGCGCTGGCATCCAACCCATGGTAACCACCAGAAAGCCGATGGCGGCCAGAGTCCAGGGTGAAGGTGAGACATAGTCAGCCGGCGCTACCGGACCATTACTGAACGCCACTGCGGTGGCAGCAACGGTCGCCATCACCAGCAAAATCATAATTACTTTTGCAACATTATCCAGCGCTTTAAAGTGCCCGGCGAGCAAAATAAACAAAATGGCTGCCAGCACCACCGCGCACATAATTGGAAGTGGCACGGCCACCGGCAGAAAATAACTTAACAGGCTGGCAGAAAACATCAGCAGCGCCGCGGCGTTGACCACCGCCGATAAACTGTTAAGCCCTAACGCCACCAGCAAATACCCTTTACCCATTTCCAGATAGCCGGTTTGCAGTGTTTTATGCGTGCTGATGGTATAACTGACCCCGGCTCGGAAAAACGGGTATTTTAATAAGTTCACCAT
>VMHT01112025.1_pt1 | contig 16166 bp, 31 predicted proteins | sample 4693611 | NCBI WGS metagenome assembly VMHT01 (sample SAMN12280063, study PRJNA550983) | marine metagenome | isolation source: seawater sampled from same location over 5 years 0.02-0.2 micron viral filtrate | place: USA: collected off the coast of southern California halfway between the port... ... | reverse complement strand
CTATCAATATTAAATGTTCCATTAGTTGAAACACCTACAGTTTGATCTCCTATAATTAAAATAGCGTCGTTTCTTGCATTAAATAATAATCTATCAGAAGTTATTATTACCTGTTTACCTTCGTATTTATTCGGGCTATCTGGTTTGTATGCCATAATTTATCTCCTTATACTAGATTATCCCAAGTTGGGTGGCTTCTAGGTACTCTTGAGAATGGACCTGTTCCAGGCTGGTATTCCCAGTGCCATCTTTCTTTTATAACTGTTCTAATAAAACCATATGTTGCCATATTTGCAACTAACCATTTGTATGTTTTTGTAATTTCTCCAGGTGGGTACCCTGTAAAGTTTGGATCTGTTTTTGGATTTCCCCATCTTTTACCCATTCCTGTTTGTATATCAAATGCCTGTCCATTTTGATGCTTAGATGAACCTGGACCAGCAGTTAAAGGATCAAAATATCCTGTTTGCCTACCTTGGGCCGCCCAACCATCCTCAAATGTTCCGGCCGGTTTTGATAATCCAGACTTGGTGCCTTGATAGGCTCTATCAGCATTTTGCCTTCTCAATGTTCGTTGTCCACTAGTAGAATATCCAGGACCAGATGCATTTTCCATTGGTCTAAAACCACTATTTAATGTTATTGTTATTCCGTCTTTTCCAGCTGCTTGTTTTACCTGTAATATTTTATCAGCAAATTCTTTATTTACTATTTTTCCATCTATAACAACACAAGTAATTTTTTTAACAAATGAACCTCTAGAATACGCATCAAATTCTCCTGCAACAGGTAATTCTTCAACTGCTTCTTCAATATCTGCATCAGGAGCTGGTGGTGGTGTTGGTTGGTCATCTGCTTGGTTTGTTCCGTTATCTGGGGAAGGATCTGCACTATCGTTGCCTGTTCCTCCTTCTCCTGATTGTTGTTCTGCATTACCTCCACTAGATGCCCCTGGATCATTTGGTGTATCTACGCCTTGAATTGCCTCTCTTTCAGCTGCTTGTGCGCTTTCATAGGATTGATCGTATGAATCAGCTAATTTTGATGATACGTCAATAGGAATACTTTGACCGTCTAATAGCCATACTCCTGATGCATCTTCGTTTATATTTTCCTGATGATAAGAACTGTCAGTTGTTGAATGGCCATTTGATATTATAGTTATCGGGGATCCTGGAATTCCTGCACTTGACCAATCATTCTCTGTTGTTGCATCTGGAGTAGTACTACCAAATCGTATACTTTGGCCAAATCTTCCTTCTATTATAGTATCTCCTTCATATGGAAATATTCTAGCTACCGATTCTGGCTCAAAATACTCTCCAAAAGGTAGGTCATTTACATCTCCTTTTGGGTTTCCTGTAAAACTTCTATAGTCTTTGTCGTCATCTCCAGCTTTTGCTATATTATAACTTGCTGCTGGAAGTCCATTGTGATTCACCCCTTGCCAAACACCAATTGGCATACTTAAATAATATTTTTCTTGGGCTGCGCTTCGCAATTGAGCCGCTCTACTTGCTCCGGCGAGTAATAAAATTACTTCTCCTAATAATGGGTATTGCCTTAAATTTGGAAACAAAGGATTATACCAGTTACAAGAGGCAGCTGCTATTCCAAATTGTCTTGGAAATGCTCTTGCCTGAACAGATCCAATTATTCTATATTGACTAGGATTCCAAGCAGGGTGAGACGTATCAAGAATAATGTCTACAACTTCGGCTGATTCTAATATTCCTTGTTGTACTTCTTTAGCTTGATTATTCTGTGCTTGGACAGGTTTATTACTTTTCTTGCTTGGTTGTATTCTTGGCATTTTCTTCTTCCCATTTTACGGGTTGCTCTGATTGTTTTATTGTTTCCAATAGTTGTTTTCTTTCTTCATCACTTAGACTAAAATCACCACCTTCAGATTCTGATCTAGTCATAGCTCGTTGGACTATACTAGCCATTTTAACTAACATGTCGTCATTTTTAATTCCAACATCTAAATAATCCTTTATTAACGGTACTAAAATAGTTGCATCACTAATGTTTTTAATTAGTGGATGTAGTTGTGCAATTAAAGAATTTATCTGCTTATCTTTTTTCTTAGAATTTGTGTGTATTTCCTTTAATAAGTCAGAAAAATTCTTACCTTGAAATATTTCGTCTTCAAACATAATAATTCCCTTTAGTATAAATATAGTATTTCTGCAAAAAACAGAAAGGGCCTGGAAATTTCTTCCCAAGCCCAATGTATTAAGTAATGTTTATATTACTTTTTGTTTACGAAAAATTGTGCAATAATCAATAACACAACTAACCCTACAAATCCACCATTACCTAGTGAACTTACTAAAGCAGTTAAATTAGCTATTACATCAAATCCGAATACTGTACCGCCAGTTAAGACAGTCCAAAGAATTGTTACAGGTAAAATTGCCAACAATACTGTTGATAATCCACCAAAAAATCCTGTTATGTATTTAATTACATTATCCATTTGAGTTTCTCCTCTTTTTTAAAATTAATAATTGTCGAGAGCATTTGTCCATTTGGACGTTAATTAAAATTTAAGACCGAAACCTAACATTAGGTTCGTAGTCTTATCTCCTGTTGAGTAAACCACTTTAGGGTCTACGTATACACCTTTGTGTATTGTGAATAATTTACCTAGACCAATATTTAAATTGTCTGTGTCTAAGCCTTTTGTTGCAGCATATACAAAATATCCTTTTACAAAATATCTTGCATGGAAATCTAGTTCCATATCTACCGTCGAGTCTGCCTGTGAAACGGATAGGCCGATCATAAGATCGTCTGTCACGCCATATCCAACAGTTGGTGCCACTGCCCATTCTGTCCATGCAACGTTTGCAACGTCACCAGTACCAATGTACCAATCGCCTTTTGTTTGAGCCTGTGTACTTAATAAAGTTGCACATGCCAATACTACTGTTAAAATAATTGTTCTCATAAATTCTCTCCTTTGTTTGCTTGTTTAGAATGCTCTCTATTTAAGCCTTTATTGAATAACCTCGCGCTATTCATATAACCTTTATTTAATAACCTTTTTTCTATAACCGAATATAAATATACTTTTTTAATTAAAAAAATTTCCATTTTGAAATTTAATAAAATTTGCTGCGAAATCTTTTTTTATGACATTCACAACCTTAGTAATGTGTTGTGTTTTAGTGTCAGTCATTTCCCTAATTAAAATATATAGGGCTTTTTTATTAAAAATTTCTATGTTTTTTCTTTCTTCGAATAGCCTTAAAACTGCATATGCTATTCTTTTATCTCTAGAAGATCTAAACCTTTCTTCAATTATACGATAATAATATTCAGAAAATCTTTCCATAAAGACGTCTAAATCGTCTCTATATTCTTCAAGCGTTGTTTCTTGTTGAAGGTCTCTTTCTCTATCTATTTGTACAATAGGTTTTTTTGATTTTAAATCTCTATAATTTTTGTTATTGTTTTGAATCAAATAATTTTTAGCGACTATACTAAAATATGAAAAAGCTTTACCTTTACCTTCAACAAATTTAGGTAGTTTTTCAAGCATAAAAGCTATAACTTCGTGTTGTATTTCTTTTGGTCCTCCATCAAAGTAATAAAACTTAAATGTGTGAATTATGTTTTCAGCTAATTTCATTAGAGGCGTATGTATGAACTCGTTGTACACTTTATTTTTAAGTGCCATTTTAGGTTCTTTATTATAGGCAATAATTGCACGCTCAGTTTCCAAAGTAAAATACATTTTATTTTTTCTTGGACGGCCACGCTTTGTTTTAAGTGCTTCTATGGCTGCTAATTCTCGTTCTTTTTCTAATTCAGAATAAAATTTTTCTACTGGACTATCCATCGTTTTGCTCTTTAAATAACTTTTCTATTTTATTTATTTCGTCTTTTATCATATTAAATGTTGTTCCAACTTCATCATCGCTTTCAAACATTTTTTGATTATCTAATTCTTTAATTTTATTAAGTATTAAAATCAAGGATTGGCCAACTGAAGATACCCAAACAAAACTTTCGTTATTTGCGTCCTCTAATTTTTCATTTTTTATAAGTAAATTAAAAGCTGCATATCCTAACAATAAAACTAAAATGATTAAGACTGCTATTATAACAAATAAGGTTGTTGGATAAATTTCCATTATTTATCTTCCCCAAATAAATCTTTAAAAAGATCTGCAGCATTATCGTTGGCACTAGATACCTTTGGTTTTTTGCCGTATGGTTTTGGATTATTTGCAAAAGCTTGTGTTACCTTATCCTTGTTTTTCCATTGTTCATATTCTATTCTAGAAGCCATATGGTCTGCATGATGTAATACAATTGGTAGATTATTCCATAATGCCTTTTCCTTTCCCCATGGTTTTAAATATGCATCGTTAGCAGAATCATAAACTCCGTCATGAGTAAGTATTCCTATCATCTCATTTTGGGAAAAGGAAATTCCATAATTTGAAAGTAACCAAATACTCCTATGAGGTACAGTCATATGTTGAATTTTAGGATTAGGGTCATATATTTTTCCTTGATTTTTTCTATGCCATTCGCTAGGGTTTGGTACGTAGTATTCATTTTCATTATCACCAACCTTTCCTAAATCGTGGTTTAGGGCGCAAAACATTAGCTCTTCATGTGTATAGTTACTCATATCTGCACCCATGTCTTTCCATAAATTGTACAGTTGATCTGCGCATTTGCAAACCCTTAATACATGATCGACATAGCCTCCTGCCCAGCTGTTGTGAAAATGTTCTATACCAGAAGCTGGCGCCAATGACATTCTATCGGCAAAACCGTTATACATTTCTAAAAGAGCTCGTTTTCTTTCACCTTCAAAATTGTCGTTAATTACTTTTAGTAAATCATTCCAATTTTCTAATATTTTTCTTTCGTCTAAATTCATATTATTCTCCGTATAAACTAAATTGGCGTGGGGGTTCTGGTGCTTTTTCTACCTGATCAATAGAGTATACCTTTCCATCAAAGGCTGCTAGGTGATAGTCTCTGCATCCAGTATCTCTAAATATATATTCTAAACCATCCGTTAATGATTCAAGTATTGTATCTGTTCTGCCTACAGGTTTCCATCTGTCTCCTGGGGCTACTCTTTCTAGAACTAGTGTTTTAATTTCTTCAATTTTTGCCATATTAATCAAATAATAATTTTAATTGTTTTTTGTCTTTAGTTATATTTTCGTCTTCAATTATACCAAAAGCATCTTTAACTGATGATTCGTGGTAACCTAAAGCATGCGCCATTCTAATACAAACTATTTTAAATTCTTTGCATGTCATTTCGTTTGGTAATTTTAATTCTATAGATTTTGCTTCTTTAGTATCATTACCTCTCTTGTAAATTAAAGTATCGTATTTCGTATCCATTTTAAAAAAATCTCCAAACATATAATTGGTATAATTAGTATCATTATAAAAAAACAGACTAGAGCTATAATAACTAAAGCTATAAAAACTATAGCGAATACTATTAATTCTTCTAGTAATTCTTTCATATAATATTAATATAATAAAAATATTTCAAACGGTAAAATTATTTTTGATGTTTTTTAATGTATTCTTCTTTATCGAAGTTTCTTGGGAATTTTGCAAAAGCAACTTTAGAATGAAATTTAATCTGGCTTAGCAACGGTTTTTTATCTTTTTTCCATCTAGTTTTTGCAAGCTCTTTTTTTAGTTCGTGTAATTTTAAGGCTGCAATACCTACTAGCTTATCTTTTTCAGATTTTGTCATTCTTTTGGATTTTTTTCTTTCAGATGTTTCAGTTGGATCTATTGTTCCTTTAAGTTCAGGCGCTTCTACTCCTTTATGATAAACATTTCCGTCTTTATCTACAAATTCATTCATAAGAGTCCAACCTCTTGGTTTATCAGATTTTTTATATGTAGTTTCTATTGGACCAATCATTTCTTGAACACATTGATTACAAGTAACTGAAGATGATTCTTCTCCGCATTTAGACATTTGTCCGCAACGTTTACATTCCATCCACTTATATAGTGCTCCTTCTCTTTCATTCCAAGCAGTACCTTTTCTATATTCTACGTAGTATTCTATTTTTTCTTCTTTCATAACAATCCCTTATTTCTTAATGTACCAACCTCTACTCTAGTTAATTTTCCTTTTTTTAATTGAGCTTGCCAATATGATTTGTCTTTTTCTTTATATATTTCTAAATTTTCTGTTTTTGACGTGCCCATAAGTTTTTCATTATGTTCAATCATTTCCTCTAAATCTTTATTATCTATTGTAGGCTCTGGCTGTTCTAAATTAATAGGATATGGGGTATTAAACTCCATTCCTTCTGGAACAGACATAATTATATCTTTAGGTCTCTGCATTGTAAATGCCATATTTGCAGCTACAACAAGTGCAATGGCCAATGGGTCAAATACAAATATAATCATTAATAAGAACCAATTAACTACTGTATTCATATCGTATCCTGTAGTTTCTGCTAGATATTTTAGTGGTCCAAGTTCTCTTTGTTCTTCATTACCTATTTGCTCGTTTAGAATAGCCATATCTGTCTGAGTAATAGAGTCTGTTATTGCCTCTAATTTTTTATTAATAACATTCCTGTCATTAAGCGTTCTAGCTAATTCATCTTGTAAGGCTCTTCTAGAGGATCCAGATGTTGTGGTAATTAGTTGTCCTGATTCTTTATCTATGTATTGCACTTGAGCTGGATTTGAGAGAGATATTCTTAAATCAGAAATAGACTTAGTTAAACCAGACTTTTCTATTTTAAGGTCTTCTTTTGTCTCTTCAAACCTTACCTGTTTTTGCTCTAATATAGCTAAAGACTTATCTAACAGTTCAGACTTAGTTGCAGTATCTTGATATGCTCCAGATAGGAAACCATAAATACCACCACTAGTAATTACCATTAAAACAAAACATGCAACTCCTAAGTAAAACCTAAGAGCCTTATTTATAGTATCCCAATATTGATATAATAGAGACGCTACGACAAGTTTTGCAAATTCAAGACTACCTGCCATAATAATAACCTGTAAACTGGCACCAGCAAATAGTTTACTTAGACCGAAAACTGAATAAAATGCAGCTGAGCCTGAAACAGCGATTGCTGATAAGGCTATTATATATGGTAGAATTTTATCCTTCATAAGAATAAGTATTAATCTTTAATAAAAAAATGACAAGAATATAGAATAATGTCGTCGTCTATAGTTTCTTCAGTATACGATGTTAACTTATGACCTATACCTTCCAATATCTTTTTAATTTTATCTAGTGAAGTTTTACTTGTTGAACAAAGAGATAATCTATCTTTTTTAACGCTAACATTTACAGATGAAGGTGCTAAATTTGCAGCGTCGAAATAATCCGAATAGTTTAATGATTTTTCTATAGATTCTTTAAGGCTTTTGCCTTCAGATAATAATTTTACGTATCCATTTAACAAATCTTTAGGACAATTGTCTATCCAATCAGAAAAAAATTCTATATCATTATGAAAAATGTCTTGCTTATCTTCACTACTAAGTTGACCCCATAACACCTTGGTTACAATTTCTTCGGCTTCCTTTATTTCCTTATATAGGGTTCTATTTGCAATATTGTTAAAATATTCAGTAAAGTCAGTTTTAAATCGTTCAGTTGAAATAGAGTTAACCTCTTTTTCTGATAAAGAATCTAAATAAGATTGTAGATCTTCCTCTATGTTTTCCCAAAATAGAGATTCGTGATCTAAAACTTCGTCAATTTTCCACATATGTCTTTTGTCAATTCCCATAATCTAATTATAAATATAGTTGTTTGTTTACTTATTGTACTATTATTGCGTCTTCTATTGTTCTACATAAAAGATATTTATTATTACTTTTAAGTACGTGGTCACAAAAATGTTCTTCTTTCCACATTTTAAGTATTTGCATTGCGACTTGTTGGGCAGTTAATCCATATTTAGATTTAGTAATTCCATAAGTATTTGGATCTATCATTCGCTCATTTATTTCCCTAACTACTACGTATGCATTTCCTTTGTGGTAAAATATTTTTTTCATATAACTATTAGCCTGCGGGCCAGTTTTTATTTATAACCTATTTAATTGTAATTGTTTTTGGCTTACTTTCTGGAGAAACAGGTACTTCTAATCTTAGAAGGCCGCTTTCCATAGATGCCGTAATTTTTGATAAATCAAACTTAGGACTAATTTTCCACCCTAAATCAAAAGACCTTTTGGCAATACCTTTATGGATATATTCTCCAGCGTCTTTATTCGAATCATTAGATTCAATGTTTGGTTTAGTGTAAGAAACTTTTAAAGTAGTTCCATCTTCAGTAGAAAGACTTATATCTTTCTTATTTAATCCAACTGCAGCTATTTCAAATATTAAGGCTTCTTCGGTATACATAATGTCGACAGGATGGTTAATCTTTTTGTCTAGATTAGTTTCAAACGTTGATGCTTGATCGAAAAAATTCTTAAATAATAAATCAGTTGGGAATAGTCTTGTGCCGAAAGGCGTGTTCACTCTTAGTGTTGTCATAATAATCTCCTTAGATAATTTTAATTTTGTTAAACATTAGTTTTAACATATAACCGACTGACCCGCAGTACCAATCGTTATATAAAATAAATATCATGATTAAGCCGTTTTAGTTGACTTATTCTTACTTTCTTTTTGAACCTTTGCTTTTGCCTTAGATTTATATCCATTACGTTTATACGTTCTTTTAGGTTTACTTTCACGTATAGCTTTTTTTAATAGATTAACAATTGTTCTTTTGTCAAGTATAATATTTTTAAGTTCTTTTATTTGGTTGCCTAAGTAAAAGGTAGTGGCTAAACTACCTAATACTAGACCCAATATTCCTGTTAATAATTCAGTCATATTCATTCTCCTATCTATTTTGTTGCATATCAGAAACAACATCCATAAAACCTACGTGAGCCTCAGATGTACGATGCATGTTTAATCTCTTTGAAGTTCTTGATGCTTCTTTAGCGTCAATCAATGTTTCAATAAGCTTATTGCATTCTGAAAATGTTAGGTCGAATTGTTTACCGCCAATATTTAAGGTACCAATCACGGGTTGATTAGCCTCTCCTTGTGCAGTTAATCCAGGTTTACCTTTCCAAAATATACTTGCCCATGTCGGACCAAATTTTGAAGGGTTAAACTTTGTTCTTTCTTGTCTGTTGTTGTAATTAAATTTTGCCATTGTATTTATTTTAGCATTATGCCTACTCTATTTCCATTTTGGACGGGTTTTCAGCTTAACCCCGGTAATTGTATCTTTCTTCAAACACTTTAAATAATAAAGTTATATAAAATATAATAAAAATTTTTGTGATATAAAAATGTTTTTCAATTTATTTTTTATTTTTGTGCTTAATTTTGCGAGTGTATTTCTTTTTATTTTTTTGTATTTTTGGTTTGCAAGCATCCCATATCTCTTGCATGGTCAATTGTATTCTAGTTAGTTTACTCTTTTCCATCTCTTAATTCTTTAATAAATCTTCTGTGCATTTCATCAAAGTGCCAATCTATATCGAAAAATTCTCCACTACACATTTCACCTAGCTTCATTTTTTCTTGGGCCGTTTTTAGACTTTCCCAAGCGTCTATAAAATTATTGAAAGCTTTACTTAATTTATTCATCGCCCCATTCTTTTCCGTCACTTATAACAAAAGACTCTGGAGTTTCTATGTAATCTGTTGGGTCGTAAGTTGAAGTATCTCCTGAAACAACTATATGATTTAAAGATTTTCTTAATTTTTTCTTGTTTCTATTATTGATTCTATTCCAGTATTCTACTGTATCTAAATTTCTCCAAGCTTCCCAAGCAGTTTTAGAAATTGCTAGGTCTGGATATTCTTCACCAATAATATTTTTACCTCTCTGGCCTATGTAAACCTCTCCGCTTGGCGTTGTAGTTAGTTCTGCTCCTGGGTATTTTTTTAATAATCTTTTTTTAGTTTTTGAAAACCTAGACAAGAATGCCTCTTTAGAATTTATCATGTTATATAATTTAGTTGTTGTTGTAATATGTTGTCAATTTAGTTTGTTCATTCTTAGTAAGTTTATAAAACCAAACTAAAAAATCTCCACCACTTTTATCCTTTAAATCTGCTAATAGATCGTCCAATCCCTTTTCGCCAGAGTAATCTTTTTCAGATAGAGAAGATACCACCTCTCTATTTTCATGTTTATCTCCAAACTTCCTCCTATATGTAGTGTTGGTGTCAGGATTTCTTTCGTATATGTATGGTATTTCATCAACAGATTTTACCCAATCTTTTTCATCTCTATTGCGGTTGTATTGGGATATTATCCATGAGTCTTTAGTTGTTTTCATAGACATTTCGTCTATTTCTGGTAAAGTTAAAAATTCTTTGTCTTCTAACTTAGCAAATTCGTCTTGTGAAATACTTACTTGTACAAAATCTTTCCAAGCAGTTGTTTGTGGTGTAATATTATAATACTCGGTAATTTTACCGCTTATTGCTTCTTCTTTGTTTATCCAAATATTTATTCTCATAACCTTCTCTTTTTTGTTTTACTATTCTATATGCTTCTTCTATTTTATCTCCATAAGTATAAAAGTGTCTATTTAAACTATGGGAAACTTCCAATACTTCATCCTTAATACCTTCGTTATAGGCTTGATATAGTATATCTTCTACTTTGTCTTGCATTTTTCTATGTATCCATCAACCATTTTTTGTAATTTGGCGCATTTTTCATATTCCTCATAGGTAATAAAATAATTTATTAGCTTGTTTGCTAAAGATACTGGGTTTTTACTTCCCATATCTTTTTTCATACCTTCCATTCCATGAGTTAGGAATAATTCGTATCCAGATTCCATAGCACCTCTTTGTATATCTTCAAAGAAATTTTCTAAATCTACCATACCAAATTCTCCTGATTTATCGTCAAATATCATCATTTTAAAATTATATTTAGTTCCTTACTACTATTGTATCCATCTGCAAATTCAGCAGTTGCATGTATCGTTACTGTATCTCCAGACATATTATTTACAGGCGCAAACATTATATTAATTTCGCCATCTTCAGTACTATAACACGTTTCATTTATTGTTGGTACTTCAAAACCGTCAAACCAAGTTATATATGATGTATCTGTTGTACTGTATAAATAAGTATCATTTAACATGTTATTAAGGTGTACTATGTATCCTAAAGTATCTCCTATATACCAATAGTGAGTACTTCTCCAATATACTTTTGTTAAATTATAGCTGTCATTTACTGGTGATACTTGGCCAGAGATTCGATGTATTGTTTGCCAACTGTCAGATAACTGTAAATGATAAAAACCTAATGAGTCGGCAGTTAACCTTACATCTATCTCAAAATCATGGCCAAGAGGTTTTATATTATCTTTAGAACAAGAAAATAATATTAATGGTAATATGAAGTATATATATTTCATTAGTTCTTTACTTTACCGCTTATAAATTCTTTTTGTTTTCTAATGGCGTCATTTAAATCAGTCGAAGTGTCGTTAAATTTAGATTTTATAGTTTTAGAAGAAGCTATCTTAGCGCCTTTTTTATATACATATTCTTTATTTGTAATACCATTAGATTCTAAAATTCTATGTAATCCAACCCCTGGATATATCATAAACCCTCTAGTGTCTCTACTATCTGGTACTTGTATTGTATATAGTGGTTGTTTATAATCTGTATCTATGTGATCCCAATTATCTCCTTGATAAGTTTGTTTTAATATTGCTCCAACATGGACTGATCCGTCAAAAAACTTAAATTTAACTTCAGTACCTATTTTATATTTGTGCTTTTTCTTTTTTGTCATTTTTATATTTTTAGTTAGTTGCAAACATTTTGTTTAGTGAATTAGCTAGAGGAACTAGAGAGTTAGTATCAATAAATTCAGCGCCTTTACCATACATTCTAGTAAAGTTACCTTTGTCTGAACCGTAACCTCCAGTAATAAAATAGCTAAGAACTTTAATACCTCTAGATCTCATATTGTCTACTTGTTTTTTAGTATGGTTAATAGCAGTATCTCCATAGTAAGTAATATCTTTATTTTCAAAGTAAGGCTCGCCATCACTAAAGTTAATAAAGAAACTTTCAACACCATTAGAACCATCAACAATTTCTTTTTGTATAGCTTCAAAACAAAGACCTTCAGGAGTAGTACCTGGACAAGTTATGTATTTGAATAAAGATTGTATCTTTGTAATCTTATCTTTTCTACTGTCATAAGCAATAAAGATTGCTGGAGTCATTTTTCTACCTACATCTTCAGTACTTCTATAAGATATAACTACATCTAAGTTTTGCACCATTGAAGCTGCTTTGGCTATTGCAACAGTAGCTACTTGAGCATTTTGCCATTTTGAACCACTCATAGAGCCTGAAGCATCAACACTGATATGAACTATTGCTGGCTTAAATCTTTCTTCAAACACCTGTTGAAATACGCTTTGATAGCCATGTCCTAGACTAGCAACCAATCTTCTGTCTAGTTTACCTTTGTTAAGTCTACTGTATTTTAAGGTACGTTCGTCATTCCTAACTTGCAATTTTCTACCTAGTTTAGAACCTAAAACTATACCTTTATTGATAGCTTCTTCATTACTTTCCGTTCTCCACCTGTAGTTTTTAGAAAATGTATTGTAAACATTAGACTCAGCTAAATTATCTGAAATATTCTTAATAACTAAACAATCTGTACCGTTACCAGTATGGTGGTACCAATTTTGTGGAAGACCTTTACCAACAGTCTTTTGGTCTGATCCAGAATCAGAAATAGCTTGTACATTATTTTTATCTTTTTTAGAGATATTAGACTTTTTAACTTTACCGTTAAGAAGTTCTTTTTGTTTTTCAATAGCTTTATCTAGACTTGCTTTTTGAGACTCTGAAAGCTCTATATTTTTAGAAGCTTTACCACTCGTAGCTGGCTGATTGTTATTAACAATATTTTCAGCTATTTGATCGATGTCGTCTTGAGTTAGCTCTGCATCTGTAGAACTTGAACCTGCATCGCCACTTTGTTGTGATTGATCGTTATCACCATCGTTTGTATCTCCACCATTATCAGGCTCTTCATCTAATTCGGTATCAGGAATATTAGATTCTATTGTATTGAATATTTCAATGGCAACCTTAAGGGAAGCTTCAGTAGATTGTAATTTATCGATATTTTTTAAGTCTAATAGAGACCAGATTTTTCTTAAATTAGGAAGTGCATCTAGATTTCTGTTTGAATTAGTAATGTTTATTAAACGAAACATGTAAGATTCTAAATCAAGACTTGTTTTTTCGTTTGATTGAAGGGCTTTGTCTATTATATTTGCATGAAAGTATTTGTCATACATAGCGTGATAGTATCCTTGATAGCCTGGAGCATTCTTAAAAATAAAGTAATCTATTCTTCTGTCTTCAACATAGTTAAGAATCTGCTTTACAGTATCGTTGACGTATTGTTGGGCCTTTCTAGTATTGTAGAGACTATTATTTATATATCTATCTTCTTCATCTGACCAAAACTGCTCGTACCAATTGTATTTATGAGCAATTGCGTTAAGATCAATTTCACTAGTATAATCAGCTAGACGAGATAACAAAGAGAAGTCAGTTAACTTACAGTGAGAACCTTCATGAAGAGCTAGACCCACAGTAGGATCGAAATCTTTATCTTTTATATTACCAGAAATAACTACTGCTTTACCATCAGTATAGCTTTCGTCTTTACTACTATATGTAACAGGAATATTTTCTCCAGTAACAATTCTTACAAAGTTACCAATAGCACGTTTAGTCGCGGCCATTTTAACGTAGTCTTTACCAGGTTTAATTTCTTCTCCAGTAAGAATGTCAACGTTATCGTTTGTGTCGTAGTCGTACCAGAAAGAAGAGTTTGAATATTTTTGCATGTTATATTTGTTAGGTTTATCAATCATTTACATAGTAAATATAATAAAAATAATCGACATAAAAAAATCCTGGGTGATTATTTTCAATATATTTTCAAAAAGTTATTAACAATTTGTTTTACTAAATAGAGCGCATCCAGAAAATATTGCTCCTGTTCCAGCTGTTATAGCAAAAAAGGCTAATTCGTTTAAAGGATCAGCGAATGGTACATAGTTTAAGATCTCTCCAGTACCTGTAATATATGCTAGATAGAAAGAGATAGCTGCTGCGATTGTGAATTTTAATTTAGTCATAGTTAATTGTTGTTATTTATAGTATAAATATAATAAAAATAGTTGTGATATGAAAACTTTTTCAACTAGAGTTATTAACAATCCGTGTGAAGTTATTAACAACTCGGGGTGGGGCGGCGCGCGATACTCATGAGGTGGTCCTCGACGCGGTAGTTTCCGACCTTATGCCTACGTGGCTCTCGCGAGCCTTTTAACCTATAACTTTACCCATTATAAGATCTTTTTGCTTTTGAATTGCGGCATCAAGATCAGAGTTAGAAGGGTTAATAGCATATCTTTCACGATCTTCAGGGGAGGAAGGGATTTTACCTCCACTTACGTTACCTCCGTAATATGAAACGCCTTTAACGTTTTGCATATATTCAATAGGTTTAAGTGTATATCCAGCGGGTGGCATCATCGTACCGACAAGGCTTTTTTTACTTCTACCTATTAGATCTTTAGTCGATACACGATAGGTTTTCTCGCCCATAACACAAAAGACTTTTCCGTTATTTGCAACAGAAGAGGCAAGGTGACCGTGGCAACGTATATTTCTATAGTTAGGTAAACCTATCTTATTGTAAACTTGATTGTAGATTTGGAATTCGACTACTTCTCCGTGTTTATAGTCTAGTTTGTCGCTTTGTAATAGCATAGTTTAATTTTTAGTTATTATTAGTTAATTAATTATAGGTAAATATAAGAAAAATAAACGACATAAAAAAATTATTTTGCGATTATTTTTCAAAAGTTATTAACAATTAGAAACTACTGTTTAAGAGTGGTAACTTATTGTATTGTGTATAGTGGTTAGATATAAGAGCAGACTCAACAAGGGAGGCTACTTCTATAGGTAGAGGTAGGTATTCAACAGAGACATGTTCCATTAAGTCTTTATAGGTACGATCTAGCTTATATACCCAAGTCTTACTGTGTTGTTCGTTGCATCTTAATCGTCCATCCTTAGTAAGTTCTTTAGAGTCTGCGAATCGCGTGTGTCTGATAAATTTATAGGTACGGGACCTAATACTACAGACCGACATACCGTAATAGATAACCTCTCCTGTACGGGTGTCTGTATATCTATAGACTCCAGGTACGTCATATTGTGTATCGCCTCGAGTCCATGCATTCTTTAGTAGCTTAGCCTCTCCCCAAGGTGGAAGTGCTTTAAGAAGCCCTAGTCCTGCGTAGACTATGTTGCCTATCCAATCGGTTTCCATATAGAGTTCGTTTACCCTATCTCTACCTTGTTTAAGCTTACGTTCTCTAGCTGTACCTTCTGCAGGTCGTTTATTTATCACAAACCTACAATTCTCCATAGCATTCCAGGCCTGTGCAATTGGAGGTAATTCTTCTTGTTTTCTCTCTACAAAGCCTGTCTCTATACCTGCAGCCTTTAATTCTTCTATTATCTTTTTTTCTTCCATTCTTTCTGTGTGTTTATTATCTCTTGTACCTTATCTAAATCCATGCCTATTATTAGTTTACCTAATACAGCCTCTTTAAGGCCCTGCATGTTATGTGATAATGCCTCTATCTGAGCTATAGTTACCTCTGCGGTAATACCTACTATTGCTTTTTCTTGGTAGTCGTCCATGTTTTCTCTCTTTTATCCATTATATCTCTCTGTTCAAACTCTCTAAGGTTTCTTAGTAGTTCCTTGTTCCTATTGTCTTTTCCTGATAACCACCATACTAATAGGGCTGTGATGATTATTACTGTTGCTTCTATTATCATATCTTATATAGTTTACTTAATGTATTTACACCGAAGTGTATTTTATCCCGGGTTACTCCGGGTGCCAGACATATCAAAATGCACTGAGCCATATGGCCAAAAAAAATATTTTTTACAGTGAACAAATAATTATTAGCCGGATTTATTTTAATTTTATTTTTTATTTTTATATTAGCCGAATATGCCATTTGCCGGTATTTAATTATTTTTAAATTTTAT
>VMHT01129004.1_pt1 | contig 16172 bp, 18 predicted proteins | sample 4693611 | NCBI WGS metagenome assembly VMHT01 (sample SAMN12280063, study PRJNA550983) | marine metagenome | isolation source: seawater sampled from same location over 5 years 0.02-0.2 micron viral filtrate | place: USA: collected off the coast of southern California halfway between the port... ... | reverse complement strand
GGCTACGTATAAAGACTTTGAAATTCCTGATCCTCGTACTAAAGACGTAACCCGTGATCCGACCATTGCAGACGTTTCTGCACAACGCCTGTCTGATCCTCGTCTTCCTAAAGAAGCTGTAACAAAAGCGGCACAAATTACTGCAAAAGCTGACCAAGATGTTGACACAGAGACTGGACAGATTGATGCGTATGATGACATAGACGCTGCCACACAAGAAACAGTAGCAAAAGCGACCGCAGGTAGAAAGCCGGGACTTGCTAAAGTAGAAGGCGTTCAAAAAACTGCAGATGATGTAGCAGAGGTAGCGGACGAAACCGCCGCGCAGACGCTGAAGAAAGAAGAGATTGCTAGTATTGAAGCAGAGCAACAGTATGAGTCTTCTGTATCCGATATTGACGCAGAAACTGGTACAGCCATCAAGGCAAAGAATGAAGTAACCAGAGAACTTCAAGAAGGTGAAATTGTTGACGCTGCTTTTAATGCAGAAAAAGCGGCACAATTCGCTGAGAAGATTCAGGCCGCAGAAGCAACACCATCAAAGAAAGCTACAGTCCGTGGTCAGCTTGAAGACCTAATGACAGACTTTGAGGGTGGTGAAACACCTGTATGGGCGGCTGGTGCAATGAGGGCGGCCACACAGGCTATGGCATCACGTGGCCTTGGTGCATCATCTATGGCTGGTCAGGCTATTATTCAAGCCACAATGGAATCTGCCATTCCGATTGCACAAGCAGATGCGTCACGCTATGCTACCTTTGAACAGCAGAACCTGTCTAATCGTCAGCAACGTGCAATGCTGGCCGCAGAACAACGTGCTGCATTTATTGGTCAAGAGTTTGATCAAGAGTTCCAAGCCCGTGTATTTAACTCCACTCGTATTGGGGAGATTGCTAACCAAAACTTTACGGCTGAACAACAAGTCCAGCTTGAGAATAGTCGTGCAGCCAACACAATGAATATGCAAAACCTGTCTAACAAGCAAGCACTTGTAATGGCAGAGGCTGCAGCATTGGCTGACCTTGACAGGGCAAACCTTAATAATCGCCAACAGGCTGCAGTACAAAACGCACAGAACTTCCTGCAGGTTGACATGGCTAATCTCAATAACCAACAACAAGTTGAGTTGTTCAAGTCACAACAGCGTATTCAATCTATCTTCAATGACGCATCTTCAGAGAATGCTCGTAGACAGTTCAACGCTACTAGTGAAAACCAGCTAAACCAATTCTTTGCAAACATGCAGACACAGGTTAGCCAGTACAATGCGTCACAGACCAATGCCCAGCAACAGTTCAATGCAGGTCAAAAAAATGCCATGTCAAAGTTCAATCGTGAAGTTGATGCACAGCGTGATCAGTTTAATGCCACAAACAAAATTGCTATTGCACAGAACAATGCACAGTGGCGTCGTCAGATTGCTACTGCTAACACTGCCGCAGTTAATCGTGCAAACGAAATAAACGCAGCGGCAGTTCTTGACATTTCTAATGACTCATACAATAATCTGTGGAACCACTACAGTGACACAATGGAGTGGGCATGGACTTCAGCAGAAGCACAGCTTGATCGTTACAATCAGATTGCTCTTGAACAGCTTCGCCAAGACAAGGCTCTGGAGCGTACAAACATTGAGGCAGGTAGTGCAGCAGGTAGTGCAATTGGTAGCCTTCTTGGCTCGTTGGGTACAGCATTTATTACAGCCAAGTTCTGCTGGGTTGCTCGTGAGGTGTATGGTCCGGCTAATCCAGACTGGCTTATCTTCCGTGAGTGGATGTTTAATAAAGCACCTAAGTGGTTCTTTAATCTGTATGCAAAGTATGGTGAGCGTGTGGCTTCCTTTATTAGTAATAAGCCAGCACTCAAATTTGTAATTCGTAAAATGATGGATAGGGTTGTAAAAAATGGAAACTAATGTAGCAAAACGTACATACATTCAGATGGAAAATATGGTTCAAAATATGGATCAGATGAAACAGGCTAATGCTGCACCATCCACAGGGCTTCTTGGTCCTCGTAAGATGGGCAAGCCTATGAAGAATGAGGCTACACTAGAAGAAAATCCTGCCTATCGTGTGGCAAAGTATTTTCAAACACTTCGTAACAAGCGCATGGAGTTAAATGGTGGAAAGTCCTAATTTTGACGTGCCAATTCCTGGCCAAGCAATGACTGCTGAGTTAGGCAGTCGGCCTTGGCAAAGCCCACCACAGTATCCGACTGTGGAAGAGGCATTGGATTATTACGTTCCACGTATGGCAGATGATGATTTTTCTGATCAGCTTCTTGACATCATGGAAATGGGTGTGCCTTTGATTACTCTTGCAAACACAATGCAGATGAGTGGTGTCATGGAAGGCAAGCATAGTGCAGACGTGGGCATTCTTATTATGCCTGTGCTTGTGGAGATGATGCGATTGATTGGTGACGGTGCTAATGTTAAGTACACCACAGGCATGGAAGAAGATACAAAGGCACCACGCTCTAGCATGATTGCTCGTGCGCTTAATCAGCTTCGTGAAGAAGAAGCAAAAGAAAAAGAAGAAGAAGATAACCCGCCCGTTGATCAGATGGCTATGGAGCCAGAAGCACCAATCGAAGAGCCTATGCCTCAAGAAGAGCAAGCTGATGAACAGCCTATGGGTCTGATGGCGAGGAGGTCGTAATGCTAGGGGGTCTTATTAAAGGTATTGGTGGTATCTTTGGGCTAGACAGTCCCGCTGAACTCTCAGGGTTTAAGGCAGGTCTTGCAGGAAGCATTTCCAAGGGTATTGACAAAAGCGTAGACAGGTATGCAGATCGCGTAGATCGTATTGCCGACTACCAGCTTCGCAAACGTGTGGCTGAAGAGGAGCGTTTTACGTCTGAGTATCAAGAGAATATTAAAAAGTTAAAGGCTATGAAGGGCCAGATGGGAGATGCTGGTGTTGAAGGCTTGGCATTTCTTGTATCAAAGTATGGCATTGACGGTGCGGAAAAAGAAGTTGGCACATTGCGGACACTTGCTGACCGTACTGGTCGTAGCACAACCTCTTTACTTGGCATGGAGAGAAATGAAAACTTCGGCATGAACGTAAGTGATTTGGCAAAAATCTCAACCCGTCCTGTCGCTGATTACTCTGATCTTGGTGAAGGTATTGAGGCACCGGGTATCATTGGGTTGTTTGGTGGTGACGTACAGCGTGATGTTTCCCGTCAGTATGATCGTGGTATTCAAGAACTAAATATTACCACAGACACAGACAGTGTAGAGTTTGACAACCTGCCAACTGCGACAGGTATTGATCCTATTACACGTGGTATGTTGTCTAGTCCTTCGGCAGAAGCAGGACGCCTTCGTCATATTGGTCACAACTATCTTGAAGAAGCACAAGATATACTTGAAAACGCTGGCAGTAATGCCGAAGCACGAGCGATGGCAGAGGCCAAAAAACAAGAAGGTCTTGCCCTCATTAAACGTGGCAATGATATGGCTGAAATCTTTGATACTGATAAAGATCAGAACATGACAACAGCAGGTACACGCGCTGCCGCTACAGACTTTAAGTCACAAATCAATGATGTTTTTGGTTTGGGTGGTGTTTATCAAGACGGTATTGTTGTAACCGGAGACATGAATGAAAAAGATTTTGGGAAGCTAAACATACTTGGTTCAAAGCTTGCCAGAATCCAAGATAATGCTGTCCGTTCTAAAAATTATACGGCGGCAGAAGCATATGCTACTATTTCTGAAGCTATTGCATCCAATCAAAGTATTGAATTTGATATGGAATCAGGGCAGATTATTGTGGGTTCAATTGGCAACCTTGCTACATTCTCAGCACAGCAAAAGATAGAAGATGCAAAGATTGCAGAAAGTGTGTCTATAGTAGACAAGACACCACAACAACTTGTTGACCAGATTCAATCTTCTAATAATCCGGGCGAACAGGGGGAAGCTAGACTCAAACTTATTGAATCTCTTATGAAAACCGGCAAGTCTCAACAGCAAGCTATAGAAGAAGCTGACAGAATGATTGCAGGTCAATAGTATGCTGTACAACGAAGACAAAGAAAACCTCGACAAAGATCGTCTGTTAGAGGATGATCTTTTCATTAGTGATGCGCGACGGTTTTTGATTGAAAGAAAAGGTACAGAGCCTGACGACTTGCTTGATCGTGAAAATGTTTACGATCAATTTATGTCACACTTCCGTAGTCAGAACGTAAACGAGGCTACAGCCATCCGTGACATGATCCATGCACAGAATGCCAACGACGAAGGCAAGCAACGCATGGGTCGTTTGATGGACGCCTTTGACCACATGGATAGTGACTTCGGTGGCAAAGCCATTGGAGACTATGCTGCTGGTATCTTCACAGCCCCTTCCACATATGCAGGTATGTTGACATTCGGTGCTGGTAAGGCCGGTGCTGTAGCCGCTAATCAAGGCATTAAATTAGGTCTGCGTCAAGTGCTGAAAGAAGCGATGGTCAAGTCTGCCAAAGATCGTGGCGCAAAGACTGTAACAGTAGCTGGTATCAAAGGCTCTGGCAAAAGACAAGTAATTGCAGATGGCGTTGTTCAACGCGCAACTATGGCACAACGTGCAAAGGCAATGTCGGACACGGCTCTAATGAAGGGTGGTCTTCGTGCTGGGCTAGGCGCGGCTGGGCTAGAGGGTGCTGTTGGTGGTGGTGCTGTTCTGGCACAAGAAGAAACCCGCAAAGAGACTGGCATCAAAGAGGGTGTTGACCTTGGTAATGTTGTAATCGGTGCAGCAGCAAGTGCCATCCCTGGTGGATTGCTTGGCACGGTAGCCGGTACAAAAAAGTTTAGCACTCACTACGAAGCCACAAAAGAACTTATCAACTCTCGTAACAAAATGATGCAGGGAGTTGAAGACGTATATAATAAAGCCACAGTAAATGTTCTCAAGGGAAAAGGCAAAGGTGGCAAGGTAAAGAAGGCTGCAGCACAAAAGTATGTGAACCTTCTGTCTCTTGAAGAAACAATTCCAGAACAACTCAAGCGTGGTCGCATCAGAAAAAAAGCCCTTGTAGAAACTGATGCTGAAACCCTAGCTACGTTTGACGAAAAAGTTCGCTATAACATTGCTGCCGCTGCTGCTGAGATTGTAGCCACAGTGCCACCCCGCTCTGCTACTATTAAAGCGGGTAGCAAAGAAGACCTGCAAGAACGCTTCTCCTCTCGTCTTGTTCGGGGTATGACAGACCCGAATGTACTTTCTGAAGACAAACTCATAGACATTCTTAACAAGTATGGTATTGGTCAAGAAGACCTAGCCGCTGTTGGCTTTGCTGATGGTGCTGGAGAACTTGTGGCCGAAGGCGTATCTGAAGCAGGTCGGCTGTTGGGTTCGTTTGGTCTTGCGGCACAAAAGCGTAACAGGGCTTTGTTCAAAGCAATGGACGAACTTGATCAGTCTTTAAAAAAAGAGGGAGAGTACAAAAGTTCTGCGGCCCTCCAAGAGATGAAGAAAAAGACTGGTACACTTAATGCTGGTAGTAATCAGCAAGGTTTCTTGAGCCAGCTTACTAGCGCACGTGTAGGTTTGATGACTGTCAACGTCGCTACTACAGTTCGTAATACAACCAGTGGCTATCTGCGTAACTATATCTACGCACTCGACAACCTTGGCTCTGGTGTGTCAAATATTGTACTAGCCAAAACAGGGCTAGGTCAAGCCATGACTAAAAAGGCTGTGGCTGACGTTACTGAAGAGCAACTAAAAGATGAAGCAGAACGCGCCGTTAAGCTGGGTACAGCGCAGCTTCGTGTTGGCTTTCAATCTCTGTTTCTCAAAGACCTGTTCTTCCTGTCTCAATCCAAAGACGCATTGGTTCTGCGTGAACTTATGACTGACGATGTATTTGGTAAGAGTGATATTGGACGCAAGCTATTCCGTGACTTGGGAGATATGGGAGAGCATTTGAACTCAGAGAGTGGTCTGTTGAGGCTTGCACGTGTTGGTAACACACTCAATAAAATGAGTGACGACATGTTCAAGAATGCCATCTTTGCAAGAGAGTTGGAAAAAGAATTGGCGGTCAGTAGCCTTGCTGCTCAGAAGGGTACATTGAAAGAAACAGTAGGTATGGGTATTCCTGCTGGGCAGATTGCAAACCCCAATCTTCGTAACATGATTGAGCAAGACAGGTTCTCTTCTGTACCTGACGAAATGATTGGACGTGCCATGAACAAGGCTTTGTCATTCACATATCAAAGAGGCGATTGGGACCGTTCAACACTGTGGGGTAGCTTGGCTAACACAGTGATTAAGTTTGGTCAAAGTCCTCTTGGTAGTCTTGTTGTTCCATTCCCTAAATACATGGTAAACCAGTTTAAGACAGCGTACGAATACGCCCCTGTTTTGGGCTTGGCAGATTTTGGCACGGGAATCCTTGATAAAGCAGATGTGAACGCAAGTATCATCAATCGTGCAGCCGACAAGATGGGCAAGCAAATGGCAGGACTTGCCACACTTGGTGCCTTTGTTATGGCACGTAAACAATTCGGAGATGAGAAGACAGAGGCGTTTGAGTACAATGATCCAACAAGCGCACAAATTGTAAACGCAGAAGCAGCTATTGGTCCATTCTCTACCTTTGCTTTGTCTGCTGACCTTATCTACAAGGTACAGAATGACATTCCTCTGGATGGTTTTGTACGTAATCTCTCAAAGGCACTGACAGGTGGTCAGTTCCGTCCTAATACTGGACTTGACTCTCTTGACCGAATGATTTCAACTATCGGCTCAGAGGACATGGCGAATCCTGAAAAAGTAAAGCGTACTGCAGCGGAAGCGGCAGGTAACTTTCTGAACGGATTCCTTGTCGGTGCTGGTATGCTCAAGGACGTAATGGCAACCATTGATCCTGACTATCGTGTCATCCCTAACAACGAGCGTGTCAACGCCTTTGACCACATGATTAGCGTAGGACTGAAGTCTTTGCCACAGGAGATTCGTGAAGACGAAGAGCGTCGTCAGAGTCCTACTAAATCAAATGGTCTGCGTTACGCATCTCCCATTCTTCGTCAAGTCACAGGCTTCTCGTTCAGAGAGGCAAACAATGTGGCAGAGAATGAGTTCGATAGGCTTCGCATTCCCTATCGGAAGATTGCTCCTACTGAAATTAAGTTTGATCCAGAACTGAGCAACGAAGCGAGAGGTATCATGGGCCAGTTTGTGACCCGTGAGATTGCTCGTTACATCAACAGCCCAGACTATCAGTCGTTGAAAACAGACGAAGAAAAAAGATATCTATTACAAAGGGAGTTGAATTACTTCAGGGCAGAGGCAAACAATAGGGTGCTTAACCAGAACAAGTACCTTGAGAAGTCAGAGATTGAACGAATCTCAAAAGCCCTATTCTTCAAGCTTGGCAAAGAGGAGCGTAAATATGCAATGTCTTTGTACGAACAGTCCACAGGTAATAAACTAGTAGACACTCTTGACTACCAACACGCCTTAGCAATTCTGCAGGACAAAAAGAAAAGAGACCGTGCATCAGCACGGCCCCGTCGTTAACGCATACAATCACACACAGTGTGAAGCGCAGCCACTGTAAATAAATACAGTAACCACGCCCCAATCAGTGTAATCGGAAGCCACCTAAGAAGCTTTAAGATTATCTTCATACGCTTTATTCCAGCCACGCTGCCATTCTTTGGCAGACGTGGTATTTTTTCGCATTGGGTTTGCTACTATGTGATGAAACCCCTTACGCAATTCAGTTTTTGAAAAAGATTCGTAACCACGCTTGTAGTCGTCCGCGAGTTTTTTGTTCATTCTTTTTTCCTTTCATGTAAGCTAGTGCTTTTTCTACGCTTTCAATGTCATCACCTAAATTACCTAACCCAAGATTACACGGATTACACAACCAACCTCTAAAAACTTTTGTCTTATGACAATGATCAAAGACTAACTTTCTTTCTTTACCACACAAGTCACAACATTTTGGTTTTGATGGGGAGTTTTTCTTTAGTTCTGTTACTACCCTTTCATGTTCTTTTTGACACGCGTTGCACGATGTGTTTCTACTATTCTTGTCACCCGTTGCCCTTCTGTACAACCTAAACTCACTAACTGGCTTTGTTTGATTACAATCCCTACAGGTAATTGTTTCCTCAGTCATTAATGTCATTGTTAGGCCAATTATTTAGAATTGAAAGCCTGTCTTCATGCGCAGAAATCTTATCAAGTTCAGACTGTACTGCCTCCATGATATCAGAATGTTCCCCAATACCGGCTGGATTATTAAAGTATGCCTCAATGTTCATCATGTGTAGATGGACACTTGCTTTTGCATGGTTCTTCAAGGCTAGTATCATTTTTTGTTTCATGTTACTTTTCTCCTTCATCCACTGTTTTGCTTCTTGATCTAAGTTCATTGGCTTCCTTCTCTCGTTTTTTACTCCATTCATCATACACAGGATGATTACGAGATGGGTTGTACTGTACCCATCCGTCACCCCTCTTCCATACTCTTGAGGTATTCTTCAAGGTCTGTTTGGTTTGGGTCATAGTCCGTCTTCTCCAATCCTTCCAGTATTCTACGCTGGATTGCTTCTGAAATCAAGGACAATCTTGCCTCCTCGTCAAGTTCAATGACAAGTGTGGCACCACCGTCCACTAACTCAATGTAGTCTGCTATCTCTAGTTTCATTATTCAAGTCCAGTCAACAACGATGGTCACTTTATTGTCACCTAGATTAACCCTAGTATAGTCTGCTAGGTGGTCTGTAAGAACATCCCGTATAGCTTTCTCTACTAAATCCATAAGGTACTCCTTATCGCCGCTGTCGTAAGAGTTAAAATCACCAGAAGTAGGCAATTCAATTGCCCTCATCATGTGGCATTCAAGTCTACTACTTCACAGACGCCAGCAGTACATGCCAACTCACGCCCACCTGATGTAGTGTCTTCCTTCTCAAACTCTTGTAGCTTTGACCAGTCAACATTCTTTGGTAATTTTTCATAGAGTTCGTCATATGTTTCTTTATCAATATCTTGATAAACAGCTTGTTGATAAATGTGTTCACTAAACGGCAGGAAACTAATACCTGACACCTCATCAAAATGTTCGTAAACCCATGCGCCTACTTCCATCCACTCGTCATCCTTGACAGAAATAGTGACAGATGGTTTATGTTCACACCAATGTCTCTGATATATAAGCCACAACTCAAGCTGTTCAATAGCAGACATTTGATAACGTGTTACTGCCCCAAGGGGTGACTGCATAGGAAAGCTAAACACAGTAGTGCTGTCAGGCTTTGTTACATCTGGTTCTGCAGGGATACCTTGAGAAATAAGGAACTGCGTAATAGGGTCATCATTGCCACCACGTACTGTACGAATGTAGTAAGGATTGTGACGTGCATGGATACCCGAAGCACTATCCACAAGCTGTGAGACAGTCCCTGACGGCTTTACACAGGTGATTGCTGTAGACTGTGGTATGCCAAGCATCTCTGACATCATGGCATTTGTCTCCACAGCCTGTTCCCGAAGTGCATTTAGTGTTGCACCAATGTTCATACCAAGATGTGCAGACCTACCAGCCATAAGTTGATTGTCCATAATGCCTGTCAGTGACACCCCAAGCAGTCGTTCTTCCTCAGTGTTGTTCTTCCAAATCTTACGCAGATACTTGAAGTCTGTCAGAGTGGACTGGAACGTGCCAAGAATTGTGGCAAGGCGAACCTTCTCTGTCAGTGTTTGCTGTGTATCAGACGAACGCACCACAACCTCTGACAGATTGCAGAATTGATACGGACGCAGGATAATTTCACTGCATGGATTACACCCAAAGTCATGTTCAACATCACGACGCCCATTTTTTGCAGCTTGTTTCTTTGCCGCCTGTCGATTAAAGATGCCACGCTCACCCGAATGACTCTCATACAGTGAAAGCCACTCACGCATAAATGTACCCATCTGTGGCTTTTCTTTGTAGGCTACACTGTTATTGGCCAGCGCACGTTGTCCATCACGATAGATATTCTTCTCAGGCTCGTCCCACCATACACCAGACTTTGCATGTGCCATCTGGTCATCATTCAGATTAGACAGGCTGATAAGCGCACTGCGACGTACGCCACCGACGACTACAACCTCACCAATCTTACACATGATGTCATGGCATTCAATAGGATACAGACGACGACCTGCAGCACCCTTAAACTTTTGGATACAGAACTTAAACAATTCTTCCAACGGGGCTGGGCCACTTGCTCTACCACCAAAGGTCTTGAGACGTGCGCCAGCAGGACGAACATCACTTACATCCCACTTGGGGATTTGCCCTGCGTATAGGAGAGAGATGAGTTCCCGAAGGGATTTGGCCCAGCCAGGACGGGAGTCGCCAACCTTGATGACGGTATCAGTTTCGTGCATCGTTTCGTTGATGATAGGTAACTTCTCTACATTATGTCTTTCCACAGAGAAGCCTACACCAGTGCCACACATGAGGACATACATCGTTTCGTCAAATGCACGAGTATTATCCACTGGTAGATAGGAGCAGTTATAACCACCAACGTGACAACGGTCAAGCGCAGGACCAGCAGTCATCAATGCTCTCATGCTTGGCATGATGTCTTGATCAAGCACTGCCATCTCAAGTTCACCACGTAGTATATCTGGCATGTCATAGTCATGCTTATCCTTGAGATGCTTGCTCATATAATCAAAGTAACGTGCTATAGTTTCAGGCCATGTCTCACGACGTTGCTCGTCTTCTTTCCACCTTGCGTATCTTGAAAGTGCGATAAAGTTTTGATAGTCTGTGGGCAAATAGTTGTTCATTGGTTCACTCCGTTGTTATTTTAATATGTTTGACTGATACACCTTCCATCTCGTGAAAGTAATCTTCTAGGCTTTCTTCCAACTCTTCGGCTGGATTTTCATCTGCTGGCATTGGATACTCGTCAGGGTCTAAGACCAGATGTGCATAGACTTTAACTCTCATTATAGAGACCTTCCACTTCGATAATCAGCTTATCAAGATACCACTGTGCCTTCTTGAGGTCTTCTGTACCATTCTTGTAGCGATAACGCCACACGTACTTCATGATATTGCCTTGTAGATAATATTCGTAGCCATCACCTGTAGCCGCTTCAATAGCGTCTATGCACTCAGTACCTCTTTGATTATAATGTGGTGGACTATTGACCATATCTGATTGTTGTGATGCCTGTTTCATATACTCTTCGTGTCTCATCATGCCTCTCCTTTCGTCTTAGTTGTAAATGTTAGACGAATGATATTGTCCTCATCTCTCTCTACAATAACTGCGTTTTCTTCGTCATCAATCATTGGGTCATTGTCTGTCCAAAACTCTTCTGAATTATTCTCTACATATTTGTATATTTGATCACGAACATATTCATCCTGTTCCATTACAGGCAGAGAGGCAAGAAGCATCATTACAAATAATTCCATACCACTAAACACTTCATCTGTCAACTCATTATCTCTGGATGTAACAACAGACACTTGTGCATCTCCTGTCCACTCACCCCCCTTTGAAAAGGTTGGCCGTATTCTAATCAAAAAATCTTCATTTTCTACTGGACTTTCCACGATAGACTCCTTTCATTTTTGTGCCTTTGAAGGCTATAAATTTGGGATGTTTATTCTTCCCCTTTTCTTTTAGCCAATCTTCAGGGATGATCCTATCGTAGTATCTGAAGTTATGTTTAATACACCACTCTCCATATGAAGATTTTGCTCCCTTCCTTAGTTTGCGACGACTGTTTTCAAATACAAAACGAATGTCTAGTTCAGGGTGTTGCTTCTTAATAGCAAGATGCTTACGCCTGTCAGACGCTGTAAACATACCCTTTGTTTCAATGATGATACCATTGTGCAGCACGAAGTCAGGAGTGTACGTTCTGTAGGCTAGGTCTTCCCACTCAATCTTAATACCTTCATAGATGAAGTTAATCTTGAGTTCAGTCAGCTTTTCACTGACAGATAGTTCTAGTCCACTACGATACCCGTGCTTCCGTGCTGCACGAAATTGTTTACTGTCAAACACTATAACGCACGGCCCCGCCAGAAGTCCGTAGGATCACGATAGCCTAGTGCTTTAAGTTCTTCACGAAGGACTTTATCTGCGTCATTACGTGCATCAATTGCTGCGCGGAGTCCTGCTGTTTTCCGTTCCCTATACTCTTTACGAAGTTCTGCCAGATGCCGTTCAGTTTCATGAATTTGTTCAGCAAGTGTTTCAAGTTCATTCTCCATCACTTTTCTCCTCTACTAGTTGTACATAATGAACCATCTTTGGTTCCTTGGCCTGTGATTTTACAGCAGGACGTTCCTGCACATTAGGCCAGCAAGTATAACGATAGTCACAGAATGTACACTCTTTGCACAAGACTTTGTTACCTGTCTCTTTACCTCTGAATGTCTCAATCTGTGGCTCATAGCTACGCTCAAACTCGTTGGCTCTCAGCTTGTCAGCAAGGTCTTCAATCTTTTGAATCTCAGACTCAAGGTCAATGTCAGCAGGTACATATTTGAACTGACCATTGGCCTTATTAATTACCCACCAGCCACCAGGTTTTTGTCCTGTAGCTTTTGCATAACCCGCAAGCTGACCAACATAGCCAAACGCATCGTTGTCTTTCAACACTTGATAGGACGCAAACTTATTTTTGTACGACCAATCAGACGCACTCTTAACATCGTCAACAGCACCATCAATTACAAGGTCAAAAGTGCCATCAATCTCAGCATTTTTTGTACGAAGTGTTACCTTCTCTGAGTCGATGTACTTTACCTCTGACTCTTTCAACAACCCCTTGAAGATAGCTTCGATGATATCCCCAAGCAACATGTTCATTACAAATGTTGTTGGCTTTGGTAGTGCTGCCTCTGGTTTATTTTTGTCGAACCAAAGCTGACAGTATGGTCTGCCAACATTGGACATGCGTAGCCGGAACTGATCGCGCTTGCCACGCCCAAACTGACGAAGCACAGCATCCTGAATGTCACGTGATATCTGGATGGCAGTCTCTTTGGAGAACCCTGCCTTACCATTTACAACACGCCCAAGATACTTGTGCAACGCCAGTTCTGCTGGATGGTTGATATCAGTCAACGTCAGCTTCCTCGACAGTGATAAACTCATCTACAACGTCAGACTCAGGCTCTGGCGTACTATCCTGATAAGCCTTGTCCCATTCACCCATTACCCACTTGTTGTGAGACTCAACCTGCGCCATGAACTCGCCCATTAATTCCTGATCTAAGTCAGTAATTTCAAAGCTTGCCGTTGTGTCTACACCAAGGACAGGAACCCAGAAGGAATTACCTGTAGGCAGATCACGCTTCTCAGTAGATACATTCATGGCATGACTGATAGGCAGACGGTTCTGACGTGCAAGGCGACCAAATGCTTCACCCACATTCTTGAAACCTTCCTTTGTGTCTACGTCCCAGACAAATGGCAGGTTCTCAACATCCATAGTGTTACCATCTGCTGTAACACCATTCATGGTAACTGTGCCAAACACCACACGCGTACGCTTAATGGTACGAATGAGTGTCTTCACATCATCAGAGAGTGCATTAAAGTCTTTGATGTACCCACTTGGTTTACCACAGTTAAACGTACCAAAGCTGTCCTTCAAGTCAATATCCATGTTATTGGACATGACAGTCTTCTGGTATGTCTTCTTATCATTGTCATAACGCTGATACATAAAGCGTTGCAGGAAGGGGCGAATGACTACGCTGTCAGCATAGATAGACTGCTTCTCCCCATTCTCAAGGCCCATAGCACCGGCAGATACAACCTCTGCCTTAATAGTCTTGCCATTAACCTCCGCATCCCCCATAATAGATTGCTTCACAATCTTGAGGCGTGACACACTGGACTTACGCTCCTGTGCATCATAAGCTACACCCATCATCTGGGCCATAGCTGCATAGTTATTGGCATCAATAGTTGTTAGTTCACTCATATATAGAACTCCTTTCTCTCAGGTTAGACGCGAAGTTATATCACATTACGTCTTTAGTGTCAAGCCAATTCGGACCAATCTTTGCTTCTAATAGTAGTGGGACATTAAATGTAACACCCCATTTGCCAGCTATTAGATTTGGTAGGTCGTCATTAGTTTTCTGTATTGTTTGTAGCACCAACCTTTCTTCGTGTGGGTGTACATCAATCACGATACTGTCATGCACCGTGTTCACAATACAGGACTTTGCGTATGCTAGTAGACTATCAATGTGTAACAACGCCAGTGGCACGATATCTGCTGTGGCAAATGACTGCACAGGATAGTTCTTAATCTGTGTAAAATACGACACACGTCCATTTTCCTGGCGTTGTACATCAGGGAATGAAAACTTACGCCCAGATGGTGTCGCAATATTCTTTGTTGTTAGGGCTTCGGTTGCAAGCTTCTCATGCCACCTCGCAATTCCTTGATACTTATCATTGAAGTGGTGATAATATGCAGCCTCAGAAGGCGTACGCCCAAATCCGGTGGCACCATATAAGGGTGCGAAAGTGTGGGCTTTTGCATCTTGTCTGCTAGTATCCTGCCCAGCATCTGTGATAACCTTTGCCGTATAAGAATGTACATCGAATCCATTTCTTACCTCCTCCATTGCTACTGGGTCTTGTGAAAGGAATGCAGCCACACGAAACTCAAGCTGTGCAAAGTCTGCTTCCATGATTTGTCCACCATCCCAACGAGAAACAAACACCTTCTTGACAGGGAATGTCTTACCACGTGGCATGTTCTGCATATTTGGGTCAGCACCAGAGAAACGTCCAGTGGCTGTCCTGTGTTGTAAGAGACGCACATGTAGTCTGTTATCAACCTTTGTGTGCGTCTTGATGCCCTCAACAAATGAGGACAGGTATGTTTCCACAGCACTCAAGCGAATAACTGTGTCCAAGAATTGTCTAGCCTCTTCCATACCCTTTTGACGTGCAATGCTGGACAGTGTTTTCAGGTTGTCCTTACTTGTCGAGAACCCATTAGCTGATGCCCACTTAGCACTAGGTGCATTAAATTTAAGACCGGCAACCTTTGGTAGCTTCTCATAGATGAAGCCAGATGCTGCACATGTTACGCACTTGTTGGGCTTAGAGAATGGCTCACCATTCTTTTTCGTCTTACGAATATAGCCTGTGCCATTACATGCCTCACACTTTACTGCCTTTGTCTTGTACACAACCTGTGTCTGTGTACGCACAGCATCCCTGTACTGCACGTCCTTCATGTATGGGTGGGTAGAGTTTGCCCACACTGACTTGTCCTTCGGCTTACGTGAATAGATTACCCACGAAAGCTGTTCAGGGCTATTGAGATTGATAGGTGTGTCGCCCATCAATTGATGCACTTGTTGTTGTAGAGACTGTTGCAACTCAGTGCGTTCCTGTTGAAATTCCTGGCCAACCTCATCAAGCACATCAAGGTCAACCTTGAACCCACGCTGGTAAATACGTGCAAGACATACAGCCACCTGATTCGACAGGTCAACTGTACCCATCAAGTCAGAATACTCTGGTGTATTCAGTTTAGCATACTGTGTATCAGCCAGTTGTTGTGTGGCCTCAAGGTCTGCCACAAGATACTCAGTCAGTTCATCAAGAGGAATCTCACTAGTCTTGTAACCCTTCTTGAAGTATTCCTTGAGGGTGTCCTGTTTCTTTGTGTCCAACTCATGTCGTTCAGCACATGCCTCAAGAGACAGTGGTTGCTTCACCCCACACTGCAGTACATACTCTGCAAGCATAGTGTCAAAGACAGGACCATCATACTTAAACCCAGATTCCCAAAGCCAAAGCAAATCATGCACAGCATTGTGACAGATAAGCACAGTGGCCTCATCAAGAAGCATCTGAACACGCTCACTGTAGTCATGCCCACTCACATGCTCCTTGTGGTCAAAGGGAAAGGTCAGACACACGCCTTGGTCAGAAAGCATCCCCACCTGAACCAACGAGTTTTCAGGCTCGAACGGGTCCAAGTGGAGTTTGCCCCCTCTCTCAGTCGAATTGTTTTCAACGTCAAGAGTTAGTTTCATTACTTCATTCCCGCAGCAGTTACACCAGCGTCAATGATTGCGACTCCCCAAGCGAACTTGATGAGAAATGGTACGGCCATAGCAAACATAGTTACTCTCCTTTCGTTTC
>VMHT01039600.1_pt1 | contig 16173 bp, 7 predicted proteins | sample 4693611 | NCBI WGS metagenome assembly VMHT01 (sample SAMN12280063, study PRJNA550983) | marine metagenome | isolation source: seawater sampled from same location over 5 years 0.02-0.2 micron viral filtrate | place: USA: collected off the coast of southern California halfway between the port... ... | reverse complement strand
GGAGATAACCTCACTCTTGGAACTTCTTCCGACGGAGATCTGGTAACACCTGGAGCACTGAATACTTTCACAACAGAAACAAAAATTGTTGACAGTATTGATGATCTGAATGAGCTTGCGCTCAACATGATGAACAATACTGCGGTTTCTGGTTTAGAATTCTCTACAACTCCAACTGCGGGTGGTTCACCATTCTCAATCACTCTGGCAACAGTTTCAGCAGGCAATCCTAACAATTACTATATTGATTGGGGTGATGGTACAGCAGATAATACATCTGATTCAACTCCAAGTCATACTTATAATGAGCCAAATGGTGGTCAATTTAGTATCACAATGGCAGCCAGTAACACCTCTGGTACTGGTGCTGGAAGTTCATTCATAGCGTCAAGAACAAATTACATCACAGTTTACACTCCTGATCCATCTGTAGCCTTCTCAATGAAGGATGCTTTGAATGCTGGATCTACAATCACATTTGCTGATAGTGGAACTGCGATCTTCCTTGAGAACTCCACAACCAATGTAACTGGATTTGATGTTGACTACACTGTCAACTTCGGAGACGGAACAACATTTGGAATTGATGGTAACGCAGCACCTGGTGGTGTTGGTGCAGCAAGAACAACTCATACGTTCAGTAACACTGCAGAAACAGATACTCAGTATACTATTAACCTTTCACTTGATTCGCATCCTGCTGCTGACCCTAATGTCATTCCAGCATCTGACTCTGCGACATTCAAGGTATATTCTGAGCATACTCCATCATTCACTGGTATCACAACAATCGGTATCAATAGCACATCCAACTCTGGATTGCCAATTACTTTCACCAACACAACTGAAAGCACAATTGGAAGCTTTGCCAATTTTGGAATCAGATACAGATGGACATTTGGTGATGGTACTACAACCACAGTCAACACTGGGTCACTGAATGCCGGAGATACAAATAGAACTATCTCTAACACATATGATCTTTCGAGCAACTCTGCTGGCGTAAGTTCTTCTTATACTGCTAAGCTTGAGGTTCTTTCAGATCATACCAACTCACCATTTGCTTCTGCTAATTATGTTGTTACTGTTGAACCAGAAGTTCGTTCAATATTCTCTGGTGCTGCCGTAGTTACTAGCGATAGAACAGGTGATAATCCAAGAACACTTTATGATGGAACGGACCTGAACGGTAATGACAGAAGAGTCGGCCGCTTCACTAATACATCACATAACGCAAGTGATTACACTTATGCTTATGGTGATGGAAGTTCTGATGATACAGTTGCTAATAACGCAGCTGCTGGTGGTACTTCTACTCCAATCGACCACTCCTTCCAAGGAGGCCCTGGTTCCAAGACAGTCACTCTGACAGCAAATGGAACTCCTGGTCATCTGGTTCAGAACGGAAGAACAAGCAACGTCGCAATGACAGTCAATGCTGTTCCTTCCGCACCAACTAACATCACGACACAAACTCTGTCGATGTCTAGTTCCTCACAGGGAACAACACCTTACCTTTGTGCAGATTATACTGATAACCAGACTGGTGTTGGTATTGCGACTGGTTCATCTGTAACAAGATACGCCACAACAACTCCAATTGTTTCGAGTACACTTTCTAACATTGATGGTTCTGAATCAGGAACTCTCTCCGCTAGACTGAATACTGCTGCGATTGGCTCTAAGGCATTCACTCTTGCTACTGGAGAGACAGGAACATTCGACGATCTCGTAATCACCTCCGAGGGTGATGCTCATGACGAGATTTCTTCTAACACATATCCAAGTGACTTCTATCAGGTATTCACTGCTAGAGTTTCTAAGCCACTTGCGGAAGTTGCTGTTGGTCTGAGTGAGTTAGATCTGAGTCACTCAATTGATGGAAATGCTGGTCGTGTAATGTTCGTCAAGGACGATCTGAACACAACTCCAACACTTTCAACTGGAACACTTGCCGAAAGCGGTGCCGGATCAAAGAGATATGTCTCTGGTATTCCATACTATAACACTGGAAGCCCAACTCTGACTCTGAGTGGAGTTGAAGTTACCAACTTTACTGGACAAACCTATCAGAATACAACTTCACCATTCGTTCTTACATCAGGAACAAATGCTGAGTCAACTTCTGGCAATGTAGTTTCTTCTCAGAACTACACTTACGCTAATATTGATGGAACTAGCACCATGCTCGATGGTGGTGTTCCAAAAGCAAACACTGGCGTTGGTGGTGCTTATGCACTTGGCGATCTGAGCGTAAGTCTTACCTCTTCAAGTGTAAGATCAGTTCAGACCGTTAAGTTCCGTGCGAAGAATCCTGCAGGAAATGGAGCTTTTGCTGAAAATGCAACTAAGGTTCAAGTCCATACATCAGCACAGTCTGGAATTAGCGAAATCGCAATCCCAGTCGCTGATGCATTAGGAAATGGAGTTCATACTGATGATGGTGTAAGAGTATTCAACTTCAGTGGGGATACAACTGATAATCCATCATATACAGGTTCAACTAACTTCTATACTAACAGTCCTTATACTGAGGCTTCTGACCCTGGTGTTCAGGGAACCAAGGAAGCAACAATCAGACTTGGTGTTCTGAAGCATGATACTACTGACTATTCAACTGGATTCCTTCCAACTGGACCAAACAGAAGTGGTGATACTGGAACTCAGTACTTCACTTTTGCTTTCCGTCGTCAAGTAGTTGCTAACTTCGATATTAACATCACTTCTGCTGGAATTTCTGGCCTTTGGGTTGCAGCACCAGGTACTGGTATAGATAGTACTAGCGCATTGAATGGTTGGTTAAGAGCCGACACTGCATACGCTGGTGCTGGTGTACCTGGAAGTGGATCTGGCGGTAACGGCAGTGACGGTTGTGCATTTAATAATTCAGATAGAATTCAAGCAAGCACATCTCTCAGCGGTGGATATACAATGACACTTGGTGAAGAGAACATGAGTAACGCCACGGGCAATGTTGTTCTTGTAAGAATAGCGTTAGCATCAGGCCAATCAGTTTCATCACTTAGCATCGCGGAGGCAGTAGTATAATGGCCGTCACACAGCAACAAAAGGTTGATTTCCTTTGGAAAAAACTAGGGTACGGCCGTACTAAGACCGATACCAACGCTAATAAGAAAGCGTTTAACGAATCAATAGCAAGTCCCCTCTTAATGAGGGGTGATAAAATCTGGCAACAGTCTGGAAGTATTCCATCATCTATTCCAGGTTCTAGCACTTCGATTATAACTGTATATCCAACCTCTGCTCCTGTAGAGTGTACCGCTGATATTACAGCTTCTACTAATAGAACTTGGAAAACCAATTCAACTGATTGGATTCCACCTGAACTTGGTTCAACATACCTGGTTAAGGTATATGTTCATACTAGTGGCGATGCTGCTGGTGCTTCTGGTGGAGATGTTCTTCTCGCTGCCGGTTCTGGTAACGATGACGAATGGTTCTTCGACTATCAGTCAGGTGTTCTGCACTTTGTTGGAGAAAACCTTCCAAACGGTGTAAACTTCACTGGAAAGAGTGTATACATTTCTGGTGCAAAATATGCTGGTGCATTTGGACTTGGTGGAGTTGCCAGTGGTAGTTTCACAAGCGTAACTAATTTTACTGATACTACTCAGAACAATCTGGGAGACTCCAATACTGGAGCAGCCCTGTTCGATGGTGGTGTTGGAATTGACAAGAACCTTACAGTCGGTGGTGGACTCTTTGTTCAGGGTCAATCAAACTTCGTCGGTATTGTAACCTTCCAGGGTGGAACAATTAATCTTGGAGACGGCGATACTGATAATGTAAGTTTCGGTGGTGAAATTGTATCAAACTTTGTTCCAAGTGATGATGCAACTTACGATCTGGGTACAGGTACAAAGCAGTGGAGAAACTTAAGTCTCTCTGGTATTGTTACTGCAGCCTCTGTCGTAACTGATACTCTGACACTTAATGGTGTTGGAATCACTAGTATCACAGACGAAGATGACATGGTGTCGGACAGCAATACTGCTGTTCCTACTCAACAGTCTGTCAAGGCATATGTTGATTCTCAATTAACTGCTCAGGATTTAGATTTCCAAGCAGATTCTGGTGGTGCATTATCAGTTGATCTAGACAGTCAATCACTTCTGATTGCTGGTACAGACAAGCAAATCACCACAGTAGGTGCAGGACAATCTGTTACAGTAAGTCTTCCTGCTAATGTTGAAGTTGCCACAACAGTCACTGTTCCTACAGTAAAGACTGCTGCTATTCAACACAGTGCTGGAAACAATGCTGCTACGATTGACTCCCTTGGTGACATCACAGCGGCCAGAAACCTCACAGTTACTGGTGATCTGTTTGTTAATGGATCTACTACTCAGGTAAATACCAACTCAATCTCTGTCGAAGATAGAACAATTGAATTGGGTAGAGTTGGTGGCAATGCTCCAACTGGAACAACTACTTGGGATCTTGGTGTTCTGTTCAACTATTATGATGGTTCTGCTAAAAAATCTGCAGTCGCATGGGAAGCAGGAGTCGGAAGACTTGTGTTTGCTGGTGATGTCGCAGACTCTGGTGGTTCTTCATCAGCACATCCACAAATCACTGTAAATGAATATGCTGCCATTGAAGTTGGTGCTCTGTGGGTTAATGACTGTGCTGGACAATCCCAAGTGATTGCTTGCTCAAATGGTCAGAGAACACTTGAGAATATAACTATAGACGGAGGCTCGTTTTAATAGTGTATGAATGATACTGATTACCAGGCCGTAATTGCTGCTTATCAGCAAAAGGCCTTTGAACTTTTTAATCAAAACATTGTCTATGAAACTCAGATCACAACTCTGAAGAAGCAGATTGAAGACCTGCAAAAACAATTAGAAAATAATAAATCAAAGTCCAAGAAATCGGAGGAGACCTATTGATGGATTCCTCCGATCTTTTTATTAAGGTGGTTTCATTAGAAACGCAACTAGAATTAGCCAATTCAAGAATACGTGAATTGGAAAAAGAGTTAAAAGAAATAAAGGCCTCAAAACCTCAGGAATCGTAAGGTAATAAATATATCTAAGACAAGCTCAATACATATTGAGTTTACGTCGGGTATATACCCAAACATGAGGAATTGATGGCAAATCCAAATATTAAAATTAAACGGACGGCTGTCCCTGGAAAGAAGCCGACCGTAGAACAGTTACCTATTGGCGAATTAGCCCTTAACTTTTATGATGCGGACCTGTTTGTCCAGAGATATCGCCCAGGAATCGGTAGTGATGTTATATCTATTGGTGCGGGTGCCAGTGTAAGTAATGTAATGTACGTCACATCTGATGGTGATGACGGAAATGCTGGTAGAAAGTTAGGAGACGCAAAAGCAACAATCGAATCAGCCATTGCTTCTGCTTCTCCTGGAACAGTAATTAAAATATCGAGTGGAGATTATACAGAAAATAATCCATTAAGACTGCCCGAGCAAGTTAGTCTTATTGGCGATAGTCTTAGAGAAGTAACAGTAAGACCACAAAATGCTAATGCTGACTTGATTCATGTTACAGCAGGAAATTATCTCTCTGAAATGTCTTTCAAGGGATCTGTTAATTCTGGTCAAGCAGCAGTATCTTTTGATCCAAATAATATTGTAAATGTAACTCAATCACCATATGTTAGTAATTGTACTAATTTTATTACTAATAGTATTGGACTGAAGATTGATGGGAATCATACTGCTGGTGATTTCAAAAGTATGGTCGTTGACTCATACACTCAATATAATCAAGGTGGTATTGGAGCATCGATTACTAATGGTGGATATGGTCAGATAGTTTCTTTCTTTACGATTGCGACAGATGTTGGAATATTCTGTGGATCTGGTGGTGCATGTGATGTCACTAACTCAAACTCATCCTTTGGTAACTTTGGACTAGTTGCTGATGGTGTAGGTGATATCCAATCTGCTGGATTTACGACAGCAACAGCAGAAGCTGGATCTAATAGTTTTGCTATTTCTGGATTATTTAATAGACCTTATGATGGTCAAGTTCTTTATATTGATGATTTATACAAAGAAGTATTGAAGATCAATGTTGGTAGTGGAGGAACTGGATATACTAGAGCACCAACAGTAACTATCGATTCTCCCTCCGAAAGTTGGGGAATCGATGCTTCTGGTATTGCGGAGATAGATTCTTTAGGGCAAGTAAGTTCAATAACTCTAGCATCTAGTGGTAGAGGATTTAGTTCAGTTCCTTCAGTTACTATATCTGGTCCCGAGGTTGGTATCAATACAGCCACAGCAACTATTGAAGTTATTCCTAAGTATTACTTGGTTGAGAGTGCAACAGAAGTATCTGGAGAGTCTACGACTCATACACCAACTAATGCTACTTACTTCCCAAACACTGGTAACTTGAATTTAACAGTTGCTAATCACCAATTTTCTGTTGGTGATGGGATTAAGATTGCTGATGGAGCAATTACATTTACTTGTGCTACTGACGGAAATGCTACAGAGCATCCATATCCTAGAGCTAAAGATCCAGCAAGTAACAAGTGGTTGACTATAACATCAGTTACTACAAATACTTTCAGGGTAAATGTAGGAACTTCTTCTGATACATCATCACACACATTTGTTTCTGCCGTAACGAATGGAGTTACAAGAAGACCGGTTGGAATCTCTACAGTTACTATTACTGAGAGTCTTCCATATCCAGTCTCGATTGGAATGACATCTCCTATCTTTGAACAGAGCAGGATTCTGGCATCAAGTCACTCTTTTGAGTATATTGGTTCTGGAACTGATATTTCTACAGCACTTCCACAGAATGGTGGAGTGACAATTCCAGCAAATGAAGTTGATTCTAGAAACGGTGGACTTGTGATTTATACCAGCACTGATCAAGCTGGTAATTTCAAGATTGGCGATGGTGTTGTGATTGATCAAGCAAGAGGAACGATTACTGGTGATGCCTACACCAAGAGTTTGTTCGCAAACATAACACCTTACATTTTAGCATTAGGAGGATAATAAAATGGCATTACCACTTAACATATTCAAGACTGTCACACATGTCCTCGGATCGACATCTGTAGGGATCTATACGGCACCTGTAGGATACTCTGGGGTAGTTCTACTAGCCCAGGTGGCAAACACAGGTTCTACGACAGAAACTGTTACTTTCTCTCATGAAAGAACAACAGCAGGAATTGCTGTTACGACGGAAATTGCAAAAGATTTTCCAATTCCTGCAAACGATACTGCCACTTTCCTTGATGGCAAGTTATCGTTAGAATCAAATGATGTCCTTGTTATTTCTGGGTCGAGCGGTGATTTGAAATTTCTAGGTAGTGTTCTTGAAACGCTCAAGTGATGTAGGGAGAATAAAATAAAATGCCACAATTATTGAGCGGGAGACTACCAAGCGTAAAGATAGGGATACCTTCTTATAGTGAAGATCTAGCAACTCTGTCAGTTGTTGGTATATCGTCACTTGATAAGATTAGCGTTGGTGGATCTATAGGTGCGGATGGCCAATATCTTGTATCTACAGGCATTGGTCTGACTTGGAAAACACTTTCCAATGAAGATCTGTCAGTCGTAAGAACATCATATGACTATGCGGCTACTGCTGGTCAGACAACATTCAATCTTGAATATACAGTTGGATATGTTGATGTATTTGTCAATGGTGTATTACTTGCCACTTCAGAATATACTGCTACTAATGGAACTTCCATAGTTCTTTCTGAAGCTCTGTTTGTTAATGATACAGTACAGATTGTTGCTTATAATCCATATACTGTTATTTCCACTTCTGGAGCAATTAGTGCTGGTGGAACGACGGGTAATTATGGACAGTATCTCATGTCCACAGGTGTTGGACTTGAGTGGGAAGATTTTCCAACACTAAGAACTGAAGAGAATTTTACAGCAACAGCAGGCCAAACAACATTCAGTGTTACTTACAATGTTGGTTTTGTTGATGTATTTGTCAATGGTGTAAGATTAACTACGAGCGAATATACAGCATCAGACGGATCTAATATAACTCTTGGAGAATCTTTATTTGCTAATGATACTGTTGATATTATCAAATACAATACTACCAGTTCTGGTGGTGGATCTGCAGAAACTGATACTCTAAATTCTGTTGTTATTCGTGGAGCAGAGACTGCTGCTGGTATTCAGGTTGGAATATCTACAGTTACGGAGATATATACTGATATTATTAGAAGAAGAACAGATAATAGTACAAATACAAAAATTGGTTTAGACAATAGATCACTAAAACTTTATGCTGGCAATGGAGTTAGTGCGAAGGTAACTATCAATGGTGGAGTTGGCATCAATACAAGTTTAAATGTTGTTGGTGTTGCTACCTTCAATCAAGATGTCACCGTTGGTTCTGATCAATCCACTGGAATAGTTCTGACTTCACCTAACGGAACAAAGTTTAGATTAGTTGTTGACAATTCGGGAAACCTATCAACAACGGCAGTATAGAAATAATAAATAATATTAAGCGGGTCTAGTTAAATATAAAAACTATTTGATCAACGAAGATGGCTTTTGCCTAGTTGAACTTATTTTATAGGTGACAGAACGAAGATGGCTCGTGGAACGTTCTGCAAACTCATTTAAAGAAAAAAACAAATGGCATTTAATAGAGAACTTTCGCAATTTGCGAAATATCTTGATCTAGATGCGTCTGCTAATTATATCGGCATCGCTGGTGCTGATAATGCAGAAGTTGGTATTGGTACTACCGCAACAGATGCTAAACTCACCGTTGGTGGTGATGTTAAGGTATCTGGAGCAATTACTGCTACATCGTTTAGTGGTAGTTTCTCTGGTAATGCTGATACAGCTACTGCGTTAGAGACTGCTAGATCAATTGGACTTGGTGGCGATCTCAGTGGTTCCGCTTCTTTCGACGGAACTGGAGATATCACCATCTCGGCAACAATCGGAGCAAACTCAGTCGCCCTCGGCGGCGATACAACTGGTAACTATGTTGCCACTGTTGCTGATGCTGGTTCGGGTAACATTACAGTTTCTGGTTCTGGTTCAGAAACCTCAGCTGTAACCCTGGATCTTGCTGACACAGGAGTTTCTGCTAACACATACGGATCTACAACCAAGATTCCTGTTGTTTCTGTTGACGCTAAGGGTCGTGTTACAAGTGTAACCACAGCTAATGTTGGAACTGCTCTGACAGTAACTGGTGACTCTGGATCTGAAGATATCAATCTTCTGGATGAAACACTTGCAATCAGTGGTGGTACAAACGTAACAACAACAGCTGCTTCAAATGGAGTATCTGTTGCTCTTGACGCAAATATCAATCTTACTTCCGTAACAGCAACTGGTGCAGTTGCTGCTGGCTCTGTAAATTCTACCGGAGTTGTTTCTGGTTCAGAATTCCATACAGGAGCTGAAGGATCTGCTGTTAGAGTTACCTCTGACACAATCTCTGGTCCTGCAACACTGACCCTTGATCCAGCTGGTGTTGGTGATAACACAGGTACTGTTGTTATTGCTGGTAATCTGCAGGTTGATGGCACACAAACAATCGTTAACTCAACAACCGTTGCTATTGATGATCTGAATGTTCAGGTCGCAACTGGTGCTGCTAATGATGCAGCTGCTAATGGCGGTGGTCTTACAGTTAACTCTGGTGAAGGCAACAAAACTTGGAATTTCGAAGCAACAGGCGATAACTTTGCTTCATCCGAAAACATCAATGTACCTACTGGTAAGGTCTATAAGGTCAACAATACTGAAGTCCTGAGTTCTGATACTCTTGGATCAGGTGTTGTATCTTCCTCCCTGACTTCTGTTGGAACTCTTGGAGAATTATCAGTTGGTTCTAACATCCAACTCGGTAATGCTGGTGTTATCACTGCAACATCATTCGTTGGTACTTTCGGTGGAAACATGGATGGTACTGCAACTAATGCAGATGGTATCACAACAGCACGTAGCTTCAGTATCACTGGAGATGGTTCTGCTCCTGCCGTAACATTTGATGGTAGAGATAACGTAGAGCTTGATCTTACACTTGATAACACAGCTGTTACTGCTGCTTCATATGGTTCAGCTTCTGAGGTAGCAACATTTACTGTTGATACAAAGGGTAGACTGACCGCAGCTGCTAACGTTGCTATCAGTACATCACTTTCTATCTCTGGTGGATCTGGATCTGGTAGTGTTGATCTTCTCAACAACGGACTGCAGTTTACTGATGGAACATATGTTAACACCTCTGTTGGTGGAACATCCGTCACAATTGGCCTTGATGCTACTGCTTCTAACACTAATAACTTCCTCGTAGCAAGAGATGGTTCTGGCAACTTTGCTGCTGGTACTATTACTGCTGCTCTGAGTGGTAATGCTACTACAGCTTCAGCACTTGCAAACGCAAGATCAATCACCCTGGGTGGCGATCTTGGCGGTTCAGTATCATTCGATGGTTCTGGGGACGTAACACTGAACGCAACAGTTCAGGCAAACTCAGTTGCTTTGGGCAATGATACAACTGGAGATTATATTGAATCTCTGTCTGGAACAGCTTCTAACATCAGTGTATCTGGTGGATCTGGAGAAGGTTCTACACCTACAATCGATCTGATCGATGCTGGTCCTGGTGCTGGAACATATGGTGGTGCTAATGCATTCCCAATCGTAACCCTTGATGCCAAGGGTCGTGTTACATCTGTAAGCACAGCTCCTGTTGGTGCTGCGATGACCGTAACTGGTGATACTGGTTCTGAGGATATCAATCTTCTTACTGAATCCTTTTCCGTTACTGGTGGATCAAACCTGACATCTGCAGCTGCTTCTAATGGAGTATCTGTTGCTCTTGATGAGAACATTTCTCTGAGCAGCATGGCTCTGTCTGGTGGTGCTGTCATCACTGGTGTTACTACTGCAACTGGTGGTGTTGTTGGTGCTCTTACTGGTAATGTAACTGGTAACGCTGACACAGCGACTGCTCTTCAGTCTGCTAGAACTATCGGTGGAGTTTCCTTCGATGGTACAGGCAATATTAATCTTCCTGGTGTAAACCAAACTGGTAACCAAGATACCTCAGGTAACGCTGCTACCGCAACTGCTCTTGAGACTGCTAGAACTATCGGTGGAGTTTCCTTCGATGGTACAGGTAACATCAACCTCCCAGGTGTAAACGCAACTGGTAATCAGAATACTTCAGGTAACGCTGCTACAGCAACTGCTCTGGCAAGTGGTAGAAACTTCAGCATCGCTGGAGATATTACCGCAGCTGCAGTCAGTTTCGATGGTACTGGTAATGTAGCTCTGAACGCTACAATCGACGACAACTCTGTTGCTCTTGGAACCAAGACAACTGGCAACTATGTTGCTACCGTTGCTGATTCTGGATCAGGAAACCTCACAGTTACTGGTTCTGGTTCTGAGACTGCTGCTGTAACTCTTGACTTGGCTGATTCTGGTGTATCTGCTAACTCATATGGTTCTACAACAGAGATTCCTGTTCTTGCAATTGATGCAAAGGGACGTATCACAAGTGCTTCTACTGCTTCAATTTCAACAGATCTTACTGTTGGTGGTGACTCTGGATCTGATGAGACAATCTCAACTGGAGAAACTCTGACCGTATCTGGTGGTACTAACGTTACCACAACAATGAGCACCAATGAGGTATCAGTTGCTCTCGATAGCAACATCTCACTTGGAACTATTGCTCTTACTGGTGGAATGACAGTAGGTGCTGGCCTGACAATTGCTGGCGATCTGACTGTTAATGGTACAACTACAACCATTAACTCCACAACTCTGTCTGTGGATGATAAGAACATCGAACTTGGTTCGACTTCTAGCCCAACAGATGCCTCAGCCGATGGCGGTGGTATTACACTGAAGGGAACTTCGGATCATACTTTCAACTGGATCGATGCAACTGATGCATGGACTTCCTCTGAGCACATGAACCTTGCTTCTGGTAAGGGTTATATGCTGAATGGAACTACAGTTCTGAGTGGAACAACTCTTGGTTCTTCCATCGTAACATCTTCACTGACTTCCGTTGGAACACTTGGATCTCTTAATGTTACTGGTGCTGTAACTGCTGGTTCATTCAGTGGTTCTGGTGCTTCACTGACTGCTCTTAATGCAAGTAATCTTGCTTCAGGTACTGTTCCTGATGCTAGATTCCCAGCTACGCTTCCTGCTGTATCTGGTGCAAATCTGACTAATCTTGATGCATCCGATCTTGCTTCAGGTACTGTTCCTGATGCTAGATTCCCAGCTACTCTTCCTGCGATTAGTGGTGCAAACCTCACTAATCTTGATGCTTCTGATCTCGCTTCAGGCACTGTTCCCGACGCAAGACTTAGCGATGTAGTAACTGGTGCTACTGTTGGTTCTGCAACTGCAATTCCTATCATCACATTTGATGCTAAGGGTCGTATCACTGGAACTACTACAGCTGCTGTAGGTTCTGGAATGACCGTAACTGGTGATTCTGGTTCTGAGGACATTGACTTCTTATCAGAAGTATTCTCAGTTTCTGGTGGTACAAACGTAACAACAACAGCTGCTTCTAATGGAGTATCTGTTGCACTTGATTCTGACATCTCCTTGGGCAATATCGCTCTTACAGGTGGTGCCACAATTGCTGGTGTTACAACAGCAACCAACCAGGTTAAGCTTCTCAGTGATGATGGTAGTGAAGGTAGAGTTGACTTCTATTGTGAAGTTGGCAACGCTCACTACACAAGACTGCAAGCTGCTCCACACGCAACTTATTCAGGAAATGCTACAGTTGTTCTTCCTGCTTCTAGCGGAACACTTCTGCTTACAGATGGATCTGGTGCTTCACTGACTGGTCTCAATGCTTCTCAACTTTCTTCTGGAACTGTTCCCGATGGAAGATTCCCAGCAACACTTCCTGCGATTAGTGGTGCAAACCTGACTAATCTCGATGCTTCTGATCTTGCTTCAGGTACTGTTCCTGATGCTAGATTCCCAGCTACTCTTCCTGCTGTATCTGGTGTAAACCTGACTGCTCTTAATGCAAGCAACGTTGCTTCTGGAACACTTGCTGCTGCAAGACTTGCTGATTCTGGCGTATCTGCTGGATCTGTTGGTTCTGCTACTGCAATTCCTGTTCTGACAGTTGATGCTAAGGGACGCATTACTGCAACTTCAACCGCAGCAATTACCACAACCCTGGCTGTTGGTGGTGATAGTGGTTCTAATGAAAGCATTGATCTTTCATCTGAAGTTCTGAGTGTTTCTGGTGGTGCTAACGTTACCACAACAATGGGTACTAATGAGGTATCTGTTGCTCTTGATTCAGACATTTCTCTGAATAACATTGCTGCAAGTGGTTCTGTTACAGGTGCTGGTGCTTCATTCACCACACTCGATATTGGTGGAGCCCTGACTGACGGCAATGATACTGCTGGTGTATCCGGATACGTTCTGACAACAGTTGGAACAGGTGTATCCTGGAGAGCAATGGTAGATACTCTGCCTCAGGCAAGAACAACTGATAGTGCAACTGCAACTGCTGGTCAAACCGCATTCAGCTTCACATATAATGTCAACTACCTTGACGTATTCCTTAATGGTGTCAAACTGTCTGGTGCTGAATTTACTGCTACTGACGGATCAAACATTACTCTTGCCGAAGCTTGCTTCGCTGGTGATATTGTTGAATTCGTATCATATTCAACAGCAGGTGCTGGATCAGGTACTGTCTCCAGTTCTAACGATCTGAGTGACGTAACTCTGACTGGTGCTTCAAACAATGACATCCTCGTTTACGATGGTGCCAAGTTTGTCAACCAGCAGGCTCTGAACCTTTCTGGTGCTGTACAGGCTGCTTCATTCGTTGGTCCTGTAACTGGTAGTGGTTCTAACATCACAAGTCTGAACGCTTCAGAACTTGGTTCTGGAACTGTTCCTATCGCACGTCTTGGTGCTTCTGGAACTAAGGATGCCACAACATTCCTGAGAGGTGATAACACCTTCGCAGTTGTTGATTCAACTTCACTCAAGGATGCTGGTGGAAACACAATCGCTCAGGCAGTAGCCTCTGGTCTGAACATTACTGGAATTACCACTTCAAGTGGTGGATTCGTAGGTAACGTCACTGGTACTTCTACTGGACTGACTGGAACACCTAGCATTTCTGTCACTAACTTAACTGTTGGTGGAGAACTGGTTGACGGTGACGGTAACTTTGGTACATCAGGTCAGGTTCTTTCTTCTGACGGAACCGACACTGCATGGGTCAATGCCGGATCACTGACTGCTGGTGCTGCTTCTCTGGTTGGTGTTACCAACACAGGAGCAAATGCTTCACACTACATAGCATTCGTTGAGGCTAACTCAGGTAATGAGGAAGTCAGAGTTGATACAAACCTTGTATACAACCCTTCAACAAATGTACTGACAGCATCTAGCTTCGCTGGTGCTCTTACTGGAGATGTAACTGGTAACGTTTCTGGAACTGCTGGTGGACTGACAGGTACTCCTAACATCACTGTTAACGATATTATCGCTGCTGATCTGACACTTTCTGGCGACTTAACTGTCAACGGAACAACTACAACTCTGAACACAGCTACACTTGAAGTCGAAGATCTCAACATCACTGTTGCTAAGAACGCTGGTTCTTCTGCTGCTGCTGATGGTGCTGGTCTGACAGTTGCTGGTGCAAGTGCTACCTTCAACTACTCACACAGTGGAACTAAGTGGGTCGCTAACAAGTCTATTGAGGCAACTTCATTCATTGGAGACCTCACTGGCAATGTAACCGGCAACGCTGATACTGCAACTACTGCAGGTACAGTTACAACTGCTGCTCAGACAAATATCACATCAGTTGGTACATTGACTGGACTGACAGTTAACGGAACAGTTGCTGCTACTGACTTCAACTCCACATCTGATATCACACTTAAGGATAATGTTTCAATCATCGACAATGCGCTCGAAATGATTAACAACCTTGACGGTATCAGCTGGAATTGGAAGCATGATGGTAAGGCATCTCTGGGTGTATCTGCTCAGAATGTTGAAACTGTTGCTCCTGAACTGGTTACTACTGGAGATCACAAGGCTGTTAACTATAACGGTCTTGTCGGTGTTCTCATCGAGGCTGTTAAGTCACTTACTGCCGAAGTTGAGACTCTGAAAGTCACCAAATCAGACAAGAGACGCTCACGCAAAACTGCCTGATTCGTTTCTATAACTGAATAATCTTGAGGAGGGGAGACCCTCCTCTTTTTTTGTGCCTAAATATATAAAAAACTCAGATAATGCCACTTTCAAGAGAGTTATCGCAGCTTGCGGCTGTAATCACAGTTAAAGACAGTAATAAACACGTAGGAATTGGCTCAACAACACCAACGGCAGAATTTGATGTTGCAGGTAGTGTTAAGGCAACTTCATTTCTTGGTGATGGTTCTAACTTAACAGGAATCACTGCTGAGGGAACTGGTGCTATTGGTGGATTGACTATTAAGGATCAAAGTGGATCTGTTGTTGGTACTGGTGGAAGTATATCTACAATAGATTTTAGTGGATCTAGTGGAGTTACAGTTTCTGCTACTTCTGGATCAGCTGGAATAGCTACTGTTATTGTTTCGGCAGAAGTTGTAAGTGATACAACACCACAACTTGGTGGCAATTTGGATCTGAATAGTAAAACTGTCACTGGAACTGGCAGCATCAATATTACAGGCAATGTTACTGCTACGTCATTCTCTGGTGATGGATCAAGTCTTACTGGAATTGATACTACTGTTAGTGAATCTGAAGTCACAGCACACCAGGCTGCTCTGTCAATCACAGAGTCGCAGATTAGTGATCTGGGAACTTATGCTACAGTATCCTATGTAAATTCTGAGGTAGCAGGTATTGTTTCCGCTTCTCCGGCCGCACTCGATACACTGAATGAACTAGCCGCAGCATTAGGTGATGATGCTAATTTCTCTACTACAGTAACTAATTCAATCGCAACAAAAGCAAATCTTTCTGGGGCTAATTTTACTGGTGTTGTAACAGCCACTAGTTTCTCTGGTGATGGATCTTCATTGACTGGCGTAGTTTCAGAAACCTTGGATGTATTTGTTAGATCAAAAGATGCTGGTAATATTGTTGGAAGATCTGGAAACATTGCATTAAGACCT
>VMHT01096555.1_pt1 | contig 16177 bp, 19 predicted proteins | sample 4693611 | NCBI WGS metagenome assembly VMHT01 (sample SAMN12280063, study PRJNA550983) | marine metagenome | isolation source: seawater sampled from same location over 5 years 0.02-0.2 micron viral filtrate | place: USA: collected off the coast of southern California halfway between the port... ... | reverse complement strand
TGTAGTCGGTGCGAGCGTTGTCGTTGTTGATGTAGTCGGTGCGAGCGTTGTCGTTGTTGATGTAGTCGGTGCGAGCGTTGTCGTTGTAGCAAGAGTAAAGGGTGATATTATTGCATTGATTGATGACTCTCCTGACGAGTTATATGCACTCACTCCATAATAAAAAGAACCTGTGAGATTCTCATCAAAATCAATTGAAAAGATTTCACCCGTTGAACTTGGTTCAGAGTTATTGCTTTTTAAAACTAAATTCTGCGAACCACTTAAGTTCCATCCGTTTGAATATGAAAGAGAGAAGATTTCGACTTTATCAGACAAATTCGAATTCGTTGCTCTAAAAATATTGAAGGCAGATTCGTTGTTTGAATTGTCTTTAAACTGAATATTTAATCTCATTTCAAATCTTGTTTCTGCTTATGTCCCGAGAGTCGACTCGGAGATGTCCCATGAGTCCGCGACTCCATTGCCTGAGGTGTCCACATTATATCTTCCGTTCGAATTTATGGAAATGATGGTCACGGGAAATCCGCTCCATGTTGTGGTTTCACCAACTGCATATTTTGTAACAGGAATAGGTTCAACAATTACATAGTCTGACATTCGCCCAGTATATGCCATTTTTCTGGCTGACGGATAAACTAAAATACCATTGCTAAATACGCCGTTTATCATGTAATATTCACCAGATAAAAACTGATGCCCACCATCAATATCATAAAAATCGTTTAATGTTCTGATGATATTATAACGAACAGGATCGGTACTGATATCCACTATTCTCCACCCATCAAGCTCTTGTTTTGTTGGTTGTCCGTACGTCGGATTATTTATGCTGAAATATGGATTCGGATCGGGCGTTGTAGTTGTTGAAGTTGTCGTCGAACTTGTCGTCGAGGAAGTGGTTGTCGAACTTGTTGTCGAAGTTGTCGTTGAAGTTGTCGTTGAGGAAGTGGTTGGTTCTGGTGTTGTTGTCGAAGTTGTTGTCGAACTTGTCGTCGAGGAAGTGGTTGGTTCTGGTGTTGTTGTCGAACTTGTCGTCGAGGAAGTGGTTGGTTCTGGTGTTGTTGTCGAACTTGTTGTCGAGGAAGTGGTTGGTTCTGGTGTTGTTGTCGAACTTGTTGTCGAACTTGTCGTCGAAGTTGTAGTCGAAGAAGTGCTTGTGCTTTCCTGACAAGTTACGGGATCAATTGTTTTTGTATACGCACCACTACGGATGATTGTCTGACTTGATCCCGAAAATTCGTAGATGTAAAAAACGATTTGCTTGTAAATTTTTGTCTCGGGATCGGAGTTTTCTGCAACCTGCCAAGCCTTATGACTGACTGCGGTGATTCCTTCGTGCGTAGAGTTTGCACTAAAGAAGTGCGGACTAACTGAAGATAAAGAACCACCGACCTCAATAGATGCACCTTCAAATCCTGTTATTTCTTGATTTAAGAAACTTAGAATATTAGTTGGAGTCAATTGCTCCGTGTTTCCTGAAAAGTCAAAGCTTGGAGGGTTTGAGTCATCATCAGTAAATTTCACAAACACTTCGATTCTATGACTTAAATCGATACCGAAATTTCCACTCGATCCACTAACAGGGAAAAGGAATGGATCAGGTTCAGAAAGTTTTCTCCTTAGAGTCAAATATTGTATTTGTCCAACACCACACAAAACCGAGCTTACTCCATCATCCGCACAACTATTCTGTCCGAGCAATTCTTGTTCATCATTCCAGATTGGATTGTTCTCAAATCCGCAATCATATTTAAAATCCAACTCATAAGGAAAGTCGCTAGGGACTAAAGGTAAAGAACTCGAAGACTCTTCAAACTGAACTAAAACATCCGACGGAGCTTGAGGAATTGGCAATGCAATAGTCGGAGGAGATGTTTTAAAATTGTGATCTGATGGAAGGTCTGCTTCAAGTCCCCATTTGTGGGCAAGATATCCTTCGATTTTTTCTCGGTCAGTCGTTGAGGTTACCGCAATAATTTCTAAAATGTTCCCGTCCCATGTGTCGACTCCTGAAGACCTATCCCACTTCATTCCGATACGATCAATTTCAAAGGGGTTACTATTAGGGTTACTTCGTGTGAGTGAATTGACACCATTAACTCGCACATTTGAAATTGTTCCGTGACTAGAAAATTCTAAAATCTGTACTTTGGTTGCATCGTGGTTCGGGACATCTAAATTAGAATATTGTGCGATGCCAGTCCAATAGAAATTATGCAAAGGAAAATCTGGATTACCTCCGTAACTTAAAAATAAAATTCTTGAATCATCATTATTAGCAACAACATAACCATCACCAACCATCACGATAAAAAGACTCATGTTGCTTTCGCTAATTTCGTCAGTCAGTAGAAATCCTTCACCCGAACCATCAAATTCTATTCCATCACCGATGTTGACATCGGAAGGTTTTAAAATGTAGCTTGATTGAGTTGCGTGGTTGTTGTTTCCGCTCTTGTCACTCCAACTACTTACTTTGTCTGATGAGTTTTTAGTAATTGTCGAAGAGTCGTCTGAATCGTACCATGCAATCAGGCTTGAAAGGCTTGAGGGACTCCATGTAGTCGGTGCAAGGGTTGTGGTTGGTGCAAGGGTGGTTGTTGTCGATGTAGTCGGTGCAAGGGTTGTCGATGTCGATGTAGTAGGAGCGAGGGTTGTCGATGTTGTCGGAGCAAGAGTGGTCGATGTCGATGTGGTTGGTGCGAGGGTTGTCGATGTTGTCGGAGCAAGAGTGGTCGATGTCGATGTGGTTGGTGCGAGGGTTGTCGATGTCGATGTAGTTGGAGCAAGAGTGGTTGATGTCGATGTACTCGGTGCTTGTGTGGTCGGTGCTTGTGTGGTCGGTGCTGAAGTTGTTGTTCCGTGAGTGAATGGCACTCCTTCAGGCATATAATAAGTCACCCCATTCAAGACATGAGTATGATAAGACCCATTCCCTGCTACAATTGCACATTGTGCATTGAGATAAAGTGGATAAAATCCTGCGATTGATTGAGCAGGATGGCAAGTTGTGGTCGGTGCGGAAGTTGTTGTCAATCCAGACCCACCTTGCGGACTAGGGTGATTAATAAAATTCGTTGCCACGATGTTTCCGCTTAAACCCCCTGCAATTGAGTTGCCCACATCTCAAGCCCGTCGTCCCGAAATATAAACCTTCAGTCCAGACCCTGCGGAACTTGATCCGACCTGATCGACATCAATTTTGATTTCTGAATCGTCCGAAATTAATGGATTAAAAATAGTAGGCAAGACGCTTGCAGTTTGCGAAGTCGTTTCCCCAGAGTCGATCGATATTAAATCGGATAATATACTACTCCCGTTCGCATTTACATCAACAATAACGGAAGACCCTGAAGGTGCATTTGTCAAAGATGCTCGGACATCTTGAACCAAGAAATTAAAAGGGACTCGAAAGGTAACTTTTCCCGATCCGATCGTCACGGAATCAACCTCGTTTGTAATTGCAACAATGAAATTTTCTTTAAATATTTGCGAGCCACTCGATGCGGTGACAACTTGCCCCGTGACTTCAACAGGTGCTTGCAGAATCGTTCTTCGATTTCCAGAAAAGTCGGTTGTTTGAATTTCAAAAATGGTTGAAATACTTCCCGAACCAAGAGCAGATTTCAGATCACTTGAATCGAGAGGGATTTCAACTTGCCATCCGTTGGCGATTGAAAGTGCGGTTGATTGTTCTGCGTAAATTGTTCCTCCAATATCACCAATCTGACAAGTGACGCTTGATAAAGTCTGCGGAGGAATATAATTGCCCGATCCGTCCGTCAAATAAATGTTGAAAGTTCTTGTGTCATCCGCAATCAAGTCAGTAAATACACGATTCACGGGATTACCGAGTCCTTGAATCCTTGCAGTTGTCAAAGACGATGCGTTTAAATTGACGAAAATTTCCTCGATCATTTGAAAAGGACAAATTCGTCAACTCGGAGGTAGGGTTGTTGTTGTGGTTGATGTTGTTGGTTCGGGAGTTGGTTCTGGAGTCGTCGAGGTTGTCGGCTCACCCGTTGGTTCGCTTGATGTTGTAGAAGGTTGAATCGTTGTGCTTGTTGTTGGATCAAGGGTGGTTGATGTCGAAGTGGTCGGAGCAAGGGTGGTTGTTGTCGATGTTGTAGGAGCGAGGGTGGTTGTTGTCGATGTTGTAGGAGCGAGGGTGGTAGGGGCAAGCGTAGTTGGAGCAAGGGTTGTGGGAGCAAGGGTTGTTGTTGTGGTTGTTTGATCACAAGGATCGCACGGACTTTCTCGACCACACGGATCGACGCAACATTCTCCGTTCACGGGTTGGATTAAAAAATCCATCACCCTCTTACTATAAAATTAACGAACTCAGTTGAACCATTTGAGCAAATCGCGATCTTTCTTGTCTTTAAATTTGAGTCAACTCTTTCCGCTTCGACCAAGACTCCCTCTTCAAAAGTCAAATTCCAACCCTTTGAAATATCTCCACCATCGATCACGAAGATCGTTGTCGTTGTTCCGTCCGCGACTCCACCTTTATAAAAAATGTCAATCCCCGTGGATGTTTTCTCAATGTGATCCTTGTCACCTTTCTGGATCGTCATGTTTGCGATCGCATTAATCGAATTGATGACCTCGTTTCCTTTGCTAGTTTCGAGCAAGGTCGGGGTTGATCCCTTGATTAGTCTTTTGATCGGGTCGGGAAAACTCATCGAGCTTTGACAAGTTGATTTCTCATCTGCCAGATGTCACCCATCCAACGAGAAATCTCGGTTTGCTTTGTTTGCAAATATCCTCCCGAATTCACAAGATAAATATAATCGGGGAAAGTCGGATTTGTATCTGTCGCAATAAAATTGCAATCATTCCCAGACGCATCCTTCGGAGAAAATTGATCCGTCAAGATGATATCATTTTCGGGGTCGGTTGTGTGAATGTAAGAATAAGAGACCTTGATCACTCCATTTCTTGAAATTGTTGTCCGTCGAGTTGTTGTTGATGATGATCGATCCTTGAAGCTTGGAAAAATAAAAGTTCCCGTTTCGAATTCATCTCGATTCGAAGGGATGGTCGAAAAAGTGCGAATGAATTTCACAATCCCATTACCTTCATTGATTGGATTTGTCTCCCCGACAAGAATTGCTTTCGGGTCGTCTGGACATTTCATGCCAAGCGGACTCGGTTGAAAAAGTTCGACGCGATGTGCATATTCAATCGAATAATTAATCGCAGACAAATCCTCACGAATCGGAAAGGTCTTAATCGGAGTGACCGAAACTCGGATCGGATCGACAAAGTCGTCAGAATAAGGAGAGTCAAAAAATGGTTTCATTGATTTACAAATTTTCCAGACAAGGTTCGGTTGATTGAGTAAAGATGTCCCTCGGTTGTGGAAAGATCGAGATCGGATGGGTCTTTCCCGACAAGGTCGCCCATAAGATTTTCAATGTTCTGAAGGTGACCTTTTTGGTCGGTGTTTAAAGTGAGATCAACATCACCAAGCTTGTTGAAGAAGTCTTCAAATTTTTTCAGTTCGTCCCGTATCTCACCGATTCCCTTTTTTCGCTCTTCATTAATGATTTCCTCATGCTCTTTTTCTGCCAACATGATCGCTTCTTTTTGCTCAATTATTTGAGCCTCGAGTGACTCTTTGTTCTCAATCGCCAATCTTTCTTGTTCCGCTAAAGCTTGAGCATCAGCAAGAGCAATTTGACCTTTTTCGATTATTGCATCTCTGGCAAGTTTTTGTGCTGAGGCTTGGCTTGTAATCATTTCTCGGAAGTCTCTTAAGGTCTCGACATTCGGAGGAAGCTTTCCTTCTTCTTTTAGCTTTTTAAACTCCTTGTGCATCTCCTGATAATTAGGAGTGATCTTGCCTTTAAAGTCTTTATTGAAAAATTTCTTGAGTGGTTCAAGTGCTTCTTCTGCGACTTTCAATTCTGCTCGAAGTGCTTCAACCTCGGCAAGCTTTGCATCTTTATTTTCCTTTGCTTTATCCGCTCGATCTTTCTCGTCTTGCAAGAGTTTTTCGACCTCTGCAACTTGATCTCTTAAAATAGTCAGTTCATCACCTCGAAGCTTTACAATTTCGTCTCGCAATAGATTTCGAAGGTCTTGCCTTTTGGTTAAAATATCCTGCTCAATTCCTGCAAGAAAATCCGCTTCATCCTTCTCGAGACTTCGGGCATCTCTTGCACCTCTGATTAGTGCTTCTTTCTGTGATTCAAGAGCAAGGATTGCCTGTTGTGCAAGTTGTATATTTCCAAGCGTTGTGTTTTGTAGGACGAATTGGTCTTGTACTTTTTTGACTGCGTTCTCAATGTCTTCCTCAAGAAATCTCGCTTGGATTAAAGCTTTAATTCTTTTTGCATCTGCGTCCGCGAAAGCTTTTGCATTGGCTCGGATTTCTTCTCCTCTCTTGTTTGTTGCAATGATCAATTTCAATTCGATTTTTTCTTGATCCTGCATTCCCTGCAAAATTTGCAACTCGGCATTTTTAATATCGTTTCGAATACCAATTACTTTTTGCGATTGATCTGCGATCTGAATAGCACTTGCACCCTGATCTCGCATCTTTGTGAGAATATCAATTTCTAATTTGAGTTGATCTTCTCGATCCTTCTTCAGGTCTTTGCTTTTTTCTTGAAATCTCTTTGCCTCACCGACCATCGTCTTTAATTGCTCTACTTGATCTTGCAAAGAAAGTTTCTGAATCTTTTCAAATGGGTCAAGATTCTCGATTAATCCGAGAGATTTTTTCATCGCAAGAATTTTGTCATCAAGCGACATCATGTTTTTTGCGAGTTCTTGACTTCCTTCATTTATGCCTTGAAGGATTTTTTGATCCACGCTTTTCTTTAAATCATCAGTTGTTGTTGTGAGTGCTTTGAAAGTAAAAGCAAGTGCATCACCTAAAGCTTTTCCCGTCTCAAATCCAAGGTACAAAGCAGTAAATGGCAAAGCGAGAGATTTGACGGATTTTCCAAGTGCAGAAGAAGCAACCGCAGAAAGTTTTGACCCTGCGGTGAAAGCAGTTAATCCGACGATTACTTTTGTGATGATGGGAGCGAGTTCAATAATTCCTTTACTTATTGTCACCACTGAATCTCCAAGCTTCTTAAAAGCAGGGACGGAGTTCATTAATGCTTGAGTCAATGTCGGAAGATGTTTTTCGATGATAGGAAGAAAAGATTCGGCAAACTTCATTCCGACCTCTTTAAAAGTTGATATTATCCTAGAGAATCTTTGTGCAGTTGTGTCATTTAATCGCTGAAAAGCTTCTTCGGTTGCTCCTGCGTCCGCTTGAATTTTGTTAAGGTTTGCCGACAATTCTTTGCCAGAATTAGTGACCAACATTAATGCCCCATTTCCTGCCTCGATCCCTCGAAACATATCCATCAAGCTCATGTTGTTTGCTTCAGCATGATCCTTCATTTTTATCAACGCTTCTTGGACGCTTCCACCCTGTCGGATGAATTCTGGAAATGAGACTCCTGCAAGTTCCTTAAAATTATCACTCGCTTTCATGCCTTCCTTGGCGAGTTCTGCAAGCATAGAACGAATCGCAGTTCCTGCCTCTGCGGTTTTTCCCGATCCCATCTGCTTCGTCAAGGTTGCAAACATTGCTCCGACCTCATCAATCTGGACTCCAAGAGCGGAAGCAATAGGAGTCACCTTACCAATATTCTGACCGAGTTCGGTCATGGTTGTAACTCCATTTTTCACCACGGAAAAAAGAACATCGGAAACCTTGGTTGTGTCCTTTGCTTCCATTCCGTACCCGTTCAAAATTGTGGTCAATGCACCTACTGCATCTTCAAGGGACGAGACCCCTGCAATCGCAGTCTTTGAAGCATTCTCTAGGAATGTGACTGCATTGTCTGGGTCAACCCCTGCGGAAATTGCTTGATAAAGCCCATTGACTGCATCGGTCAAATTAATCCCCATCGTTGTCGCAAGTTTGCGAATATCATCCGTCATCTTTCCCATTGTTTCTTTTGACGCATTCGGAAGAAGGGTAAAAACCTCGTTGATCTTTTTATCAAAATCTACGAGGTCTTTGATTCCCTTAACGGCAAAAGCTGAGATCGCAACGCTTGCAATTTTCACCCCACTCTTAATCAGACTTCCAAACTTGTCAGAAAATTTCTTTGTCTTTTCTTCGACTCGTCCAAGCTTCCGATTAAAATCATCGGTATCAAGACCCATTTTTGCGAGAATGCTTGCCATCTAATTTCTTTCGTTCATCCGTTGCATGAACTCCGCTTGGAGTCGATCTGCTTCAGAATTAAATTTTACGGGATTGCCCGTGATCCTTTCCCTTATTCTTCGAAGGTAAAGAAAGAGTCGAGGGAGTGGAGTTTGAAGGATGGTTGATTCCTCCCATCCGTACTCGCTCGCGAATGTATCCACAACGCTCGAAATCCATTCCCGTGATGATGTGTTCTCCTCCTTCTTTGATGAGGCAGGAGCAAGCAAGAAAGCGTCATCGATATAATCCCGAATATCTTTTTGATAGTCCTTCCATTTGATTAATCGATTTTCTTCAATAAAGATTTTTGCCTTGATTGGATCGGTCGAGAAATCGGGAGACAAAATCCACAACGCTCGAAGAACGGGGATTGATGGGTCTGCGGAATTCCAGACCTCATCAATTGACAAAAGTGCGAAGCGTTCAAGAGTAATCGGGGCGACTTCAAAGTCCCCGATCTTTTCTTTTGTGGTTACGAAATGAGAGTGAAGATTATTCGTCTCCCTCGACTTCGCTCTTCTTATCTTTTCTTGATAAGACTTCCACAAATCGGAATCCACATCTTAAGCGAGTCCTTGTGCTGAACCCGTTGAAGAACCTTCAACCGCAACCGATCCAACATCATTCTCGGTTGAAATTGTGTGGACTCCAGATGCAACCGATTCAATCGTGACTTGATTTGCAGTTCCTCCTTCAAGACCACTAATCTTCCCTAGTTTTGTTGCAGTTCCAGAACCAAGCTTTGCTTCGGTTGTTGTGCTTGTTCCATTTAATACTGCTAGAAGTGAAATCGCAGTTCCTGCATCACCCGATCCAACGGATCGAAGAACTTCAGCATTATCCGCACTAACCGAGGCACTTAAAGAATCAACCAGAGTTATGGTCACAATATCAGAATCATAAGTGATCTTGAATTGATTTCCGTTACTATTTCCAGAAAGATCAAACACATCAACAAGCTTTGCTTTTGTTGCGCTAGTAATTGTCGGATTTAATTTGCGGTAAAAAGAAACAGAAACTTTCACATAATCACCCTGCGACTGAGCCTCGCTTGAATCGGTGATCATATATGCTCCGCTTGCTCTTGTGCCTTGAAGGACAAAAGTTTGACCAACCAGATCGGGACTTGCTCCGCTTGTTGCAAGTTGTAAAGTCGCACTTCCCTCAATTCTTCCTTTCACGATTGTTGTCGCAAGAGGTTCTCCGTTTGAATTATTTAAATCCGCACGGGTTGAGGTAAAATTGAAATTCATATTTTCGGCAACATAAGTGACTCCATTAATGGTCACGGGACTTGCCTCGATTCCGAATGCTTGGCTTCCGTCTTGTATAATCATAATTAAAAAATGGTTGAGTTTTCAAAAAGGGAAATTCCGTCAACTTGGAAAAGCGTCATCACGGATCGCAAATTTAATTTCAAAGTTCATTTCTGTCCGAATTAAATCCCCGTCAGTTTCTCGAAATGAGGATTGTTGTCGGATATATTTTAAATCATAAAAAGGAAGATTTGTTTTGTTCCAATTATCCGCACCTCTTAAAAGGGACGCTCGGACTTTTCCGACAAGGTCAAAATGCTCAATCCTTGGTTGCTCCAAAAAAGTGTCAGTGATTATATTCGTTGTGAAGATCGCTTGATGATTTGTGAACTCTGGATGATTGTTTGTCTGATCCGCTTCGATCGAATCGAAAGAGACCTCAATTCGTGGACTCGTCAAATCTTCATTCGAGCCAGAGACAAAAACATTTGTATCCGTTGCGGATTCGAGAAAGACTTTTGAAGCATCTTCAAAGTGAAGCTCGAAAGAATATAAATCAGGAAGATCAATCGCACTCATTTTCTGGCAAACTTAGAGATTACTTTTAATGAAATCACCGATCCAAAATCTTCCTCGGTTGAATTAAAAACCTTAAAAAGATTTCCTTGGTCGTCCTTTAAGATTGATCCCTTTGATGGGATTTCTGAATGATGATCTCGATTGATGATGATCTCTGTATCAACATCGTCTTCAACTCCGTGCAACTCAAGATCGATCCCATTGTCAATCGATCGGAATGCTCCGACATATTTGATCCCTTGAATTCTATTCGGGGAAACTCCTTCAATCTCAACTCCCGTTTCGGCAATTAAAAAATCAAGATCGTTTGAAAAAAAGTCTCTGGAAAGTGTTCCCATCTGCAAATGAAAAAGGAGTCAATTAAGACTCCCTCTTCATCACAACCCCACGAAGTGAATGAAAAATTATATAAGGTTCATTTCTTCGGTTCTGCTTTTGCTTCTGCTTTTGCTTGAGCTTGTCCACGCTTGCGGATCAAGCCTCCACTTGAGTCAAAAAAAACAACCTTGTCGAACTGCGGAAACTTCCCCTTCTTGAATTCTTTCTTCACATCATTGGCATTGCCAACAGAAACAGAAGTGAACTTTCCACCCTTCGAACCTACTATTGTCGCAAGCCTCATCTTAGGAACTAACAAGACGAACGATTCCTTCTCCTCGTCCAACGGCAGAACCATAAACGCATTCCAAGACTGCGGTTTGTACTCCCATTTTTGCGTCATAAAATTCACGATAACCCATCACAAGACCAGTCTTCGGATCGGAAACCTTTCGTGCAGAAATGTATTCTTGAGTATTTGATGGCTCGAGATATCTCATTGCAACTGCAAGACCGCAAGGGTGAGCAAGAAAACCTTGAAGATTTTCTGAATTTGCGGGAATGGAATTTGTTTCATAAACGGAAGGGATTCCAAAAAGACTTGGAACATTCCCACCACGAATCGCATCGGATGATCCATAATTCAAAGCGGAAGCGACTGCCGAATCCTTAAGAAGATTTGTAAAATGTCCGTTGTTTAAAACCAAAGAGCAACCTTCAATTGGAAGATTATTTCCAAGAGCAAGAGACCTCATGTCTGCAACATCATCGGCATCGAAAGCACTAGCACCAGAGATTTTTTTGTCTGAATAATTAGCATTCTTAATGTCTGAGCAAATGTCCTGAAAAACTGCCTTCGCGAGGTCTGCCCCTTTTTGATATCCAAAACGCTCAAGCTCAACCGCTGAAGATTCGGAGCGTTGCTTGTCGGATATGTGCCATGAAACAAACTTATGTTTATTTAAAGAAATTTGAGTTTGTCCATAAGTTGTGTCTTGTGAAGCGTATCCCGTTGATGCACCGAAATCGGTTGCCGAGCTTGTGTTTGCCAGATTTAAGATCGTGACCTTATTCCCTCTTTGACTCGCCTCATCATTAAAGCTTGTGGAAAAAGCATTCAAGGGAGCAAGGATGGAGGCAAACTGCTCAAGGGCAGATTGCGAGATTATGTTATTTTGTAAATTTTGATTAATTGAATTTGCCATGATCTTATCCTCTGCGGTTTTTGTTAAAAGATGTTAAAATTTCGGATTTGTGTTTTCTGAAAAGTTCAGTTGCTTCAGCACCTTCGGCATTAGCGAATTTCTCTTGAATTGAAACAGACTCAAGGTTCTCGACGACTTCTTCATCAATTGCATCAACTCCCTCGATCAAACTTGAAAGAGTCTCATTGACCTTCTCACTTTCGGAAAGTTGTCCTTGTAGTTCGCTGATCCTCTTATCTGACTCGATTAATCTTTTTTCGAGTTCTTCAATTTTAGATTCCAGAGATGGTTTTTCATCGACTTGCTCTTCGGAAACTTCGGTCGCTTCCTCAAGTTTTTCCTCGATGATTTCTTCTTCGATTTTTTGTTCGTCAGTCATATTGAAAAGTTTTGTTGAAAATAATCCGTTCTCATTGCTCGCAGGAGCGTCAACAAAGTCGGCAGATTTTATCGAAATAAATCGAACGCTCGGAAGGTCTCGGACAAGATTGACTTGATCCTCTTCGTCCAATTCATTCGCAGGAATCTCCTTTCCGCTCTTTAAAACATAAACGATCAAAGCTTCGAAAACCAATGAGATTCCAAAAGTTTCAGGCATCTCGGAAGCGATATCAAAAAGACGATTGAATCTTTTTTTCTCGTCCTCCTTAAAAGATGAAAGTGCTTTAAAAGATCGTGCTTTTAACTTGTCATCCTCGATGTAAAATTCGGAAAAGACTCCGACTTCTTTGAGAATCCGATCGGTGGACAACGCTCCTTCATGGGTGATATATGCAGGGAGAGAATCACCGATTACATCAAGAGCGGTTTCAAGACTTTGTTCATCGACATATAGATCGTGTCCTTTTGCCTCACCGACTTGAATCAATGAAAGTTCAGTCATGACCCCTTTGGACTGATCAACCTTATGACCAGACCCATCACGGAATGCGATCCGATGTCTTGAGAATCCTACCTTCTCCTTTTCTCCATTGTATCGAGCTTGGATCGAGCAGACTTGAAGTCGTTGGTTTATATCTGTGAACTCTTCTTTCATCATGTCATCGCTCATGCAACGATCGAGAAAAGATTGTTCAGTTTCTTCAGCGAGTGGGAATGGTATTGGCATAGATAGTCCTTTCTTTTTTTGTCTTTTAAATCTTTCGACGAGTTTTCTCGACCATGAGAAACCTGCGTCCCCTCCCCACAAAGCCCACGCAATGCGACCATTAGACGGAAACCCTTCTCCGCTTGGCTTGAATCCTTTCCCTTTTTTATCGACCTCATGTCGTGAAAAAAAAGAAAACATTCTTTTGATCGTGGACTTTGATAAATTTTTCCCGTTTACGATATCTCTTGCTCTTGCGATCCCGACCGAAGTTCCACCCCGACCGAATTCTTTTCTCCAAGCAAGTCCCTTCCTTGCCTCGGAGACCATCCCCGAAGTTGGTTTAAAACTATCGTCAAGACTCTGGTTGATTGTCGTCATCTCTTCCAATTAGTTCAGCAAAGTTCGCTTGTGCGGTTGTCGGGAATGGGTTGAATAATTCTTGCCAATCTTCGATCCCGTATTCTTCAGCGATCTTCTTTGCGTCCCGAATGTTTTTTGCTTTTCGTTCGAGCGAAGTTTTTGCATCCGTTCCGAAAGTCGCAGAAATATCATCGAGGGAAATTGCACCGAGTCCGAGATATGTTGCATCCGCTTTGACTTGAGCTTGGCGATTTACCCACCGAAAGGAGGGAGGTTGCCAACGGACTTGAAATGGATTCTCGGTTTCCTTGTTGTATTCGATTGACCCATCTGCGATCCAATTTGAAACCTTCCACCTCCACAACTTTGAAAGGATCGGAAATAAATCCCTTTGCTCGCTTTCGATTGTTGCTTGGTAAAGAAGGATCATTCCTTGGCTCGCAGAAAATGAAGTCTCTCCGATTGTCTGGAGAAGAAATTCCACGGGGATTCCAATTGATGATCCGATCTTGCGGAGTCGATAAAGTAAATAAGGGATTGCTTGCGTGTTTGGTCTTCCACCTTGCCCGATGACGGAGATGTCTTCCCCTGCTTCGAGATAATGGAATTGTCCTGCATTGAAAGTCTCCAGACGCTCGGACTCTTCGTCATCCCCTGCAAGTTCAAAATCCATTGCACCTTCTCTTTTCACAACCGCAGAAAGAGAAGCGGAAACCTTTGCGGAGATCATTTCAATCTCGTCATATTCGTCCAAGTCTTGAAGGTCATCTGCAATGGTTGCAAGTTCTGGAATCCCACGAATTTGAGTGGGTCGAATTTTCTTCCGATGAAAAATAAAATTTCGAGCGGAGATTCTTTTTACATCTCGAAGGAATCCATCTTCCCTTGTTCCGATGTGATATGCTTTCGGTGCATTCTGCGGACTTAATTCAACCCCATCAATAATCCTTCGACCATCTTTTCCCTCAATCTCATCCGCTTGCTTTTTGAAAAATCCATCTCCCTCATCCGTTCCGATCCGATCACCCTCAACCAATTGAACCCGACCCGACTTAGTCAAAATCAATCCACCATCTCCGAAAATCAATGGCATTGATGCAAGTGATCGTTGAAGGTCTCTCATGGTCATGGAAAAAGTAACTTCTGGATTCCGTGAATATTCTTCCCACTTCTTCTCAAGAAGTGAATCAAGTTCCTCATTGCCCGAATTGCATTGAGGGAAAATTCCTGCACCGACTACATCAGTTTCACGAAGTCGGCAAATACTTGAAACGATTGGATTATTCCTTCGGTAGTCGAGAAGAGTTCCGATCACTCTGGCTCGATCCGAGAGGTCGAGTGCTAAGTGTTCAGGTCTTGGTTGACTTTCTCTTCTTCGTGATCTTCTTCTTGAAGACTTCGAAGCATCATATCCATGCTCACGTGAAAAAAGAATCTTCCGTGCTTTGTTTAATCGACCGAAAAAGTTTTGTTTTTTCATATTGAATCGTACGCTCGAAAGGATTCAAGGGAAGGAGATTTAAAACCTTTTGCAGACTTTTCAAGAAGAGCAATCTTCCGATCATACGACTTCAATTCCTTTCGAATTTCCGATCGTCTTTCGTGGATGACTTGACGCTCTTGGACGGAATATTGATTGATCGTGACCTTCGTTAATTCCTTCAAAGCGGAGAGAAGATTGTCACGAATCTCGATGTAATCTGCAAGAGTTGTCGTCGGCATGAAAAAGCCGAGATCGTCAATTCACTTATCAAGGACTCTCAATTCTGGATATTTTTGAAGAATCTTTTTCATCGATTTAAAAACTCCCTTGTCGATGTTTTTTTCATAGAAAGCTTGTCGCCCGTAAAACGCTTTAAAGAATGCGGATCGTCCTCCTGCTCCTCCGCTCGCCAAAGTCGAATTTGCGACCCGTCCATTGTGAACCATTGTGACTCCGTAATTATTCCCTCTCGTTGATTCGTGAGTCTTGATCAATGATCTCAATTTCGTTGAAAGCTTCGAGGTCAGTTGATTGACATATGCAGGGACTCGGACTCCACCAAATTTCGATTTCTCTGCGGTAGTGTCTTTGATCTTCAGTTTTTCTGCCATGTGGATGAAGGTTGCCTTCGATTGACCGAGTTGTGAGAGAGCATATTGCTTTTGATCCTTCAACGCTTTGATCAATTTTTTATACAAAGGATTAATTCGGTTCGGATAATATCTCCACTTCCCTTGCCTTGTTTTTCTGTTGTCTTCGACCCATACTCCTTTTTTCTTTATCTTCCGCACTTGGTGAAGTTTTCCATCAATGCGAACATATTTCACAACCGCAGGAGGAGCGTTCTCACCCTCACCCTTGTAAGTATATTTCGAGACGATCTTTTTCTTATCTGCTTTCTTTGTCGTCTCCATCGTCTTGCCAAGAACTGCCCGACATTCTGCCTTGATTATGTCCGCTTGAGAAAATCCCGTGATCCGAGCCAATGCCCCGATCGCTTCATCAAACTCCCTCGATTCAATCTTGAATTGTGCTTTCATTCCGTTGCTTGATCATTGTGATCGGAATGTAAAAAGGGAGAAAAAACCCAGAGATAATCCCTGCAAAGATTCCGAATAAAATCGAAAAAAGAGAATAAACCAAGAAATGGAAAAGCTTCTTGAGCTTACCAAAGGGACTCTCCTTTTTTCTGAACGGGTCGTTTTGTTTTTCGTTTGTTTTCGGTAGTTCCGTTTGATTCATCTTTTTTCCTTTTTACTTGTCCAAGTCCGAGGACTTTGGAGAGTGCAAGCAAATAGACCTCACAATCAAAAAAGTGATCTTGTCCATGTGCCTTTGTTCTCCATTCTTGTTTGAGTTCACCCGTCCGAGAGACGGATTCGATTATGAATTTTCCGTTGAGTTGCTTCACATAATCCCGATCGGGGTTCTCATAAAGATAAAATCCGTCAATGACTTTGCCCCTCCTTTTCAGAATTTCACCTCCAAAGACTCCGACATCAACATGAAGTAATCTAAGCTTTTTCGATCCGCTTTTATTCGTCCCAGAGAAAGGGTCGATCGCTTTTATTCCGACGGGTTGAGTCAATGATTTCCATCCCTTGCAAGCCCACCATTTCGATCGTCTTGCCCATATTTGTTCATAACATTCCTGCGTCC
>VMHT01072688.1_pt1 | contig 16179 bp, 30 predicted proteins | sample 4693611 | NCBI WGS metagenome assembly VMHT01 (sample SAMN12280063, study PRJNA550983) | marine metagenome | isolation source: seawater sampled from same location over 5 years 0.02-0.2 micron viral filtrate | place: USA: collected off the coast of southern California halfway between the port... ... | reverse complement strand
TGCTCAAAGATATGGAAAGAAAGGTTCTAGAGAAGATGCTCGAAAAGATCTTTTGAAAGTGTTACATTATGCAATAATACAACTACATGTTCATGATCAAGAATTATAGGAGATAACATGACAAAACTAAGAAATGGAACTAAGAAATACGTATCACCAATGTACACACCAGTCGTTGGTCCTGTAAAGCTTGGAGTTGATGCATACCAAACATTACTTTCAGTTGAAAAATCTCCACTTCGAAAGATGCCACCGATGGTTGGACATCTTGTGTTTACAGTCTTAGCGTGGATGTGGAGTGGAATATTTGGTCTCTATATGGGAAGCTATATGATATGGGGAATAAGTGCAATGGGTCACATGATTTTAATATCTGGTGCTTTTTTAACTTACGTTGTTTGGCAACAAGCTGATAAAGGTAATAGTGAAAAAGGATTCTACAACGGCAGAGGAGCTGGTGGTGAACATAATTAAAAAAAAGGTGTACATTCACAGAAAAGTATGGTATAATAAATATATTATTCAAGCGGTGAAGCTGAGTTGAGATAGACTGGACCCGGGGGCGGTACCCGGCAGCTCCACCAAGAATACTGGCCCATAAGTAGCCTTCGTAGCACCGCCCGGGCAGTATATGATTGCTGATTATAAAATCCTTTCATATACTTAGCAGTCAGGTGATAAGGACAGTCAGATGTCTTAGGGTTTTAGAACGTGGCTTGGTTCTCCAGTATTCTTGATGGGGCTGAAATAGGATCGACAGGTATGGAGATAATGTGGAGTTTGACGGTTAATCGCGTTAAAGATTAAAAAAACTAAACGCAAACGATGATTTTGCACCTGTGGATTACGCCCTAGCGGCCTAATCGCACCGAGCCAGGAGGAGCTTGGGAACAGAATCCTCCACGGAATTTGGTCGACGGACCGGATAGTGTAGTGCAAGGAAACGCGTCTTACCAAGAGGCGTAACTTGATTGCTCAGGGGTGGTACCCAGGTTTAAAGCCTAGCGGCTAAGAATCACATCACTCTACCGAGTGGGAGTAAGTGCTAGGGGTTATGAGATATGGTATCTTGAGCGACCTAGTTGGAGGTAAACCCATAAGTCCTCTCTACGCAGTAATAACGATGCCTATGCTAATCTTTTGAAGATTGGAGTTAATAGGTTCGGTTGAAAAAAATCGGTAAGATCGTTTGGGGTGATGCCCTAATACATCCGCGGGAAGCCTATGGTTAGCTTCCCATCTTTATTTGAGACATATATAGTATAAATTGATTGGGAGATTATAATGGCAAAAATTGGCGACGATATTAAGCAAGCAATGATAGAACATGCTGAAGGACATATCGCAAAACATAAGATGAACGTAATGATATATTTTAGAAATGCAGCAGGTATAGGTGGTCAAAAGCATCCGGACGTACTTGAAGCAATTGAACAAGAGCTAGACGTAGTTGCAAAATACGATGATCAAATAGAAATGTTAAAAAAATACTTTTGATGACTACTGCGATCTGGACATTACATAAACATAATAAGTTCAATACACTTTCTAACATAGTTAAATTATTCGATAGACTTATAGAACATAAAGATCCAGAAAGAGAAAACTTATCTTGGAGTCGAGCATTAGGTGTTGTAAAAAAAACTATTTTTGAAGATAACGTAGATTCTTCTCATAACAATATTGCATTCATACGTGTTCCTTGTCTATCATATCAACCGCAGCATGCATTAGGCCATCGCAATTGGAATTGGGAAAGAGATATCCTACCAGTTGTTAATTGGTGTTTAGATAACCATATAAAAGTAGTATTAGATGATTGCTGGGAAAATGGCGCTGTTTTTTACAAAACTAGAAGAGGAAAACTAACTGAATGGTGGCCTTTTTTACTCGAGAATAATATTAAGATATTAACAAACGTGCCTCCGTTATATGATTTGTATCATTTTGATACTAAGGATGATGATACTTTTAAGTTTCAAATAGAAGACTGGAAAAAAGTTTATATTGACGCAAAATTCTTTTTGTTTCATACCAGACAAGTCCATCAACAAGAAAATTATATATTTAAAATGAATACTTATCCTACTTTACACGAAGATAAAAAATATCTATTTTCATGCATGTTTGGAGATATTACTAAAAAGAACAATGCCATGCTTTATGGTCTTCTTTTAAAAAATAATCTTATAGACGACGATGTTTTTATTTCTACGATAATGGAAAAAAGTGAACCTGAACTATTAGATAAAAAACAATATACATTACATTCTGGTAGCCGAACTCAATGGGCGATGTCTTTAAACCGCTCTCATGAAATTGTCGACTGGGTCAATGAAAATAAAGACATAATATATCAGCATATGCCCTTTGAAAGAAATGCTTGGCAAATTAATAAAATGAAGGTAGATGGGGAAGCAGAAAGAAGAATTCCACAAGAGCTGTACGACTCTCATTTTGCAATAAATGTAGAAACTATGCATTATCCTTGGTTTTATACTGAAAAAACATTCAAGCATATAATCGCAAAAGTTCCTTTCTTATCCTACGGCGGATCCTACCATAGTTCAGGTCTTAAAAAATATCTCGGATTTGAAAGATTTGAAGAAATATTTGATTATTCTTTTGAAGAAATACCACCAAAAAACACACATCATTTTTTATTAATGGACGGAATTAATAGTAATATTAAACAATTAAAACAAGAACCTGTGTCAATATTCAATCAGGCCTCTGTGAGAGAAAAATTAGACTACAATGAATCTTTATTTTACAAACTTTCTACTACAGACAGAGTAAAAGAACATTTAGAAAATATAATTGGAGCTGTGTAAATGAACATAGGATTTATTGGACTTGGAAAATTAGGCGCACCAGTAGTAGAAGCTATAAAAGAACATGGTCATAGTGTCGTTGGATATGACATAAATGGATCTGGAGTAGATTCAATAGAAGACTGTGTAAAAGATTCTGAGATTGTATTTGTTGCTGTACCTACGCCTCATGATCCAGCATATGATGGAAAATATGTATGTAGTGATCTTGAACCAAAAGATTTTGATTATACTATTGCAAGAGATGTTTTAATCGAAGCTGATAAGTACATGATTAAAGATCAGTTACTGGTCTTAATATCTACAGTCCTTCCAGGAACTACAGCAAAACATTTTCAGCCACATGTTAGGAATGCTACTTTTATATACAATCCATATTTAATTGCGATGGGAACTGTTAAGAGAGATTTCTTAAATCCTGAAATGGTCATGATGGGATCTAAAGATGAGAGAGCAATGTATAGACTAGAAGAATTCTATAGACAAATGTGTAACTGCGATAGATACATCAGAGGAACATATGAAGAATGCGAGGCTATTAAAATATTCTATAATACATTTATTACTACAAAAATAACTCTTGTCAATATGATTCAGGACGTTGCCATGAAACTTGGAAACATGAACGTTGATGTAGTCACAGATGCTCTTGCTCATTCTACTGAAAGAATTATGTCATCAAGATATATGACAGCTGGAATGGGAGACGGCGGTTCTTGTCATCCAAGAGATAACATAGCTTTAAGATATATGGCTCAAGAACTTAGACTAGGATATGACATATTTGATACTATCATAAAAGCTCGGGAAGAACAAGCTCGAAACATGGCAAACTTCTTAAAAGATTTGTCTTTGGAAAATAATCTTCCAATCGTTATAATTGGAAAAGGATTCAAGCCAGACGTACCGTATGAAGATGGATCTTCGTCTGTATTAGTATCACAGTTTTGTGATTGTACTTTTGACGATTTTTCTAATCCTGCAGTATTTTTATTAGCACATTCACGTAAGATAACTTATGGTGGCATTAATGATGATTATAAATTTCCAGAAGGATCTGTAATAGTTGACCCTTGGAGAGAAAGAAAAGACGCAATTTGGTACGGTAATACAAGAAATGAAACTTGAAATTTGGACAGATGAAGAATATAAAGGTCGACCAGCTATTTGGAATCTCTGCGATGTTAGAGGAATAACTAATTATTTCACCGGAGAACTAAAAAGAGTTATAAAAGATAAACCTGAAAAAAACGAAAATCTTAAAATTTATTTTGCTGATCGAACTATTATGGACGAATGGCAAACTGCAGATAGAGTATTATTGTGTGAAGATTATTGTTCAGATGAAATATTCTTACCAGTCTTTCAGAGAAATATAAATTGGTGTAAACGCCATAAGATAAAAACTTACGTAGATATGGTGTGGGAATGTATTGATGATCACATGTTTCACGAGGAATTTAAACATAGCAGATTATGGAAATATTTTGTAGATAATGATATAAAGATTGTATGTCATACAAGTATTGATCACCCTAATCTCGTAGACATAAACAGATTTTTTGAACTTGAATTTACAACTACTTTGTATTCAGAACGTGGTAATCATTCTTCTTTATATTTAGCGCCTAAATGGTATGATGAAAAAAAATATCTTTATTGTAGTCATTTGGGATGCGTTGCAACAAAATATGATATTCAAAGATTCCTGATTCGTGGAGAAGAAGAAGGATTGTTTGATGATGAGTTCTTTTGGTCAGTCCTGAACAAGAGACCAGAAGACGCAAAAGAATCGGTGTTTTGGAAACCTAAATATGAATATCTTTTTAATGCAAATACTTGGGAATCAAGAACTGAAAATTATTATAATAATACAATACTAAGAGAAACAATGGTTGACAAAAGAGGTAAAGAATTAGATAATAACTTTGAACTGACTGAATTAGAAAGAAGAATATCGCCACAAATGATGGATAGCGAATGCTATGTCGTTTTTGAAAATACTTATGCATTTCATACAGAAAAACTTATGAAACCTATATATGCTCAGATCCCTTTTATAATATATGCTCGACCACATCAATCACATAAAACAGGAGAACCTAATCTCTTAAACGCTAATAAAAGAATAAAGAAACTTGGGTATGAAATATTTGATGAGGTATTTGACTATTCTTTTGAAGACAAAGGATTAATAGCAGAAGAAATGATGGATGAATTTATAAAAGAATTAATTCGAGTCAAGAAAGAAGGTAGAAAGATTTGGGAACAGCCATCAATAAAAGAAAAAATTAGATATAATCATTATTTACTTTTAAAAAGATCAAGCACTGAAGAAATGATGACATATCTTCATGAAATGTTTTTAAATGATAAATAGTAATATGTTTAATTTACCAATACAGCTTACTGAAGCTGCAGAAAATTATTTAAAAGATATTGGAGATCCAAACGTTTCTCTAACCGTAAAAGGTGGAGGCTGCGCTGGATTTCAATACGTCTGGGGTACAACAGATAAAGAACCTAAAGTAGGAAACTTATGGGTTGATCCAACGGCAGAAATGTTTGTCTTTGGTTGTACAGTTGATTATGTAAAAGAAATAGGAGGATCTTACTTGAAAATTATTAATCCAAATGCTAAGGCATCATGTGGTTGTGGGGAGAGTTTCGGTGTTTGATTTAAAATTTAAAGCAGAAATTTTCTACAAAACTAAAGGGCACCTGCCTCTATCAAAAGAAACTGTTGAAGGAATGTTTGATGGTTATTTTAAAAGGGCTTGGATAAACGAAGAGTTTAATTATCCATATAAGCAAGAAGGGTTTGAAGATGCTTACGAAAAATGGATTAACAAAATTACTTCATAGCATCGTTTAAAGAATCTACAACACTATCAATATTTGGTTCCTGTCCATTAGGATCATACTTACACTGGTAAGTTACGGGACATTGTCCTTCAACGACTAATTGATAGGTATCGTTTGCTCCTTTATATAAACAAACCTGATCTCCGTTCTTGGCCATGACTCTCTTATATCTTCTACAGGTAATGTACTTTGGATCTTCTCTTATTCCAAGACGTTTTTCTTGATCCCATGTCCAGTCACTAAACTTTTTAAGAAAGCAACTAAAGCATTGTATTATGTTCTCAGGCTGTTTTCTATCCGAACCAACCGCGGTCGACACCCATGAGACCCATAACAAACAAGACAAGAATAAGAGTAGCACCGCTGAGGACAAGGGCGATGACAGTCCACTCAAATATCTTTCTTTTAAATTTTGCTTTCTCATATATTTCTTTCTGTCGTCTTTTCCGGATCTGACCTTCCATACGAAGTAGTTCTTCCCATGAAGCAGATCCATGTGTAAACATTAAGTACTGTTTTAATTCGTATCTTTGTTCTTCAAGCTTTTTTTTCGCTGCGAACGCTTCTATCGCTTCTGACTCAACAGATCCTCCCCCAAAAACTTTTTTAAAGACACCAGGACTTTGAGCATCTTTCGCGGCATTATCAATATCAGATACAGCTCCCATCCACCTGGATAGGTCCTGTGTCATAGACTCTAAATCGCGACCTGCTTGGAATGCTTTTTTGATTCCACCAAAAGCGGCGCTGGCTGTGGACATCGCCACACCAATACTAACTGGATCGAACATCTTTACTCCTACTTTATCTTCCCATAATGCAACTCAAAGGAGTAATAATATAATTCACCAAACTATTTATATAATATATACTATCAGGAGGTAATTAAAATGAATATAGGACCGTTAACAACTGCTTTTGATGAAGACATTGAAGGCGTAGTACTAAAAGAATATGTAGTTTATAGAGTAAAAGACAATAATCTCACAAGAGAAAAATTTATTAGAAGATATCACGGTGACGGAGACTACACTGATCACAGTGAATCTACACCACTATCGCCAATAGGCTTTACACTTGAAGGAAAGATTCCAGGTGTCACTGGAAAATAATTCATTTATTTTGAAAAAAAAGGTGTACTTTTAAGAAGAATTATAGTATAATATTACTATAAATTGAAAAGGAAGGAGCCAAAATGGCACATCAAGTAGAAACAATGGCGTATGCAGGGGAACTCCCATGGCATGGTCTAGGTGTTAAAGTTAGTAACGAGTTAACTCCAGCTATGATGATGGAGAAAGCAGGCCTTGATTGGACTGTTGAGAAAAAGGAACTAAAAGTTATAGATGGCATGAAGTCTATAACAATTCCAGGAAGAAAAGCTTTAATCAGATCTTCCGATGAAAAATTTCTGGATATTGTAGGTGATGAATGGCATCCCATACAAAATGCAGACGTATTCGATTTCTTTACAGAATTCGTAATGGCAGGTGACATGGAAATGCACACTGCAGGATCACTTAAAGGTGGTTCAATCATATGGGCTCTTGCAAAAGTAAAAGAGTCTTTTGATGTATTCGGTGACGACAGAGTAGATGCATATATGCTTCTTTCTTCTCCTCACCAATACGGTAAGTCTATGGATGTTAGATTTACTCCGATCAGAGTTGTTTGCAATAACACTTTGACAATGTCTCTTCAGGCTGAAGCCAAGAGATCAGTAAGAGTTGGACACAGGACTGCCTTTGATCCTGATAGTGTTAAGGAAACACTAGGTATCGCTCATGAAAAATTTGCGAAGTACAAGGACATGGCTCAGTTTCTTGGAAGCAAAAAGTTTTCAGTCGACGCGCTTGTAAAATATTACAATGAGCTTTTCCCAACTACTTCTAAAAAAGAAGAGGAGAAAGTCAAAGCCGTTAATGGTTATGACGATATGTCAAGAGCTGCAAAGATGTGCTACGACGCACTTGAAGTTCAACCAGGTGCTGAGTATGCACCAGGTACTTGGTGGCAGGCTCTGAATTCAGTAACATATATTACTGATCATCATCAGGGTAGAAACGCAGAAAACAGGCTACACAGCCAGTGGTTCGGTTTCAACCAAGGTCGTAAAGTAAGAGCTGCTGAAAAAGCAGTTGAATTCGCTAGAGCCTCTTAAGGCTCTAGTTAACCCTAGAATAAGGAAATAATATGGAACTAAATGAATTTATAGCTGTAATAGGAATTGCTGCAACTAGCTTTTTAACAGGTTATTTGATAGCTGATTTACAAAGCTTTAGAAGGTACATTAAAGAAAATTGCTTGAAGTAGCTGTCAAAGCGTTCTTTTTAATAAATAATTCTTATGACAAGAACAATATTAAAAGGAGTAACATGCATGAATCAGACAAGGATGATCCATGTGATGATGTTTCTGGAAAAAACGCATTAGAAGGCTGGATTAAAGCCTCAGAAAACACCACTAAAAAGAAGAAAAAAATTGAAAGGGATTATCCGCCTTATCCAGGTATTGAACCCGAAGACAATGAATAGTTTGTAATAAAACTGTAATAAAATTGTTTTTAAAAATTTAATACAAATTTGATATATAGAAGCAGAGGCCTTAAAATCTCTGCTTTTATTTAATTAAAAGGTAAAACCTATGAAAAAGAAATCTAAAAAATTAATTAAGAAGGTAAATGCTATGGACATGAGTATTCAATGGTTGTTAACTAATCCAGTTACTACTGCTTTAGTAGGACTAATTATTTTTTATATCGGTCTTAAAATGTTTTCAGGCGGTATGAAATCAATGGGTAATATGGAACACCTACAATACTTTTTAGGGAATCCAATTTATATGTTCTTCGGTGGAATCATAATGACACTCGCATGGCAATCTAGTTCGCTATCGACCACAGCAATTATTGCTTTAGTTGCATCTGGAGCTCTACCGCTTCCAGCTGCGGTTGCTTGTGTATTAGGTGCAAATATAGGAACTACAGGAACTATATGGTTAGCTGGATTCTTTGTATCTGATGGAATGCCGAAAGGTGATACTTTACGTATCGCAATGGCGCATACTGGAATGAACTTAGCAATGGCAATAATGCTATTACCATTTGTACATCACATCGCTAAATTTCTTGGAAGATTTTAGGTGTCAAATAGTTGACACTACAAAAAATTAAAGTGTCAATAAATTGTTATAAATAACTGGTAGGGGCTATTCTAGCCTTGATAAACTTTACCTCAAACTGGAGACGATTATGAAGAAACTACTAGCAGCAATATTACTTGCTACAGTCTCAGTACTACCTGTTAAAGCTGATGTTTTAGGGTTGGACTGGAAATTAACAGGCAACTATAATCTTACTGATGAAGTATCACAGTACGATATACAAGTTGGCAAAACTATAGATCTTGTTGGTGGTTTGGCACTAACAGCTGACTTGGACTACGACATCACGACAAGTACTTTTGGCGGATCTGACTATAAGATCGCAATGGATGATGCGTTAGGTATATCTGGTTTAGAACTATATGGTAAGACCGGTCTAGACGTAGACTGGAAAAAAGAAGACTATAATGTGGGGTTTGTATTAGAATTTTAATCTAAATAAAACGAAAAATAAAAAAGGGCGGTTGCAATAAAACATCCGCCCTTTTCTCGTTTTAGGCCTATACTACGGCAACTCTTAAATCATTTCGTAATTTTGCTTCCATGTGAGAAATTAAAACCTTTCTCATTGCAGTTGCTCTGTTACGATCACTGAATGAATACTCTCTTACATCGTTGTTATCTACTCTAATACTAAAAACGAAAAACGCACCTTGCTTTTTAACACTTGATGCGCTGCCTAGAGCAACCCGTTTTGGGTCTATTCTAGCGCCAAAGTTTGTTTCTATTATTGTCATTAGTCTGCCTTCCATATTGTCCATGCTCCATAGATTATTGCTAATCCAGCAGCTATTTTTGCGAGTGGAGTTAAGAAAAGAACTAACAATCCAAGTGCTATTAACATTGCACCGTCCCATGTAGTTCTTTCTGAGATTCTATTCTTTACCCAATTAATCATTACTTCTTATTCCATATGTGCCATAAGACTGCAATTGCGACTAAACCTACTAGACCTTGGTCACTAAAATTACTGATCAGTCCCAGAATGTTTTCTGTTACGTTTACTTTTGGCCAAAATGGAATGTTCATACCATTGAATAAGATCTCTAGTACGATTCCAAGACCGATTAAACTTACGCCGGCTTCTGCTATTCCACCAGCCCAAGATTTAATTGATTTTAATATATCCATGTATTCCCCTCCTATATTGTTTCGGGTGTAGTATTATTTATCATTCTTTTGATTTGAACTAACGTGATTTACCTTGTCCACGGTAATTTTTTGTCATACGTCTTTTATGCTTATTCATAGTCGACGTAATAGGTTTTCTTCCTATAGAAGTACCTTTTATTGTAGGAGTGAATATTACTGTCCCAATCATCTTTTGTTTTGCCATTATATCCTCTGTTACATTTATGTCACATTATTATATATTATGAAAATAACTGTGTACATTCTCAAAAAACTGTTGTATTATACTATTATAACAAAGGGAAATAATATGTTTACACCAGATACAATAGCAATAACAATAATGTTAATAGCGCTTTTCATAACAGTGAAGGTGGTCTTTGGACCTCACATATAATGGCAAAGTTTCGTAGAAAATTTTTAAAGCCGACAAGATTTAATCCTAAGGGACATATGTACGTTGGCGTTGTTTGGCCAGTCGAAGGTAGTACTGGAAAGAAATATGATGTAGAATTAACTGACGAAGGATTTGAATGTAACTGTCATGGATTTGGATTTCATGGATATTGCAAGCATTCAAAGGCTGTTCTTAAAAAAGTAGAACAAACTACGTTTGATAGCTTTGTGAGGGTTCTATGAGTAAAGGAATCAAAGGAAGAGGAAAGATCTCTTCAACATCTAGGTCTTGGGAAAAAGCTTTAAAAAAGAATGGGAACAAAAAAATCAGAAAACAGGGAAAGAAAGTATTCAGAAAGGTGAAATAATGTTAATTCAGACTCAACCTCAAGCACAACAATGGTTCTGCAACATATCTGGACAAAAAGTTGCTATTTACCCCAATTTTAAAAAAGGTACGTACACAGCTCGATTTTTTGTTGATAATTATGTGACTGCATCAGGAAAAAACCATTCTCAAAGAAGCTATGTAAATAATCATAAAACAGCAAAAGAGGCTAAAGAGTTTGCTGAAAATATGTGTTGGTACTTATCCCCTAAAACTGCTGGTGATGAGAAATTTCTTACTTCTGTATATAAAAACTTTTTTAGGATTAAAAAATGACTGAGATCGGCTGGTTAATTGTAGCTTACATCATAGGTGTATTGTATATTCTATCCCCTTGGATAGCTGTTACATATTTGTCACACTATGATGATAAAAAGAAAAAAAATGAAAAAAAGTGAAAATAACTGTGTACAACTGCGTGAAACTATTGTATATTAGTAGTATAAGGTAAATAAAAAAGGAAGAATAAATGTCAAACGAATCAATATTTTTAGAAGCAGATAACGGCGGAATCGCTATATACGAAGGCGCTGGTAACAGAGTCGATTGGGCGAAGGATGTTCTTTCACTTTCAACAGTCATCGAAAACTGGGATCTTCTAGACAGACCTAATGTTTTCTTCACTAGCTCAATGGATTTTGCTAGTGAGAATGGTTTCAAAAGAGACCAAGACGCTAGAATTCTTTTTGGCGAAGCTTCAACAATCGTTCTTCGAAGAGAAGAAGCTGATGAAGAGCATAGAAGATTTGTGAATAAAGCTATTATTGAAGGAGTTATATAATGAGAAAAGATTTAGCAGATATTGTAGTAGCTATCTCTCAAATGACAGATAGATCAGACTTAAAAGTTTTAAATGATACACTTTTTAGACAGTTCAAATACTTACAACAGCTTGATGCTAAAAAAGCTAAAATAAAATTTAGAGTTGGTCAAGAAGTTTCTTTCTTCTCAAAATTAAGTGGAGCTCTTCCACATACTGGAAAGATCAAAAAGATCAACCGAACAAAAGCTATCGTTGCTATTCCAGGTGAGTTTGATTGGAATGTACCGTTAGAAAAACTCAAAGCAGAAGGTGTTGCTTGATGTTATATGAAGTGCACTATAACGATATCTCAGGATGGAAGTACATGTACGTAAAACTTACTTCTGTCCAGGCAGCAGCAATTGCAGCTAGATTAAATAATGACGCAAGATGTGTCAACGTAGTAACTAAGAAAGAGGAATATGTATAATGAAATGTAAATACAAATATAAATTTCCAGTAGACGAATTTGGCCGTCCAGGTGGAATGTACAGTTTAGCAGATTTACCAGTTGTTGGTTACAAGATACTTGAAAGAGTTGGTACACTCAAGAAGCGTGATACTGCAAAAGAACTTTATGAACTTCAAGATAATGTTAACAACTGGACTTTAGTAGTACCATTTGAAGATGTAGAGATCATAATGTCTTCACTAACGGAGGTTATATAATGGGATTTGCATATGATGACAAAAGAAACTCAAACTACTTAGGTAGGTTTGACAGAACTAATCAAAGTGATATGATGGAATTAAACATCGCTAAAAAGATGGTTAAGCATTTCAACAAAGATCAAAGAAATAATAAATCCTTTGACATCTCCGGCGCAGTTGTAAAATCAAATCCATATAGATGGAGAATAGAATACAGAGGTCGCGAAGTCTTTAAAAAAGTTAAAGTAGAAGGTTTCAGCAAAGGTCCTGTTAAATTTGGTCCATGTGGCAATATTGCAGGTGGTATGAAAAATGCCAAAGTTGTAGATGCATATATCTACAGACGATACGAATACTAGAATTTCTCGGTATCTTCCTTTTATTTCCTTATAACCGAGAGAGGAAAGGGGCCCCACAAGGGCCCTTTTTCATTTTAAACATATAAATAGACTTTAATAACGGAGATATAAATGGCAAACTTAGATAACGTATTTTTAAAGAAAGCTTTAGACAGGACCTCATTTAATATTGGTGAGAAAGATATGCAGTCCACCAAGTACAAGTCTGAGATTCGATATCTTTATATGCAACACATGTTTCCTAAGTTTCCTGAAAGACTCTTTGTATCTCAAGTTAATAAAAACAGTCTAAATAGAGCTATTGGTGCATTAAAAAAAGAAAATGGAGCTCAGTTTCAGAATCTATTAAAATTTCAACCAGGTGGACTTGGACCAGGAGAAGTATTAATGTATTTTCTTATTGATGGCGCTCAACTCGGAGGTGCAGGATCTGCGGGAGTGGATCTAGTAGTGGGCTCAAACAAGTATGAGATTAAAGCCGCAGTCATTAAAGCAGATGGAAGTGAAGCATTAGGATATAAAACTGGTGGTACATTTAATATTGCAGATTTGATGACAAGATTTTCAGATCTTAAAAGAAGATCTAGTGGTGCTGGCAGTATGACAGAAATAGGTGTTAAAGATATTGCAAAAATTAAATCAAGTGGACTTGAAACTGAATTTAAAAAGTTAAATGAAGATTATGCGAAAAGAGCTTATGATAATTATTTTAAAAATCATGAGATTATGTTTATAAGAAATAATCCAGGTGCTAATATAGGAACAGTAGAAGCTGTCATGATTCCCAAACTAAAACAAATAGGAATAGAAAGAATGACTTCTGGTACAATCAAGCCAACGGTGTTTTTAAAGAGATGAACTTTTCAGACTTCATAGATCTTAATGAGGCTAAGAACACTCATATGACTCATATCGAGGATCGAGTCATTTATGGTGGTGTTAATGGTACTCGTGAAGCAATATTTGCTCTTAGAGATTTAAGAGATATGTTAGGTGGTGTGAAAGATGGAAGTGTGAGTGTTAAGTGGGACGGAGCACCCGCAATCTTTTGTGGTACTGATCCATCTGATGGTAAGTTCTTTGTTGCAAAGAAAGGTATCTTTAATAAAAATCCAAAGATCTACAAGACAAATAAAGACATTGATGCTGATTCTGATGGTGCACTTAATAAAAAATTAAAGTTAGCACTTCAATACTTACCAGATCTTGGAATCAAGGGTGTTATTCAAGGAGATTTTTTATACGGTCCTGGTGATTTATCTAAGCAAAAAATAAAAGGAAAAAAGTATATAACCTTTCACCCAAATACTATTGTGTATGCAGTTCCAGATGATACACCTTCGGCTATGGAAATTAAAAGAGCTAAGATCGGAATAGTATGGCATACGACTTACATAGGCAATTCATTTGAAAGTATGAGAGCCTCATATGGCGTAGATGTTAATAGACTTAGAAAGTCACCAAATGTTTGGTCACAAGATGCCATGTTAAAAAACGTTATGAGTGCTACTATGAATAAGAAAGATACAGACACAGTGAATGAATATCTAAGTGAGATAGGACGAGTGTTCAATAGAATAGCAGGATCTACACTAAGACAGCTTGAAGCTAACAAAGACTTAGCTCAACATATTGAGCAGCATTCAAATACTTTTGTAAGAGCCGGTCAAGTTCCGCCAGATCCTAAAAGGCGTGTAGCAGCTCTAATGAAATTTATCAATACTAAGTATAAAAAAGAAATTGCTGGAAGGAAAACCTCAAAAGGCAAAGCCGGACAACAAAAAAAGCTTGATGAACTATTAGATTTCTTTTCACCACGCAATAGATCGAGCCTAGAACAAATGTTTGATCTACAAAGACTTATTGTTCTTGTAAAATTAAAACTTATAAATATACTAAACCGTCTTAATAAGTTAGATACATTTGTTAAGACTAGAAATGGATTTAAAACAACAGGACAAGAAGGCTACGTAGCAATAGACAGACTTGGTGGTGACGCGGTAAAGATTGTTGATAGATTAGAATTTTCATACAACAACTTTTCGCCTAATGTATTAAAAGGATGGGACAAAGCCGGGAGATAAAAATGAGTTTACCTAAGAACTTAAAACTAACAGATTTAATTCTGAAAGAACCTGTGGACTTCAAAGCCATGGGTCAAGATGATCAAATTAAGTATCAAAGACACCGCAGAAGAACCAGTTACACAGGTGGAGAGTCTGTTGCATTCACATTTGGTTCTAATAAAAGAAACATAAATCCAGAAAACCTTACTCGAGAAGATATAAAGTTTCTAAAACAGATGTCGAAAGATGATCTGAGAGAAGCACTTACACTTATTCAAAGAATAAGACGAGGAAGGATGTTAAAAAGAATTAAAGCAAAGATACAAAGAGGAGCGAGACTTGCAAGAAGAAGAGTTGCTAGTCTGGCAACATTAACTAAGAGAGCAAGAAGAGCCGCTCGTAATCTTATTCTTAATAAAATAACTAAAGGCGTTAAAAAAGGAGATCTTCCTTTTGCTCGTAGACAAGAGTTAGAAAGAAGATTAGAAAAACCCGCTATTGCAAGAAGACTAGCTACGATAGCAAAAAGATTAATACCACAAATGAGAAAAGCAGAAATACAAAGAAAGCAATCAGCGAGGGCGAAGTCATAATGATAAAAGGTTTTAGTCAATTTTTAGTTGAAGAAGAAAAGAATGTTTTCTTCACGTTCGGCAGAATGAATCCGCCGACAGTAGGTCATGGTTTACTTATTGACAAACTAGCTTCTATGTCTAGTCGTAATCCTTACAGAGTATACTTATCGCAGTCACAGGATTCTAAAAAGAACCCTTTGTCGTATAATGATAAAGTTAAGTTTTCTAGAAAGATGTTTCGAAAACATGCTAGATCAATAATGATGAATAGAAAAGTTAAGTCTGTAATGGATGTTGGTACAACATTATATGATGAAGGATTTAGAAGTATAACAATGGTAGTAGGTAGTGATAGAGTAAGAGAGTTTAAAGTATTATTAAATAATTACAATGGTAAAAAGAGTAGACACGGTTTTTATAACTTTAAAGACATTAATGTCATGTCTGCTGGTGATAGAGATCCAGACAGTGATGATGCATCAGGTGCATCTGCCACTAAGCAAAGAAAAGCAGCAGTAGATAATGACTTTGTCAAATTTTCACAAGGTCTTCCAAAAGATTCTTCTAATAAAGATGCAAAGGCCTTGTTCAACGCAGTGAGAAAAGGAATGGGATTGAAAGAAGAAACAGATTTTAGAAATAATGTAAAGCTTGACGCGGTATCTGAAATTAGAGAGAAATTTGTTAACGAAGATATTTTTAATATTGGCGATCAAGTAGTAATTAAAGAAACTGATGAAGTTGCAACTATATCGCACAGAGGATCAAACTATGTAATATTAGAAAAAAGTGATAATACAATAGTTCGTAAATGGCTTGATGCTGTTGAAGCACTTGATGCAAAAGGAATACAGGCTGTAGGATGGAATGATTATAAAAAAGATAGTAAGAAAAGTATGAATCCAGAAAAGCCAGATGATGGAACGAATGCAGCAGCACAGAAAGCTTTA
>VMHT01104161.1_pt1 | contig 16188 bp, 18 predicted proteins | sample 4693611 | NCBI WGS metagenome assembly VMHT01 (sample SAMN12280063, study PRJNA550983) | marine metagenome | isolation source: seawater sampled from same location over 5 years 0.02-0.2 micron viral filtrate | place: USA: collected off the coast of southern California halfway between the port... ... | reverse complement strand
TAATTTTGTATATGCAGAGAATGATTCTGCTATCAAGTGGTTGAAAGCTCTTGGGTTTACTTTTATTCAATATCACGAACATTACGGTATGCAGGGTAAACCATTCTACGAATTTCTGAGGATAGCCTAAATGTGTGTAGTTGCTGCTTCTATAGCTCTTAATTTAGCTAGTGGATTAGCTATGAGATCAGCAGCACAGCAGCAAGCAGAACAAACATATCAATCTGCTGTAAGGTCAAATAAATCAGCAGAGCAATCATTTGCAAATCAACAAGAAGCTACAGCAGCACAGTTAAAAGAAACTAGAGCTTCATCCGCACAAGAAAAATTAGCTAAAACAATACAAGGATTACAAGCTAGAGGTCGTATCAGAGCAAGTGAAAAAGCAGGTTTAACAGTTGGATTATTAACTGCTGATGCAGAACGACAAGCTGCTAATGCCAGAGAAGCTATAAACCAATCACTAGAATCTGCAACTAATCAATACAGAAGAAATGTTTCAGGTCTTGTAGCCGATAGAGATAATAGACGTAATTCACTACAAAGCCAGATAAATCAAGCATATAACCAGATTCCTAGTTTGGGATCTATTCTTTTAAATACAGCAGCCCAAGGACTTAACACTTACGCAGCCTTATGACCTCTAGTTTCCAAAGTACCGCTTTTCAATCTTCTGCAAGACCTGTAGATACTTTTGTGGCAGAACCTTCTATCTTGCCAAAAACAGGCATGATGGAATTAGCTGAAACATTACAAGCAATAAACCCTGCCTTACAAAAGTTTATTGGACAAAAGATAGAAGACAGAATTGAAAAAGATAAAAGAAAAGCGACAAAAGATAGAATACAGTTTGAGCTTGATGGGGGTGAAATAGCTAAATTATCTAATAATATTAGAAAGACAGAAGGTGATGATGCTGCTAGAAAAATAATAGGTGGCAGTAGAGCTTATAGAAAACAGTATGAAAAAGTAGGAGTACAACTAGAGGCTTTAAAATTAGGTAATAGATTAGAAAATGATTTTGATACTTTTAAAGTAGACACAGGAAAAGTAGATTCAAACAATCAACCAATAACTAAATTTTTAAAAGAATTTGAAAGCGATTCGCCAGAAGTTAAGACTTGGAGAAATAATAAGTTAAATAGTGCAATTCAAGCTTTAGAAGACAGAGGTGTAGATCCTGATGCTATAGATGAATTTTTTATACCTAGTATTCAAAAACAACTGTTTGAAATTGATGATTATGCTACAGAACAAAATCAAGATTTTAAATTTACTCAGTTACAAAGTGAGATACCAAGTGTTATGGATGAAGTCTCACAGTTGTTTGCAAAAGGTAAAGATGGAGAAGGTGGTGTTGTCTTAACTGAATTTTTAGACAATCTTTATAACGCAGGTGTAACTGGTGAAGATGCTAATAAAACATACAAAATGATAGTCGAATCAGCTTTTGACAAAGGAAGACTATTAATTGATCCAGACAAACCTTTAAATTTAGCAGTAGCTGAAAACTTTCCAGATCGAATATTAAGATCAATTCCTTATGGCAACAAAGACTTAACAAGTCATCCAAGTTATTTAGATGAAGCAGCAGATTTTAGTGAGAAGTATGAAAAGATTGTTTTAAGTAAATTACAAACAAAACCTAAAATAGAGATTGAATTAAAGAAAGCAAAGGTATTACAAGGATGGCAGTCTATAAATAATATGCGACCTGAGAAAGGCATTATGACAATGACAGATCAAGAAATAAAGGATTACAATTTGCAAAGACAAAATAAATATAACGAGATTCTTAATAACTCAGAATTTAGTTCTAAAGAAGTTCAAGACTATGCACAGTCTTTAGGTAAATCAGATAACTTACAACTAATAAATGTAGAAATACCTGCATTAAAAAACAAAATACGAAAAGGTGCTTTTGATGGTTATGACGAAATTTTAGAACAAGAAATAGCAATCCTAGAAAATAATCATGTAACTATGGATAGAGAAGCTATAGGTGAATTTGATAAATTAAAAACCTTTGCAGCAACTTCTAAAGGTTTAGCAGAAGATATTGATGGAAGTCTTAGCAATATAATGACTGAAATTGACAGGAACTTAGGAACAAAAGGAGGATTTCTTACTGAAACTGTACCTAAAGATTTTGCAAAATCAACAGAAATTAGATTTGAAATGCAAACAAAACTAACTAAGTATTATCAAAACTTTATTGAAACAAAAGGTAGAAGACCTAGTTCTTTAGAAAGGCAAAATATTGAAAGACAATACTTCTTACAAATGGCAGCAAAAGAAAAAATTGGTGGCATTACTGATGAGTTTGCTAATAAGATATTTCCACCTGCTGTTTTAGATGAAGAAGGAAACATTAAGAGTGGTTTTGAGAATCCATTTATAGAAAAACAACCACTTACACCTGAAATAAAAAAGACTGATCCAACACAATTTGATAATAGAAAAGATACAAATGAGTTTATGGAACAAGGTATGTTCGATAGTGGAGTTGCTAGTGAAATATCAGAGGAAGAAGCTAAAAGAATTATTACAGCAGAAGATGCTAATGATTATTTAGTACAAGCAGGTGACACATTATCAGATATTGCTGAAAGCTCTGGTATAACAGTTAGAGATATAATGGATGCTAATAATATTACTGATGCAGATTTAATTAATATCGGTCAACAACTAAAAATACCTGAACCAAAACCACTGTTTATTGATCAATACAAAGGCAAAGCAATACCTGATTTTGGTGGGTTAGGAAAGCTAGTTATAAGTGGTGAGTCGGCAGGTCATGGTATTTATAATGCCTTTAATAAAGGTACAACTGCTTCAGCAGGGACAATGGATATAACAAGTAAGACAATAGCTGAAATGGAGCAGATGCAATCTGAAGGTAAAGTATTTGCTGTAGGTGCTTATCAATTAACTCCTGGTGTATTAACAGAAGCAAGAGAAACAGCAGGTATAGATAGTGATGCAATTATGACCCCTGCTGTACAAGATAGATTGTTCTGGGGAATGTTAACTGGTGGACAGAAACGTCCTAAATTAACAGCGTATCTCTTAGGTGAGAGTGATGATTTAAATGCAGCACATGAAGCATTAGCTCTTGAATTTGCTGTTATACAAGGTCCAGATGGAAAAGGAAGGTATGATAAAGACAAGTCTGGAAATGTTGCCAGAATAAAAGCAGCTTTAGTAAAACAAGCATTAATTAAAGCTCGTAAAGAAATCTCTAACAAATAACTATGACTGATTCTAATTTATCTCCAGAGAATGAAAAGTTAAAGAATACTGGAATAAAAGATATACCAAGAGTTCTTAAAGAAAAGTTATTTAACCAATCTGGTGCAGTAATGTTTCCAGAACAAATCACACCAGATGTTGTAGAGAAATCACGGTTATCACAAGAACAGTTATTTACAGCAAAAACAGAAGAAGATCAGCGTTTTTTTAGAGCAGTAGGAGCAGGGTTATTAGATATTCCTAATGAGATAAAAAATATTGGTGATTGGGCTATGGGTAATCCTTATGACCCTAACCAACTTATAAATATAAAAGCTTTAGGGTTTGAAAAAGATGGTGATAAAGATGATGCGTTATACAACATAACTAAGTTTGCTTCTGGTTTCTTATTACCATATGCAGGTTTTAGTAAAGCTTTAACAAAAGGTGGTAAAGCTGTACAAGGTATTAAAGGTATCAAAGCTATAAAGAATGTTAAATACGCAGATAAAGTTGCTACAGGTGCAAAGTGGTTTACTGCAGGTGCAGGTGCAGACTTTGTTGGTATTGATGCTTATGATGAAAACCTATTTAATTTTATGTTGGGGATTGAAAACCCAATAATTAATCACAGGTTAGTTCAGCCTTTCTTTGAATATTTAGCAGCACCAGAAAAACCTACAGAAGATGATCCTACAAACTTTGGTGAAGCTAAATTAAAACAATTATATTCTGGTGCAGTCTTTGGAGAAATGCTTGGTCTTGGTGTTGTTGGAGCTACAAAAGTTGCACCTAAAGTAGGTAGAGCTTTAGCAGAAGGAACAGAAGTGGCAGTGGATGCTGTTACTGGTGGACCTAAAATGTTTAATCAAGGTCAGATTCGTGATGAAACTATAAAATTATTTAAAGATATAAAAAACAATCCAAATAGAAAAAACTTTTTTCTTCGTAAGAAAAGAAGAATAGATAATGCAAAGTTGGTTGGTAGTGAAGAGTTTTCTGATGAGTTCAAAGAAGTATTAAATAATGTTCCTGATCTCAATAGAGTTGTTCAAGCACCAAAGACAACTGTAAAGGCTACAGATTTACCTTTACAAAAATCAAAACCAAATCCTAACGTCTGGGGTCCAGATGAAGGTGTTCTAAAAATTACAGATGATATGTGGGAATCTACAGGTAAAGCTCTTAACAGAGTTACCATCCCTGATGACTTTTCTGTAGAAGCTGCTAATGCAATGGGTTACGACTACCTTTTACCTGCGGTAACAAAACTAGCAAAGAAGATAAGTCCTAAAGCTCCAGAACAACACATGAGGGTTTTATATCTAGGAGCAATAAAAGAAAACAAACGACTAGCTACAGAGATTAGTAATTCAATGACAACCATAGAAGAAGCTTTTCTTCTTGGTGAACAAGTACCTGACGAATTGCTTACTAAATGGTCTGAAGATGTAATTAACTTAATTAACCTTACAGGCCCAACAAAAACAATCAGTGCTGAAACAGCAGGTACAGTCAGAATAAATCAGCTTATAGATGCAGAACCTAAGAACTTAGCTAAAACAACTATTGATGAAGAAGTAGGAAAAGGTATTGGTGGTGGTGAATCTGCTACTGAAAGAGTAAAGAAAGAAAAATTTAAACCTACAACAAGACAAGCAGTAGAAAGAGCTAAAAAAGACATAGTTGAAAAGAAAGCTGTACCGACAAAAGAAGAATTATTAGAAGGTCTTAAAGGTTATATAGAAGGTAATGATGTAGAAGGTTTGCTTGGTGTCACAAGAAAAGTTCTTGCTATGCAAGGTGACGGCAAGAGACTAAGCAAGCTTGTAGAAGGCATGACTTTGGGTGATAGAGCAGGTAGAGCTTTACGCATATCTAATGAAATATTTATCAATAGTCTTCTTACTGCACCAGAAACACACATTGTTAACATTGTTGGTTCGTTAATGAATGTTGCTCTTGGGCCATTAGATTTATTTGCAGGTTCTCCAGTAACCGACACAGAAACAAAAGCTAGGGCAGTTAGAGAATTAGTAAAAATATTTACCTCTACTGGCGATAATTTAAAAGCAGCAGGTAAAGCTTTGTGGCTTGATAAAAATATTCTTGATGAAAGAAGAATGTTTGGACAAGATCAATACGAAAGATATGCACTCAGAATGGCAGGTGATAATGCCTTTGCAAAAACAGTAAACTTTTTAGGTCATGGTTTTAGAATTCCTGGTCGTTTTATGATGGCTGGTGATGAATTTGTAAAACAAGCTGCTTTTCGTTCTGAACTATGGGGAGAATTTTCTGAACAGGCAAGTAAAAAAGGGCTTACAGGTGAAAGTTGGAAAATTTATGTAAATAGCAATTTTGATGAAGTAATAGATATTGTAAATAAACAAAGTGTAAAAAAAGGAACAGATGAATATATTCTTGATGCTTATACAAGAGCTTTAGATTACGCAGCAGATCGAACTTTTACAGAAGAATTAGGTAAAGGTTTTTTTATGAATGGACTTGGATCAGCAGAAACTAAAAAAATAGCAAACTTACTTAAGTCTTCTCCATTAAAACCAGTAGTTCCATTTGTAACAACACCGATAAATATTGGTAAAAGTGTTTTAAGAAGAACACCACTTTCACCTACAAGTTTTGTTCCTGGTTTACCACCACAAGTGAACGCTTCATTAGGAAGAATACTTAAAGAACATAATGATAGGTTATTTAGTGATGACCTTGCTACTGCCTATAGAGCTAATGGAGAAGCCACTGTAGGTGGTGCTATATGGGGTTATTTTATAGCTCTAGCTGCTGCTAAACAAGATCCCGAATCAGAATTAGCCATTGTAGGTGGTGGTCATCATAATAGATGGTTAAGAGAAGGAGAAAAAAGAACTGAAGAACTACCTTACAGTTTTAGGCTTTTACAAAAAGATGAAAATGGAAAGATCATAAGAGGTGATAATGGATTACCAAACTACGAATATATAGATTTTCTATCACGGATGGAACCTGTAGGTTCATTACTTATGATTGCAGGTGATTTAGCTTATATAAATGATTTTATGGAAGAAGAAGACTATGCAAATGTTGCTCATGCACAAATAGCTTTACTTTCAAGGAACTTAAATAATAAATACATGATACAAAATATTGCTCAATTATTTGATATGACAAGTGATGTAGGTGCTTTACGAAGGTTTTATCAAATCCCAGCTAATTACTATTCTAGTATTAGAGAATATCCTATTTCTTTAAAAAGAAGTATTACTAGAGCTAGAGGAGAAAACTGGTTTGATGAAATGACACAAAGAACACATAAAGGCAGGTTTCCTAAACGTAAGACAAGGTTTACTAAAGGTGATTTACAACCACAAGTTGAAAGACAAGCTGATAAAGGTCAGTACTCTCAAGCTGAAGATATTGCAGGTTATGAATTTGAAGGCAACGATTTGGGTAGTTTAATGAATGAAAACAATCCATTTCAACCTTTAGATACTTTTGGTTTGATGATCATGAGAAATAAACAAGATACTACACCTGGTTTTAGTGCTGATCTTGCACCAATTAAAAGTATGACGACAGGTAAATTAGCAGAATATCCAGAAGGATTGATGGGTATTAATTTTGGTAATCCATTTAAATACAGGAAAGAAAACGATAACCCTCAAGACGAATATCTTAGAAGAATACGATATAAATTAGTTCCTCCTAGTGATGTAATTCCTATTGGTAAAAAAGGATTTGTTGGTGTAAACTTAACAACTCCAGAATATAACGACTTAAAACGACTTATCCCTGATATACCTGTTAATCCTCGTACAAAGAAATTTGACCCTAAAAACGGTATTAGATTTCCTGAAGCGTTATTACAACTATCAAGAAAAAAAGAAAATATAAATGCTTTAAAAGCGATTGAAAGTGATACGTCTGGTTCGATAGATGCACAGGCTGCTTTAAAAAACAAAGAAATATTTCGCAAACAGTTACAAAGTGAAGTAAGGAAAGTTTACAACGCTTATAAGGAAGCCGCAGTAAAATATTATGAAGATAATCTTTTAGATAAAGATAAAAAGACTATGGCACTAAATGAGCTTAGAAGGGGAACTAACGATATACTTAAAACATTAGAAGGCATTAACACAGACTAATCATGGCTACTAACACTGTCAATTCTTTTACAGACCACACTGGTAACGGTTCTGCCGGACCTTTTAATGTCTCCTTCTCCTATCTATCAGAAGCTGAAGTTGATGTCACTGTCGGTGGTGCCGCAAAAACTCTCGGTACTCATTACACATTTACCAGTGCCACACAGATAACTTTTACCAGTGGTAATGAACCTAGTAATTTTGTTGCTATTAAGTTTCAAAGAAATACTAATGTCAGTTCTAAAGCAGTAGATTTTAATGACGGTAGTGTTCTTACAGAAGTAGATCTTGATAATCAAAGTGATCAGATCTTATTTAGTATGCAAGAGATTGTTGATAGTGGTGCAGGTAATAATGTTAGTTCAGTAACAGGTTCCTCACCAATAAGTTCATCTGGTGGTAGAACTCCAGCTATAAGTATTTCAGCAGCTACAACCAGTGCAGCAGGTTCTATGTCTGCCAGTGATAAAAGTAAGTTAGATGGTATAGAAGCTTCAGCAACCGCAGATCAAAGTGCTAGTGAAATAAGAACTTTAGTTAATAATGCTAGTGATAGTAACGTTTTTACTGATGCTGATCATACAAAACTAGACGGAATAGAAGCTAGTGCTACGGCTGATCAAACTAATGCAGAAATAAAAACAGCTTATGAAGCAAACTCTGATACTAATGCCTTTACTGATGCAGAAAAGACTAAGTTAAATGCTGTAGAAAATAATGCTACAGCAGATCAAACTAACGCAGAGATAAAAACTGCATATGAAGCAAATTCAGATACAAACGCATTTACAGACGCAGAGAAAACAAAACTATCAGGTGTAGAAGCTAGTGCTGATGTAACCGATGCCACTAATGTAAATGCTGCTGGTGCAGTAATGAATAGTGACCTTGATGTAAAAGGTGAATTATTAGTAGGTGATGGTTCAGGTGATCCTTCAGCCTTATCTGTTGGTACAAATGGTTATGTATTAAAAGCTAATAGTAGTACTACAACAGGTCTTGAATGGGCTGCTGAGTCAGGTGGTGGTAGTGGTGAAGCGAACCAAAATGCTTTTACTACTATTGCAGTTTCAGGTCAATCAAATGTAGTTGCTGATAGTACAACAGATACTTTAAATTTAGCTGCTGGTAGTAACGTCAGTATTACAACCAATGCTTCTAGTGATACTATTACTATCTCATCTACAGGAGGAGGTGGAGGATCAGGTATATCTAATGTTGTAGAAGACAGTTCTCCTCAGTTAGGTGGTAATTTAGATGTTCAAGCTCGTGAGATTACTACAAGCACAGCTAACGGTAATATTGTTCTTAATCCAAACGGTGAGTTTGGTGTAGTCAGAATTAAAGGTGATAGTACTAATACTGTTGATGGAACACTAGAACTTAGGTGTTCTAGCGATTCTCATGGTGTAAAGATAAAATCACCACCTCATAGTGCAGCACAAAACTATACGTTAACTTTGCCATCCAGTATTGTAAATGGTGCTTTCTTAAAGACAGACTCTAATGGTGGTTTAAGTTTCGCAACACCTACAGATACCAACACACAATTATCTAATGCAGAAGTTAGAACTGCTGTTGAAGCAGCATCTGACAGTAATGTATTTACTGACGCAGATCATACAAAACTTGATGGTCTAGTAAGTAATGCTACACATACGGGAGAAGTTACAGGTAGTACTGCTTTAACTATTGCCGATAACGTAGTTGATGAAGCAAATTTAAAAGTAAGTAATACACCTACTAATGGTTATGTATTAACGGCTCAATCAGGTGATACTGGAGGTTTGACTTGGGCTGCTGCGTCTGGTGGTGGAGGTTTAAGTTCTGATAGTCAGTACAACACAGTCGGAGGTACTAACGCTGGCGATAGCTTCACTGGTACTGATGCAAATTACAATACCTTAATTGGATATAATGCTGGAACTGCTATTACTACTGCCGATTACAATACCCTGATTGGGGCACAGGTTGGTATAAATTTAACAGAGGGTATAAACAATACTGCTGTTGGATATGAAAGTATTAGAAATGTCACGACAGGTCGTGAAAATACTACGATAGGTCGTGCTGCTGGATATTCCCTTACAACAGGAATGGAAAATACACTAATTGGCTACAAGGCAGGTATGAATGCTACTACTGGTGAAAATATTATATGTATTGGTTATGAGTCAGCACCTAGTAGTAACACAGTAAGCGATGAAATAACTTTAGGTGATTCTAATATAACCAAGTTTAGAATACCTGGCCTTGATGGTTTTGAGATTGACGATAACGGAACTATTGATCTTCCAGGTGCAATAAATGAAACTATATTTGCTATTACTGACGCTTCTTCTGTCGCTTTAGATCCTGATAATGGAATGGTACAGACTTGGACATTAGGATGGAATAGAACTGCAACTGATAGTTTAACCACTGGTCAATCTATGCTTCTTATAGTCACTACAACTGCATCTAACTATACTTTGACTTGGCCTACTATGAAGTGGAGCGGTGGGTCTGCCCCTACGCTTGGTGGAGCTAATGCTACAGCAATAGAATTATTTAAAGTTGGCAGTCAATTATATGGTGCAACAGTAGGAGATCTTTCATGAGATCACATCATCTTCGTGCTGGTGCTGGTAGTGCTGTAAGTGGATATTCTATTGACAGTGGCGATAAAGCTCCAACAGCAGGTCGTGTTGGAAATGGTAATAGTAGTAGTGCTACTTACAATAGTTTTTCAGGTCAATATGACGGTTGGACTAATGTTCATAACCAAAGTAGTGATGATCATTCTACTCAAATTAATTTTCCAAGTGGATTAGGATTTTATCTAGCAGGTACACAATATTCTAGTGTTTACATTGGATCAAATTCCTATGCAACTTTCGGTCAAGGTTCTAACCAGTATTCTAATCTTAGTGCAACTAATCCTAGTTATCCTAAAATTTTTGTAGGTGCTGCGGATAATTCTTATCAAAGACTTTATTCTAAGCAAAATAATAGTAATACATCAGCACAACATTATATTCGCATTAGATTTGAGGGTAATTCATCGACTTCAGGAACACTCGGTTCCCCTGGCATAGTATGGGAAATAACATTTTTCGACCCTTCATTATTTGGAGGAAATCAATTAGTTGAAATTTTAGTAGGCATACATGGTAGGACTAATTCTAGTAATGTGAATTACATTGCAAGTGCAAGTGCAGCTTATACAAGTGGTTTTCTTGATATAGAAGACCATTCTCTTGTTTATGAGGGAAATGCAACTGGAACATCGTGGACAGTACATAAACATTATTATGTCGGTGGAACTGACTATTAAATAAGCTAATATGTTTATATATTGATTTGTAATTATGAAATACGCAATCATTGATGGCACTACTGTTAAAAGCACTGGTACGATTCAACAACTATTTCCAAACACAAGTTTTACTACTGCTGGCCCTAACGTAGATTTTCTAACAGCAAATAATGTAGTTGAACTTGTAGAAACTCTTAGCTTCACAACACCAACACAAAAGTTATCTACTGTAGATGCTTACCTTGAAAGTGGGAAGGCTTATACAGTAAAGGTAGAATCTACAACAACGGAAGAACAAACAGCTTTAAAAAATACTGCATGGGAAAATATAAGGAACCAAAGAAATACTAAATTAAAAGATACTGATTGGAGAGCTAATAGTGATCTTACCTTGTCTGATGCTTGGAAGACTTATAGACAAGCTTTGCGTGATATTACAACACAGTCAGATCCATATAATATTACTTGGCCTACAGAACCTAGCTAAGATTTTAGGCTGCTGTTACACTATAAAAAATAAACCATTGATTTATGGCTGAACGTACCACAGATGAAATCGCTACAATCTTTACTAATGCTGGAGATAGCGTAACTCTTATAAATACTCTTGCTGCATTATCATCTCTGACAGATGAACAGAAAGATACTGTCAAAAGAAACGTAGAACATTTAGAAATTATCAAAGCCTATAAAAAAGAGGATAATACTACTTCTATCTGGACTTCTGAAGACTTTACGGCTCAAGATGCTGCTGTTACGCTAGGTAAAACAAAGTATTAATTTATGGCTCGTCAAACAACAGAAGAACTTCAAGAAGAACTTAAGACGTTACAAAACAATTACGAAGAAGCTGTACAAGTTCAAAAGAACTGTCAGAACAGAGCCATTGCTATTAATGCAATTTTAGCAGATAGAGCAGAGGAAAAAACCGAAAAAAAGTCCACTGCCAAGTAATAGAAAAACAATGTAGATGTTGTGGTAAGGTATTTTTTACCACAGAACAACGAAGAAAGTATTGTTCTAATGCTTGTAAGACTAAATATCATCGTAACAAGTTAGTTACTTAGTTTCAGTCATTTGTCTTGTAATAATCCCCAATGTGACGTACAGGGGAGTTACACCTATAATAACTAGTAACATTAAAAATTTTAAAGAAATGCTAAACCGCATCTGTCAAGTTTTGAGTATTCTTTCATTCCTAATGGTAACTTCTGTTATTGGTGGAGGGTACTTTGGTTATAAATATGTAACTTCAGAACAGTTTAAATCTAAACTGATGAAAGAAGTTATGGGTAACGTATCAGGTCTTATGCCTAAAGTACTAGATCAAGGTTTACCAGAGATGACAGGGCCATCTTTACCTGCAACGTCTTTACCTAAATTTTAGACCTGTATGAATACTAATATTATTTTTAAAGGAGTAGCAGTAGGACTTGGTACTGCTTTTGTATCTTCTCAGTTTTATGCAATAAATTTATTAGCTACAAAACCTCGCTTACCCATGTTTGATCTGCCTGTTAGTAAATATTCTACTTATGAGATTGAAGCTGATACGCAAGGTTATAGAATCAGACATCGTATGCACGATCCAAAGATTATTGCTTCAATGGAGACCAGTAAAAAACCAGCAGGGTTTCTAGGTGCTAGTAAAGCTTTATCTACTAAAGAAACTCAAAGAGTAGCTGGAGAAAAAGATATAACCGTTGTAAATAATGGTAAGTTAACAGCAAAACAAATAGCCTGTATAAAAGAAAAAGCTAAAGGAGAATCTACAGGACAACTTATTGGAACGTCAGTAGCTACAGGAACAGGACTTGTAACATCGTTATCTAATGTTCCTATCGTTGGTTGGTTCTTAAGTGGTTTTGCTACAAATACAGCAAGAAGAGAAGGCGGTAAGATAGGAGCAGATATGGCCTCTGACTTTAACGACTGTTAATGCCTACGATTAAAGTACCGAAGATAACGATACCGACTGTAGATATTCCTTCTGTACCTTTTGTTAGTGATAATGTTCTTACAGGTTTACAACCTGCCTGTGATCTTGTTAATCGAGATTTAAAGATAACTCAGAATCCAACTATTGTATTTTATAACCGTAAGCAATATGCAACCTGTCCACAGGGGCCGATAACAACTACGACTCCAGTAGAAGAAGATAAAACAACCGCACCAAAAGCAGAAAGGCAGAAATTTAGATCTATTGCCTATGATCCCAATGACACTATAGAAACTGAAGGTTCTTCTAGGTATACAGAAGGCATCCCACTTAAAGGTGTGTTCATGTCACAGGGAGAAGAAAAGAAGGAAGAACAAGAATTATCACCATGCCCACCAAAAAGTCCACCATACAGACCTGGGGATTGGCGTAATGAGCTTAGATTGGAAAGGCTGGTAAAATATGAGCGTGGGCTGTTGGAGGGTTCTTGTGACGCAATCTGGGAAAAAGTACCGTTTGTTGATCAATACATACCAACGGCTAGTGTTGTTGTTTCTACTGCTGTTATTGCTAGTGTGGCTGCGACTACACCTGTTATTCTCCAGCTTGTAAAACCCCTAGTAAAAAATGTCATTAAAAAGCTGACAAAGAAAAAAGAAAAATCTAATTAACCTTAAGCTTATGAGCATGTGGTAATACTTGGTTTGGAATCGTGGTTAATACAACATTACGGCAAGATATAGCGTCATCTCCCACAAATTTAATACCTTCTTTTAACATAGTCGCACATACCTTTAGACGATTAAGATTTACCTCAAGACGCTTGGCCTCCAACATAAACTCCTGTGTTTTTCTATGAGCCTGTGCAGCCTTCAAACATTCTTTGTTAAAACTTTTACCTAAAGGAATTTGAAAACTTAAAGTCGCTCCATAAGATAAGTTATGGTTTGTTTGATCTATTCTTTCCTGTTCTGCAACATATAAAATACTCCCTGGATTAAGCAACTGACCTGTATCACTATCCGTTGTAGTGTCATATATATTGGTTCGTGATTTATTAATTCTGGGGGTATCGTACCCTTCCCCTTTAGTAATAAAAGGAGTGAAAGCCAATGTTGGTAACTGACATTGTATTCCATTTGAAAATCTATGAGTTGGAAAGTTTCCTTGAATCGTCTGAAATCCTTGATTGACCACTGTTCCTTGACTTGAACTGCTCGGAGAACTTATGGTCGTACTAGCATATGTAGGACTTGAAAATAATAAAGCTACTGAAATAGCGTGACAGAATCTTGCACAGTTTCTATAGTTTGATTTCTGGTTATTATGGAAACTGCGTCTAGCCCTGGTGCTAAAAAGTTTTCCATTATTGAGAAGTCTGAAGAATTTGGAACCATTTCCCATTGGGGTTTGGTTGGTAGATCTGGTGTTACCCATTGAAAACTAACTTTACCTGTACTTTGACTTGTTGTATATGTTGCATCAGGTGATATGACAGAACCATCTTTAACTTGGATATTTGTACCAGAAACACTGTAGCTATAGCCTGTTCTATAGTTTTCAGTGACGATAGTTTCGTTAATTGTACTGATACTTTTACTTGTTGATTGCATTTGGTTGGCAGCAAACCTTGGAGTTGTAGCTTTTGCATCTGAACTATAAAAAGCGATGAACAAAAGCAATAACCATTTCATTAATCCAAGCCAAGAGTAATACTGGTTTGTAGCGTAGCTGTTGTACCAGCACCCATATCAGCTAGGTTAACAGTGAACGCACCACCACTATCCATTGTGATAGCTACAGAACCAGGATCACCACCTGCAATTACTGTGTTCTTACCAAGAAGAGGAAGTGATGGGACGGCTCCATTCGTTACTGTGGCAGATAATAAACTTGGAACGGCATCTGCTGCAATATAGGATTCACTGACAGAGAACGCATCTCCTGTATTTACGATGTTGAAGCTAGTGTCGTAGTCAATAGTTGGAACACCACTAGCAATTCCATTATCAGCTAAATCAAGAGAACCGATTTGACCAGCTACTGTATTTGCTTTAGGAGTTACGTTTGTGCCAGCAACACTAATAGATGCTGCAATCCTTTCTGAAGTAGAAGAAGCACCTAATGTAGATACGCTTGCTACTGATTGGATTGAATGTGTGATGTCTGCAAAACTAGCTGTTGGAAATGCTAGGAAAAGCAAGGGTAATAATTTTTTCATTTTTTGGATGATGGAGGATCTACTATTTCCGCATTTTCGATACGAAGCGGTGTCTCAATTCTAATCGTTTGATACGATCCTGACTGTGACGCTAGTAACGCTTCTACTTCTTTCTTGTTTAGTGGCTTTTCATCTGGTTTAAAAGTACCATCTCCACGTTTTTTAGCACCTTCCAATCCAAAACTAGCTAACGCACCTGTCAATAAAGAAGCTGGAAAAGTTATATCCTTTGGTTCGTTACTGTAACCAGGAAGCGTAATGTAGTTAAGGGATACTATGAAGCCACTCCAAGCAACAACACTAAGTCTCACGATTACAGATATAAAAGCTAGTTGCTCTTCCTTATCAGTAATGTTCTCCTTCAGTTTTTGAAGGGGGCCTTTTTTTTCTTTTTCGTCCATACACCTTTTTTCTGTCATAATAGGCATAAATAGAGGATTTGAAAAGTGATTGAACTAGCAGCAGCAGTTGGTGGGGCTTTATTAACAGCTTGTTTTGTTTCTGTTGGCTCTATTTCTTACAGAGGAAGACAATCAAGAGATGACCTTGTGCGTAACACAACAGCTATAGAATTATTAACAGATAAGATTGATACCATGCACGATGATATGAGAGAAATATTTCACCGACTAAAAGAAGTAGAGCTAAGTGTTGTTGAATTAAAACCTAAAAGATAAAAAAAGTCCTACTTGGGGAGAATAGGACTTATTGACTTGTGTGAGGAGTCAAGCCAAGATTAGCAAATCAGTACATAATGTAAAGAGTAGTATATTTTTTCCTATGCTTGCCCTGTTAAAACCAATCATTTTTACCTTTCTCAAGTCCAAAGCAATTCGTCAACTTGCACTTGATCTTGTTCGTGCCTGTGTCGAAAAAACTGACAATGATGTTGATAATAAATTATGCGATATGTTGGAGAAAGCACTCTTTCCAGGCAAATGAACCACAAAGAATTTTTTGAGATTCTTATTGGTAAACCACCTCTCGAAGTTGAACTAGAAATAGAAATGAAATGTAGAGAGGTAGATGAATTAACTGAAAGTTATTTGAAAGCATATTCTTTTGCGTTGGTAAAAGAAAACCGACTGCAAGATTTGCTTATCATGGCTGCCATGCAACGTATTCAAGACACTGAAATCAAATTGATGCGATATGAGATGGCAGAACATCATCGGACAAAAAATCTTAAACAAAAAAAGAAATATAAAAAGAAAACTTTATTCGACAGATTCCAGACTATGTTGAGCGTGTTCAGATGATCTTTTATCATCCCATAAGACTTTGTAATAGTATTTTTTAACACCAACCTTATTAACTCTTGTAAGGGCTTCTGTAATGCTTCCTCTTTTTATTTTGT
>VMHT01175228.1_pt1 | contig 16192 bp, 7 predicted proteins | sample 4693611 | NCBI WGS metagenome assembly VMHT01 (sample SAMN12280063, study PRJNA550983) | marine metagenome | isolation source: seawater sampled from same location over 5 years 0.02-0.2 micron viral filtrate | place: USA: collected off the coast of southern California halfway between the port... ... | reverse complement strand
TTTCATGATTCAAGGTGGCGATTTTGAAAGAGGTGATGGCACTGGCGGATATGCCGCAAAGTGGTATGGCTACTGTAACGGTGAAGCAATGGACAATTTCGCAGATTGTACCGGTGGAGAAACTTTGTACACTATGCCAGATGAAGCCGATAACGGACTAATTCACACACCTTGTACAATCTCCATGGCCAAAACCAGCGCCCCACATACTGGAGGCAGCCAATTCTTTTTGATCCCAGAAGACAGTACACCAAACTGGCTTGATGGTCAGCACACTGTATTTGGCGATATTACAGATGGTTGTGAGTTTGTTACATCGATAAGTGAAGTTCAAACAGATAATAGTGACAGACCGAATAACCCAGTGACTTTGGTCAGTGTTACTACCAACGGTGGAGAAGATACGCCATGGTGGTATTTCTGGTAATCAAGTGAAACAGAATAAAGCGTTTCATTCATAGATGTCTTTGAGTTCGGTATGGTCATGACGACCATAGACACCTTCAATGCCAAGCGAGAGTTATCGATTGGTGGCCATTATTTTTCACTTTCAGGTCTAGATGAGAACGGCATTGATACCTCGCATTTACCTTATTCAATTAGGATTCTTCTGGAGGGGGCACTAAGAGGCAATGATGGTTTTCTGGTAACTGAACAAGATGTTCGAAATATCGCATCATGGCAAGCAAACGGCGAGCGTGGAGAAATACCTTTTAGGCCTTCTAGAGTAATTCTTCAGGACTTCACTGGCGTACCAGCAGTTGTTGATTTAGCAGCACTTCGAGATGCGATGGTTGAGATGGGCGGCGATGCGGGAAAAGTAAATCCACAAGTCCCTGTTGATTTGGTAATCGACCACTCTGTTCAGGTCGATGTTTCTGGAGCATTCCATGACGCATTGGACCAGAACTTAGAAATTGAGTATGATAGAAATATGGAGCGGTATAAATTTTTGAAATGGGGACAGCAATCACTGAAGGATTTCCAAGTAGTACCTCCCTCAAGAGGTATAGTTCACCAGGTAAATCTAGAATTCTTGGCTAGTGTGGCTCGCCAAGAAGATGGTGTTTGGCTTGCAGATACACTAGTAGGTACAGATTCTCACACAACCATGATCAACGGCTTGGGAGTTTTAGGCTGGGGCGTTGGTGGTATTGAGGCTGAAGCAGTAATGCTTGGCCAGCCAATTTACATGCTCGCACCTGATGTAATAGGTGTTAGATTAACTGGTGAATTAAAACCTGGAGTTACTGCAACTGATATGACACTGAGAATTGTGGAAATGCTCAGAGAGCATGGCGTAGTAGGGAAATTCGTCGAGTTCTTTGGTAGCGGTATGGCTGCTTTGACACTGGCAGATAGAGCTACTATTGCTAATATGGCTCCCGAATACGGGGCTACTTGCGGATTCTTCCCGGTAGATGAGCGAACCCTAGACTACATGCGCTTAACTGGCAGAGAAGATGCAGACATTACTGGAGTTGAAGAATATTGTAAGGCACAAGGTCTGTGGTATGATGTCTCATCTCCTGAGAAATCTTACACCGCATTGCTCGAATTAAATCTAGACACAATTCAACCTGCGCTTGCAGGACCTAAACGCCCACAGGACAGAGTAGATTTGGCGGATATGAAACATCACTTCATTGAATCACTGACAGCAGAACTTGGCCATCAAGGACATGGCCTTAATCAGGCAGATTTGTCGAACGGGGCGATTGTTGAACTTGATGGGGAAAAGTTTGATCTTAATCACGGTGATGTTGTAATCGCCGCCATCACCTCATGTACCAACACTTCAAACCCAGGGGTCATGCTCGCAGCAGGGCTTTTGGCACGGAATGCCAGAATTCGTGGTCTAACTGTGAAACCGTGGGTTAAAACTTCACTAGCTCCAGGTAGCAGAGTAGTCACTGAGTATTATGAGGCTACTGGCTTGCAAGAAGATTTGAACGAGATGGGATTCAATGTTGTTGGATATGGCTGCACAACCTGTATTGGCAACTCCGGGCCACTTCCAGAGCAAATCGATAACGCCATTGAGGAAGCAGGTTTGATAGTTGGTTCAGTAATTTCCGGCAATAGAAATTTTGAAGGTAGGGTACACAGCAAAGTCAAGGCCTCTTACCTCGCAAGCCCTCCTTTGGTTGTTGCTTATGCGATTGCTGGCAATCTTGAGATTAACCTTGAAACTGAACCACTTGGTTATTCAAACGATGGCACTCCAGTCATGCTGTCTGATGTCTGGCCGACAGATGAAGAACTTGCAGAAGCATTATCAGTGATTACTCCTGATATGTTTAGGCAACGATATGCCGATGCGATGAGCGAGCCTCGTTGGGACTCGATACCCGCAGAGTCAAGCCCGTTGTATCCTTGGGAAGAGGAATCAACTTACATCAGACTACCATCATTTTTCTCCGGACTAAGCCCTGAACCAAGCCCGATAACAGAAATTAACCAAGCTAAAGTTTTACTCAAACTTGGTGATTCAATAACGACCGACCATATATCGCCTGCCGGTTCATTCCCTAAGAGCGGTCCAGCAGGACAGTGGCTTGTTGAAAGAGGCGTTGATGTTAGGAATTTCAACTCATTCGGCAGTAGGCGTGGCAACCATGAAATCATGATGCGAGGTACCTTCGCTAATGTTAGAATAAGAAATCAAATGGCCCCAGGTACAGAAGGTGGATTCGCCAAGCATCCTGAAACAGGTGAGGTAGTTTCGGTGTTTGATGCTGCTAATGCTTATTCTGGCCCCAAAGTGGTGCTTGCAGGCTCTCAATATGGTACCGGTTCCTCAAGAGACTGGGCTGCTAAAGGCACTTACTTACTTGGAGTTGAGGCGGTAATTGCCACCTCCTTTGAGAGAATACACCGTTCTAACTTGGTTGGTATGGGTGTCTTGCCACTGACTTTCAAATCCGGAGAATCTCACGAATCACTTGGGTTAGACGGCAATGAAACTTACAACATACCTGTAACAGATGATGTAAAACCACTCCAAATGTTGACAATTACTGCAAACAAAGATGATGGCACATCAATACAATTCGAAGCCCAAGTGAGGTTGGACACCCCGGTTGAAGTAGAGTATTACCGCAACGGTGGAATCCTGCATACTGTACTAAGGCAACTAGCAAAATAAAGCGTCATCTTGAAGCATAGATAACTTGAGGAATCCACATGGCGGAACTCACAGGGTTTGTCCAATATCGTTTTCGCTCGGATGAAAATGATGTCGAGATAATCTTGCGTGGACAAGCCGGTTGGGTACGCAATAAAGTATCTGAATTAGGCCTTGATGGTGTTGGGTGGATGATGCCTATTGGTCAAGAGGCAAAAGCCACCAATACCTCCGGAGTAAAATCAAAAGGCAAACTAAGGATAGAGGTAGACGATGAACCGCTGGGCGAGAAACCACTTGATATGGGGCCTGAACCAGACCCCTCAAGAATTCCTATAGTTAGGCGTCCGATTGGTGAATTAGACTTGAGTAGCGAATTACGTGCCCTCGGGTTGGATAAATTAACCAAACCCGATCCGATAGAGTTGATGGAAATTTTCGGAGAATTAGATGAACCTCTTCCGGTTCAAGGAACGATGAGCGTCGATCCAATGGCGGAAGCATGGCTAAGGGAACTGATGAATATTGTAGTTAGAGACTATGGATTTACCGCTTTAAAGACCAGTGATATCGAAGAGATAGCCAGCAAAAAACTGGGTGGTCGTGAAGGAACTGCTCTAGAGGTATGGTTAGAATCGTTGTTCTCGGCTGGAAAACTAGTCAAAGTTCATGGCGGAGATGCAATAGGTTGGGGGCCGTCTCCACGCTGGTTAGCCGGTAAAGTCTGAACAGAAACTTAAGATTGAGTTTTCTTGATTTCGCTTTACTGTTAAGCATGCAGGATGCGACTTCAAGGTCAAAATTCCAAAGCAATTAAAGTGGTAGTTAGTGTGGCTCAACAAGTGATGATGATGTTTTCCCAAGACAATCTCTTCAAAGCCCGCGCAAGGAGCATCTTGCTATGTATGCTGATGGTACTATCTACTACTGCAGCCTTAGCAACTACAGCAAGCGCTTCCCAAGCTAGAACGTACACCACGAACCGTGACCCGCACGATGTCGCAATAGGCGACTTCAACTGCGATGGTCACAATGACATCGCCGTCGCAACAGACGGCACACATACCATCTCGATATTGTGGAATGATGGGAATGGAGATTTCTCAGAAAGGCAAGACATATGGGTCTCCGCCAATCAAGATAGAGATGCAGAATGGGATGAATTCTCCAATGTTCAGTTCATTGAAGTCGGAGAGTTTACTGGCGACAGTGCAACGGATATTGTAATCTTCCAGCGTAACAATCCATTCAAGACCAATGATGATGGATCTCCAGCGGGGGAGCCAGGTAACGTTACAATCATCGAAAACGGTGGCTGCAACGAGAAGACATGGTCGATTGGTGCAAGATTCACCCACTTCTGGGCTTGGGACCTAGAAGTTTCAGACTTGAACAAGGATGGTAATGATGACGTAATGGTTCTTGACCTACAGGCAGATATTACCACTCAGCGAGTAGTCACTTACCTAGGGCCTGTTGGTTCAAGCACTCAAGGTATAGTTACAAATCTTGGACCATCTCAGCAAAATACCTACCGAGCATTCACCTCAGGTGATTGGGGCGAATCACAAGTAGGTGGCGGATTAGGCGGCGGTGGAACGTGTTTCGATAATGACATGTGGTTATTAAGAAGCGAAGGATTAGACTATGCTACAGGCCAAGTCACTAACCCAGGAAAGGACGACAACGTCTCAATTGTTGAGTTCAACTGTCAAACCAATTCTTTCCCTCTTACTTACACCTTTAGCACCACGCCAACTAGTACTTCTGAACACGTAATCAACATGGACACACCAACTTCTCAAGCAATTGCTGTAGCAGATATTGACGAAGACGGCGTTGCGGATGTGCTTGCCCTAAATGATGATAACCTACTCAACGTAACATACGTCAAATCTTCTTCTTCCGGTTCTTGGTCAACCCCTCAAACAGCATATTTTGGACCTTACATTTCTTGGTCACTCACAATTGCAGATTTGAATGGTGATCTGGAGCCTGACTTCATCAACCCGACAATCGCTTATCAGCAACAATCAACAGATTCTGCAGGTGGAACCACCAACAACTTCTTCTTAAATTTCCCAACATCAATTCAGGTTACCCTATCCGATGGTAATGGCGGACACTTGAGCCCCTTGTCATATGCGTCAGGGCGCAGACCACATACCGCTGAGGTGGGACAACTCGCCGGCGGTAGTAACTCAGCCCCTGATATCGTAGTTGCTCACAAAAACTGGCGATTTGGCGGTTGGAGAGACAACTTCGGCTGGGATGGTCAGTATGACACAATTACAGTTATTGAAATGGACAACAGAGACCTTTCAGTCTCTGGAATCGAGATATCTCCTGTAGACCGATATGTCGGGGCAGTTGGTGAAGGTTCGAGAGAACTTAACGTAACAGTTACCAACACAGGTATGGACGTGCTAAACGGACAAACTGCAACTTTGGATGTGGAATTGAAGATTGTTGATGAAACCAACTCCACCAACCAAACGGTCTATGCCAATGATTGGGATACTCCAGAAGATTTGGGAACCTGCGGTTCAGGTTGTACATGGGAATATATCGATTATGTAGAAGCAGGTACTCACCACTGGCAGGAACAAACCACACCTTCCTCAGGTTCAGGTACCGACCCAGATGAATCCCAAGCAGATTATTCCGCTAATTATCTAAATCCAACACACTTTATGTGGGCTGGTGAAACAGTTACCAACAGTTCAGGCGGCGAATGGACTGGGTATGGTAGAAACTGGGATGAAGCAATGGTGCTACGCGATGTTGATCTAACAGGCTCTGACCGTGCATTCATGAGCGTTGAACTATTCCAAGACCTTGGATTTGGTGCACTCGGTAGTGCAGATACCAATGGTTTCGTAGTTGGTGATGTTTGGGATGACTTAGCAATGATTGAAGTCGGTAGTGAAGAGACAGGATGGTCTGTCATCAATTGTCCAATTTCAGCATATGTTTCTGGAGCCTGTTTCTCAGGTCAGTCGATTTGGGGTGGCTTTGACCTCGATCGAGCCTACAAGGAAAACGTTGTTGGCGGTTATGCTGAGGGGTTGTACTATTACGGGATATACTCTTTCAATACATTCTATGGCTGGAATAATTTTACTGACGAGGGCTTCGGATCTTTTGATTTGAGTCCTTGGGCTGGGGAGACTATCGATTTGAGATTTAGATTTAGAACTGGTTTTGAAGGTTCAATTTCTGACGATAATGAAACACTGTGGACCGGAAATGATGGTTTTGGCGTTGATAATTTAACCATCACAAAACAGAATACTGCCTTCTTCCCGAATGTACAAAATCAACAAACTCAAATTAACTTAAACAACCTTGGCCCAGGTCAAGAATACGTCGCTACCCTCCAAGCTAATTTCGTTAATGATACGACGTATCGTATTTCTGCTACACTTTCAAATAATGGTTGGGATGAACAGCCACTCAATGACGAAATTGTAGGTTATGTGACTCCGTTTAACCTGTTTGACCCTGCCTTAGAATCAATAGACTATTTCTCACCTGGTGGGCTATATGCTCAAGGAACTTATCCGATATCTGCCACGACTAACAACTGGGGTAATACATTGGTAGACTTTGATATTACAGCCACAGTATTTACCGCTGACCCCGATACGGTGCAATGTGGTGATCCGGTGTCTGACTGTATAATCACATTCGACAATTCTACTGATGGGACGAGATATACTGAGAGTAATAATCCAAAGGGTTCTTTGTACAATGATACAGTACTGTGTCCTTCTGACATTGTGTTTAACAATGAAGCATACTGGTTTGGACATCCATGTCTTTCTCAAACGGGGACTCTTGGTTACGGTGATGCATGGGAGAATGAGACAATGTCAATTATTGATGTTGATATGACGTCTGTAGAAGGAGACTTCGTTTCAATGTCGTTTGAATACTATGCAGATACTTTCTATGAGGTTGATTCTCAAGGCAACATTGAACCAAGTGATTATATGGCATTGACGGTTGATTATGAGAAGGATTCCAATGATTTCTCAGCAATTGTTTACGGGCAGTGGAATGACTACAATGAGGACGGCACCTGTCAAATTGACGAAGATGGTAACGGGATTGTAAATGAAACTAACCCAATTGATTTTGATGAAATAGAGTACATTGGCGACCCAAGAACCACTGATGGACTAAGTGGCAATTGGAACGTATTTTTCAATTCTGACGGTCTAGTTAAGACCACTAGCATTGATCTAACTCATCTTTACGTGCTCAATACATCATCAGCTGACTCTGCAGAGTGGAGTACTCAATGTATGAGTTTAGAAGATTCAGTGGTTGAAGTAAAGTTTGATTTCTTTTCTGACGATGATGGCAGAAACGGAATAAATGATGGATTCAGGGGTGTTGGAATAAACAACATCACTTTGAAGGAATTCACATTCGTAGAAGATGCATCATACACAATCAGTAGAACAGGAGTTGATGCAGAGGATGCATCCACTGATTTAATTGCAGAGCATGATTTCATCTCAGGCGTTTACATGATAGAGGTTGAAACAGTATTTGACAATACCACAGTCGGAACAAACTGGTATGGTGCCGAAGAGCTTGCTACTGCAAACAACATCAAGCGAGTAATATTCGATGTAAAATCTGTAGATATTTCACTCAGTCAACCAAACAAATTGGCTTGTTTAGATGAAATCAGACTAAATTGTGTACTCCCTATTGATAGTTCACTAACTCATAACTGGGACATATCAGCAACAAATGGTGTTCTAGAAGGAGATTATGTGTTCTACATGAATATCTTTGATGAGACAACTAACTCCCTAGCTCACACCTCCAACGCAGGCCCAGCTCAAACCTTAGTGAGCGGACAAAGAATTGATTTATTCTTCACGCCATGGGCAGGATATCAAGATGGACATACGTACAACATCAGTTACTATGCGGAACTAGACGATGGTACTCCGTCCGGAGAGCCTAGGTTCTTCTTTGCAACATTTGCTGATGAAGTTGACATCGCCATCCTGTCAGATAAAACGGCTGGAACATCAACTATCATCGAAGATCTAGCAATAATGGGCAAGACATATACTCAATTCACAATGAATGATTGGGATACTTACTTTAAGACAAATTGGTTTACCAACTACGACAAAATAATCATGCCTTGGCAAGACTTTAACACTGCAAAGGATGATGGTGGAGCTTATTACAAGACGATTTCAGAAACGGTCAACAACGTCAACAGAAAGCAAGTATTGGTCAACTTCATGAGCAGTGGCGGTACTATACAGGCTCACCTGGCTCCACATGGGACACAGACATATGGTCTGGGTACCAGTCTTGAACCTCGATTGCCACTTGGTCTAGATATTGATGACAAGACAAATGGTGCAGAAATTACCTTTGGCGATGTCGAAATTTATGATAGATTCCACCCTATAATGAATAATATCAAGGATAGTAATTTCGAAGGATTCAGCCCAGTAGCCACATCTGCTCTTGACATTGGTAGTGAGGCAACAAATGACGTACCGAAAATTTGTTCGGGTAATCAGAATGTTGCTAATTTCCAATCAATCATCCATGATGGGACAGACACAGACTCAGTTCTACTTGGTATTTGCAGTTATGGCGCAGGCGGTATGATTATCTCAACAATAGATGTAGAAACCAACTCTGAAGACGCTAATAGTGCTGAATTTGCCTTGCTGAAGAATATGCTTGATTACCAAGTTAATGATTATCCAAATCCATTTGGTAAGATGCGTGAGGGAACTGATATTCTAATCAACGGAGAGGTTCCCGATCCTGCATTAGGTGCTGGTTACGCAACATATTACATGAAGAGTAATGCAGAGATTACCTTCAGTTACCAATCAGATGCTCAGGTAAGCCTACAAACAGATTGGCTAATTTCAGGTCCAACATCTTGGGACTTAGGAACCATGGCTCCTGGTCAAATTGACCATTACGTATCCCCACTATTTGATACAGAATCTTCACCAACAATGACTTTCTGTAAGTCTATTGGTACTCAAGGTCAATGTAAGCAGGACGAGCAGTGGACTGTGACACTTTGGTTACATGATGACAACGGTCACTCAAGAATGCTCCAAGTCACTGTCGAAACTAATGATGCAAATGCTGACGCATTCAACCCGATTGCTGATGCTTATGTGGTAATCAAAGACTCATATGCAGACAATATTAATTTGGTCGGAACCTGTTCAATCCAAGACAATTATCCAAAGTATGAGATTGTGCTAGATGAAAATGGCCAGATACCGATAGAATTCAATGCCGGCAATTCAAGCGATCCAGATGCATTAGATGACTCAGGAATAGAGCGTTATGAATGGGAAGTTACTTTTGACAAGCCATGGGACGCACCGATTAGTTTGAACGCCAATACTTATGTCCAGTATGAAGCAAGTGAAGGCGTTTGGCAATACACATTTGGTGGTAATGGTGTGGATGAAAATGGTGAATCATTTGCTGGTAGGAACCTAACTTTTAATCCAAATACAGAAGCACCTATCCAACCGATTAAGGTGAAGTTAACAGTTTACGATAAGTCTGGAAAGTGGGATGATGACATGGAGTTCTGTTTTGATGTCAAACCACAAGGATTTGGCGATGAACCACCAGTTATTGACTACACAAACTGGGGTGACAGAGTAGGATATACAGATTCATACTTTAATCTGTCAGGATTTATCCGTTCAGGCTCAGAAGAAAAAGACACATTTATTGAAATAACAACTGATGAATCATTACTTGAAGAGACAGATTTCTTCGCAAGAGAAACAGCAAAGGGTAGCGGGCAACTAGCCGTTCTTACATCTGGAATTGGTGATGGAGATTCTTTCGAGCTGAGTTTGAATATTGATAGTTTCCATTCCAATGTATCTAGAGATGTCACAGTTTACATTCTAGTTTACGAATTCGATCCTACTAAGGATGTAGAAAAGCGATGGGTCATTGAACAAAAGTTGAATCCTCTTGACCCAGACTATGTCGAATTGTACAATCCGGAGTCAATTACGCTAACTCTGCCTATTTGCCGTGGTGTAACAGTACCTGCTGAGGTTGAGTTAAACGACCCAACAGGTCGCTGGATTTTTGTCTCAGGTCAATGCGAATGGGAGGGCGATTATTCTCTAGTAGATGGTGAGTGGGTTGCTCCTACTATCGATGATGACGGTGACGGTGCACAATCTAGCAGCAACATTATGTTCATCGGAGTTGGTGTGTTAGCCATTGTAATTATTGTTATCCTAACCCTGCTATTCTTGCGAAAGAGTGGTTCTGAGGGAATGGATGGAGACTACAAAGACTTCAACCTTGCAGGTGCATTCCAACAAGATCCAGTAGAACAATATGTCCAACAACTTATTGCTCAAGGATACCCTGAGGATACCGCTCGTTCTTATGCCCAACAGTATGCTGCTCAAGCCGGTTTGGCTGGTGGAGCGCAGGTTGCATCAGGCGTCGCTCAAGCAGCAGCACCTGCAGCGACTAATCCAGCAATGGATGCGGCATATCAGCAATACTATCAGCAATTCATAGCACAAGGTTATGATGCTCAAACAGCAGCAGCTTATGCCCAACAGTATGCAGCGCAATACATCCAACAGCAAGGATAGATTACTTTTGAAATTGTTTGGCCTTCAGGTCAATGAGTTCAAAAGTGACTGGTTGTAGGCATGCCCATGGACAAGACTGACAAGTACACAGTTGCCGATATATCGCTAGCGGAAAATGGCTCACTAAGAGTCGATTGGGCAAGAGCCAGAATGCCTGTTTTGGCCGCACTGAAAGAAGAGGCTCTAAAGACAAAGCCACTTGCTGGAATGAAAGTTGCGGGTTGCCTTCACGTCACTAAAGAAACAGCAGTTTTGATTGAGACTATTGCAGCAGCAGGTGCGGAGATTTCCTGGTCAGGCTGTAATCCGCTCTCTACACAAGACGATGTTGCTGCCTGGCTAGCCGCTGAAGGATATTCAATCCATGCTTGGCACGGTCAAAGCGTTGATGACTTCTATTGGTGCATTGACAAAACTTTGGAATTTAATCCAACACTAACCCTAGATGATGGAGCAGATTTGATTGTTAGAGTACACGGCGAAAAGAGCGAATATGCTGATGGAGTAATCGGAGGTACTGAAGAGACAACAACTGGAGTTCACAGACTTAGAGCAATGGGTAAAGCTGGAGATCTAAAGTACCCAGTAATTGCGGTAAACGATGCGATCACCAAATGGGACTTTGACAATGTCTATGGAACTGGGCAATCAACAATTGACGGAATTATCCGAGCAACTTCAGTTTTAGTTGCAGGTAAAACATTCGTTGTTGCAGGTTATGGTCATTGTGGTAAGGGAGTTGCAATGAGAGCCCAAGGTATGGGTGCTAACGTTATCATTACCGAGGTAGATCCTCTCCCAGCACTAAGGGCAGTTATGGATGGATTTAGAGTCATGACAATGGACGAAGCAGCTAAACTAGGTGATATATTCTGTACTGCTACTGGTATGAAAGATGTAATTGTTGACAGACACTTTGCCTCAATGAAGGATGGAGCAATAATCTCTAACACAGGACATTATGATTGTGAGATTAATATTGAAGAACTAACTTCACAGGCTTCCAGTACAAGAACAATCAGAGATAACAATGTTGAGTACACTATGAAAGATGGAAGGAAAATATTCCTGTTGGCTGATGGTAGACTAGTCAACTTAGCAGCAGCTGAAGGACATCCTTCAGAAGTAATGGACATGTCATTTGCTAACCAATACTTAGCATTGTGCCGCCTTGCCAAAGAAGGTAGTGAAATGAAACCAATCGTATATGACATTACAACAGAACAAGATCAAGGGCTAGCTACAACAAAACTAGCAACACTTGGCTTTGAAATTGATTCACTAACTAATGCACAAATCGCCTACTTAGACGATTACAACGCTGGAACGTGATTACTCTTCTTCAAATGGCTCTGGGTTATCATTTTCCCAGAATGGCGTATCTTCATCCTCTATATGCCCTATATCGTCTAGATGAGATTCAAAATCAGGCAATTCAAGTTGCCAATTTTTGGGTAATTGATTATTTTCCTCGACAATCATCAACATTCTTTCTTGCCATGCAACAGGCTTTCTCTGCATGATGTACATGCAAAGGACAGAAGTTCTGATTTCTTCAGATATTACGCTAAATCCAGTTGAGGATTCAAAGTTCATTGCTCTAAGGAGGTTGAACGCCGGTCGATTTATCGTTCTAAACATATTCTTAGTGAATCTCATTCCAGCGATAACTGCGATGAAAATAACCACGCTAGTTAAACAAAAAGCCACTAAACCCTCACCTGCTAAAAAGTTGGAAAGGATAATCACACCAAACAAAATTGGCACAGTGACTAGCATAAAGATGAAAGTTTCAGAAACAGGTGGTTTGCGCATCTTTGATTCGATAGCCATCCACCCAGGGTGACGCTTTTCCCATGGCTTGAAATGTTCGTTAGTATTCTGCTGAATTGCAGTATTGAATAGACCGAGTAATTGGTGGACACGCCCATATTGACTGGTGGCAACATCCATATTTTCATTGAGAATAGTTTCAATTCTTTCTCTACCTTCGCTGTACAACCCTAAATCGGCTAGAATAGTTGCTTGTTCGATTAATGGTGTAACCTCATACGGGGCGTGATGTCTAACCTTTTGCCACCATTCTAACGCATCGAACATGAGGCCTAGTTCGTCAGCAAGAAGTCTGCCACCCCGCACCCAAATGTCAATTCTTGCGGGGTCTAATTCAACAATTTTTTTCACAGCAGATAGGGACTTAGAAGCGTCGATTAGGTTTGCTGGTTTTCCATCAGCCATCAGGTGAGCATCCGAAATCACGTGCCATGCATCAACATGTTCCGGGTCTAATTTGACCGCTTTGTAAGCATGCTCTAATGCAGATTCTCGGTCTCCAGAATCTAACTTTTCTATAGCGTCCAAGTAGTGGTCCTCGGCACTCATGTATGGTGGGTTGTAGGCGAATCACTTAATCATCGCGATTTCTTCTTCTTGAACGAGCATCAAGAGGTTTTGGTCCCCTGTTGTGGGCGTGATTTGCGGATTTACCCCTTGCTTTTCTGAATTTTCTCGGCTCTCCGTCATTCCGACTTGGTCTGTCATTCCTTGGTTGACGGTCTCGCTGACCTCTGTTATTAGATCCACCCGAGTTACTACCCTTTGGCTCGCCACAGCGGTTACATTCCTTACGGAATGAAAAATTAGAGTTGTTACACTTTGTGCAAGTCCAATCATTATCTGCAAAAATCTTCTTATCTCCACGCCCAGAATCTCTGTCTCTGAAGTTACCTCTGCCGGAATCTCTACGGCCAGAATCTCTGTCTCTGAAGTTACCTCTGCCGGAATCTCTACGGTTTGAATCTCTACCACCAGAGTTTCCGCCACCTGGCTTTGGAGCACCACATCTGTTACATTCCACTCTTCTAGCAAAGTTGGAATTATTGCATTTTGGACAATCCCAATCATTGTCTCCATGAGAATCTCTCCGGTCATATCCTCTAGAGCGGTTATCCCTGTCATTGCCACGTCGGTTGTCTCTGCTGCTGAAGTCTCTACGATTATCTCGGCGAGAATCTCTCCGTTCATCTCTTCTTCCACCTCTGTCGTCACTTCGGCGTCGGTCGTTTCTATCTCCGCGAGATCTATCAAATCGTTCTTCTCGCTCTGCTTTAGGACGTATTTGGGCTTCACAACCTAGGAATGTGTCAGGATTCATTTTTCTGTCTAGATGAGCTATATGCGCAATCGGCGAATCAGTATTCCCTAGGACAGCGTCAATTTTGCCGATGTATGTCCCATCATCTGCTCTAACAATAATTGAGCCGAGTGCTGGAGATGAACCGGTAAATGGGGCTAATAAGCCACCTTCGTGACTTTTTGTTTCTACGATTGCTTTGAACATTAGATTTACATCCGTTAAATCATTCTTCTTCTCTGCGGATAAATGCCGCGCCGAGTAAGGCAACAGAAACTGTCGCCAGCATTGATACACTTGGCAGTGCACTTCCTTCATCTGAGCTACTGCTATCACCTGTTGAAGAGCCACTGTTTGAACCATCTTGGGCGTTTGGATCTTTGACATTGATTTCTAAGGTGCTTTCGACCCCGGACTCATCTGTTGCAGTAATTTTTACATCATAGGTTGAAATTTCTTGAAGAACGCATGTCGCAATTGATACATCAATTTCCCAGTTAATTCCTACTTTTGTAAAGTCAGTCGCACTTGAACCACACAACTGAAGTGCCAGCGTGACAGCCTCTCCATCAGGATCTGATACAGTTCCCTTGAGAGTAAATTGTAGTCCACTTGCGTCCCAAGTAGCGTTTTTCCCATCGAAACTCATCTTGAGTGAGACCGTCGGCGGAAGGCTTTGTTTTTCTAGTCCAAAATCCAACATATAGGCGAAATTCATCATATTATTTGCCGATGCAGTGCCCATAACCATCACATTGCCCGGTTTTAGACCATCCATCGGTAAAGCAATTGTAATTGGTTGATTACTGGCCATTGAAGATCTCATCGAGCCCATGATATTCTCTTGATGCGCATGAGCACTAACTGTCATTTCAGCAACTAGTCCAGATGGAGTTACAGTGAAGTCAATATTCTCACCATCATTGATAGCTGCTGTTGCAGTAAATGGCTGTCCAAATGTAAAGTCAAGGGTTTCTTCAGCAACCGCTCCAAATGGGTCACTTACGCTGCATGTTGCAGTTGAGGAAGTGGCGCCAGAAGGTGATGAGACCAGCAGGTTTCCGGTTTCATCTTGTCTTGAACTCCAACCATTTTCTGCAAATACACAATTTAAGTTCCAACCGTTGGAATCTGTAGCCCAGTCAGATAACTCTTCAGCAGTTACCGTAAGGTATTCGCTTCCAGTCATCAGAGGGATGATTGAGTTGTTATTTGGTTTGGCGTTAGTCCACTGAGGTATGTCATTTGATTCCGGTTCAGTTGTGGTGAAGTCAATGAAAAGGTTTCTTCCAACAGGCCAGTCTGCCTTGTCATAATCTACATCTTGGTAGATTCTTAGTTTTCCATCAGGTAGAAATTCTTCTAGTGGCGCTATGTAATCTTGACCTTCTACAAGTGCTACTCCGTCATCTTCCATGGAATAATCCGCAATTCTAAGTCCCTGTAAAGCAGGGAAAGTAAGTACTAACTCAGCATTGGTCATGTTAGTGACATTTAGAGCGAGAGTGAAATCTGATACACCTTTGTTAGGCAGTTGGTCGAATCTCATATTGTTGCTTTCACCATTCTTGACAAACAGACTGATTTGTAGGTCATCTGTTGCATATACTGGTATTTCTTTACAGTCTGGATTTGCACCAAAATTGGTACAAGACCTTTCGTCTGGGTGATTTGGAGCAACTAAGTCTACTTCGTCAAGAGCAATTCCTTCTTCAACGAATTCCATATCATTCCAATCAACACCACTGTCTGTTCTGTGTGGTACACCTTCTCGAAGTCCTAATCGAGTTTCCATATCCTCGATACACATTGGTCCAATTTCTCTAACTGCCTCACGCTCGTCTGTGCTAATCCAACCATTTGCTCCACCAGGAGCGCCTTCAAACAGACCGTCTAAATTATCTCTGACAGTTGCAGAGTTACTGCCGTTGACAAAAGCGGTTGCAGTCATTCCAGCCGTTGCCCAATCGGCACCAATATCAATATTGAATAGGGCGAAGTTGTAGTCAAATAAATCTTCAAAGGTATAGCCAGAACAATCAACGTCGGAAAGACCGTCTTGTCTGCCTTCAGTTTCCATAGGTTCACTGATGGTTAGTTCTTGACTAGTAATTCCGTTGCTTAAACTCATCATTAACATCATTATTAGCATGGTAATAGATGTGGCTGAAACATAGTGACGTCTAGCTGCCATACTGGTCGGTAGGCTATGCCTGTCTAATACTCTTTGGATAACATCATCACGATTATGTGATTATGGTTGTATCTTTGTCATAC
>VMHT01186545.1_pt1 | contig 16196 bp, 24 predicted proteins | sample 4693611 | NCBI WGS metagenome assembly VMHT01 (sample SAMN12280063, study PRJNA550983) | marine metagenome | isolation source: seawater sampled from same location over 5 years 0.02-0.2 micron viral filtrate | place: USA: collected off the coast of southern California halfway between the port... ... | reverse complement strand
TTGATGAAGTCAGCAACCTGTTGTGCATAGGCGGTGTCTCCGCCATCGCAGTCAATGAGGAATTGGTATAGTGCCTTCATCATCCAGTCCTTTGGAAGTGAAGCCTGTGTCATTCTGTCTGCCTGTCCGAATGGGATAGACACAGCTGGCTTGGTCTCGTCTGAGCGTGACAGAGCTATCTGCCTGTTGCCCACGTTGATCGCTATATGAGACACGTCATCAGAAGTAGCCATTGGCGTCTTCTTGTTGGCATCTCTGTCCTCAGCTGTGAGGTATGTCCCGTTTTCTTCCCACCATATCTCCTTAGCCAGCCTACCAATTATCTCCAAGGTAGGGCCGAGCTCAGCGGTGAGGCTGTCTCCAATCTGTTCTCTTATCTGTTGTTTCAACTCATTACTCATCTCTTATCACGCTCGTGCCACCCATAGTGGCATTCATTCAGAGGGCATTGCCCTATTTAAGGGTTCATACCATCAACCATGCTGGAGGTGTTGTTCCCTTGTTGTATCCAAACCAGTCATTAGCGGACTTTGATCGGTAGTAGCTACGGTATGCCAGCACTGGGTCTTCTTGCCTGTGCTCATCATCCATAGCTAAGACGAATGGAGTCAGTCCGTGCTCAGGGATAAGATACAACAGCTCCTCGAATCTGGCCAGAGGTATCTCGCACCCATGCGTTTCTCGATTGAACCTGAGCTTGAATTGATTGAGTAGCTCCTTGGCGTGGTCTATCACCCACTGTGCATTGGAGCGAGAGTCGCCTGTCCAGATTGTGGATGGGTGATGCTTGTATCCTCCACGCCATGGACGCTGGGTCGTCTTGGTCAGTGGTAGCTGGTCATCAGTAGCACCGTGTCTCCTCAGTGCACTGCACACAACCTGACAGCTTTCAGTCAACATCTTATTGACGTGAACATCACAGAGATTCTGTGCGGACACGATGGGACATAGGTCTGTCACAAATATGTTCATGGATGCTGTGCGGAGGTGTTGCTGTATTTGAATGTTCAGAGAGGGCGGAGAAAGTCAGTCACAATTGGGACATCGATGACGCCGGTCATGGCGATGAGAAGCTACTCTGCCACCACACCATCTGCATACGTTGTTGTTTCGCATCAATACTCAGCTCCACACACCCTGCATCTGGTTTCTCCCCTGACTCTGCCATGCTTGTAGTAGCACTCTTCACTCCTCTTCTTCACCAGCGAGCCCCCAGACAAACATATCGTATCTACCACTCATATGCTGTGAGACTCTGATCGTATCCACGACAACGAATCTGGGGTCTTTGGAAAGCACGTTAGTCAAGCTGTGCATGGTCGTCCCGTTCTTGTTCACCTTGTTGAAGTAATCAAGAAGCTCACGGGATGACTTTGGGCCAGCCTCAGCTATGTGCTTCACAAGTCTCTCTCTGAGTCTCTTTGTTCTATTCGACCTATACTGAGGCACATCACATCCCACCCATCGGAGCTCCGGTGGGTGTGCTTAATCCCATTGACAATACATCATCAATGCGGAGTATGGATATCGAAGCTTCAGTCGCTGATTTTATCGCATTTGTCACTACTCTGCTGGGTTCAAGAACCTGCTGTGCAACCATGTCGATGACCTTTCCTTCTATTCCTATACCATAGATAGGCAACTCAGGAGTGATGGATATCTGCTTACGCATATCTATCATCGCATCCACTGGATCGACACCAGCATTCTCAGCCAGAGTCCGTGGTATGCTCTCAAGAGCTTGGGCGAAAGCGTCTATCGCCATCTGTTCACGTCCTCCGATGCCATCTGCATACTCCTTGAGTGCCTTACTCAAGTAAGCATACGAAGCCCCACCGCCAGCTAGATACTCGCCATCCTCGTATGCCACGCTCACAACTCCTATACAATCCTCGAAAGCTCTCTCCAGCTCTTCACTGGTGTGTGAGCTGACGCCTCTGAGAACCACTGTGACAGGGCTTTTCTCTCCCCCGCCTCCAGAGATGTGAATACATTGGTGCTCTCCATATTGAACGAGTCTGGCCGTGCCTTCGCCCAAGTCTCCGTCCTTCATGTCCTTCAAAGAATTGATTAGATTAGCTCCAGTCGTTTTCCTGACTAGCTCCATGTCTGATGGTGCTACTCTTTCGATAGCGATAATCCTCTCTCTGGATAGATAGTGGCTGGCCAAGTCATCGATAGCTCCCTTAACCAGAACGATTGAAGCTCCTGACGCCTTGATGATGTCCACCATGTTCTTGATTGCTTCTTCTTCTTTGGCGAGGAACGCTTCCATGGAAGCTGGGTCAGAAATAGAGAGCTGTGCATCTTGCTTCATCTCTTTGACCTCCAGCTCTGATGTCAGACACAGGACGGCACCTGCGATAGCCGGTGGCATCTGGGAATGAGCTGGCTCTTTCTCGATCAGACATCCATCCAGAAGCTCGGAGTCTCCAAAGGAGGCTCCAGCAAATGTCAGAACCTTCACGTCATCCAAGTCTACCATAGTCTCAGTAGAGGCTTTGCCGACTGCATCTATTGCGAGCTGTGCGATGAGCTCAACCTCAGTCTCAGCCGATTTACCAGTGAGCGAAGTGATGGCTACTGGCAACAGCATAGAATCCACGTCCAAGTTTGAGTCCACTCTGCTCGCCACCTCCTTCATCTGCTTCTTGAGAAGGGACTGTGCCTCCTTCGATGCTGTCCTGAATCCCTTACAGATAGTAGTAGGATGAATGCCCTTTCCAATCAGAAGCTCACTCTCGGCCAGAAGTGCCCCAGCTATGATGACAGAGCTGGTCGTCCCATCGTATGCAATCTCCTCCTGATTCTCAGCCACGGAAATCATCAGGTTGCCAGCTGGGTGCTGACAGTCAATCTCCCTCAGAATGGTAGCTCCATCGTTTGTAATCACAACCTGTTTGCCCTCTCCTGACACTAACATCTTGTCACTGCCACTTGGACCGAGCGTTGATCGAACGGCTTCGGCCACGGCCTTTCCAGCTGAGATGTTGCTTCTCTGAGCTGAGCGTCCTTGGTTGCTGTCTATGTTGTTATTTAGTATGTAAATCGGCTGTCCTTCTTGGCTCATGTGCCTCTGGGCGTGACTGCCCGACTCTTAAGGTCTCACTCTCATCAGGATTGACAGGATTGATATTCACTCGTCTTCATCGACTTCCACGACTTTGACATCCAAGGTGAATTGCATTGGCATACCGAGCATCGATGCCAGCTCTGTGGATGCCTCGATAGCTCTCATGTGGAAAGCTATGCCACCCAGAAACTCACGAGGAGTCATTGGCCTACCCACATGGGTTTGAAAGGACTCGTTGCACTTAACGAAGGCATCGAGTATAGGTTCGTCGAGAGTTTCGATCATGATATCAGCTGGGGAATCTCCCCAGAGTATCTCATCGCCCTCCTCCATCCAATTGATGCCTCCTGACTCTGTCTGTGACCACCAGCCCATTCACTCCTCCTCCTGTAGCTTAACTAAACGTGCGAGCTCATTCTCGACCAGAGCCTTAGCTCTCATCTGACCGGGGGGCAAAGCTCTGCCCCTCGCTTTGTATTTCATGTTGTATCTCGCTCGCTGTGCTCTCTTCTGTATTCTGTTTGGCATATTCAATCCTCCCTCCATGGTTTAATCTCGTGATTCGACTCTTGGAATATCCTGACCTCATCCTCAGAGGGCACACACTCAGCCCCACAGATGTCCTCGCACTTAGCGTGATGCGTGGCATACCACTCATGACTGTCTGCGAGCATCGTGTAGCTGTTGAGGATGGTGATCAAGCTCTGCACCCATGCCTCAGCTCCAGTCCACTGGTCATCCATCTGAATCCAGCATACGATGCCACCATCGCCTCTGAGCTCTCTATGTCCTGACTTATCTGGAGGGTCAATCTCGTAGCTATTCATATGAGCTCCTCCTCAATATAGACTGGTTCTGTATGCCTACACGAGTCAGAGTCATTGGGGTTGTAGTTAGAGCAACCCATGAATGAGCCCTTCTTCCCCCAGCGACACCTCATGATGCCACCGAAGCACTTGGGGCATGGAAACTCCTCCATCCATCTGTAATTCCACGGTTCGTCTAGCACTTGCTCATATCTCCTGAGAACATTGAGCCTCCAGCCTTTGACTCTGTGCACACGCTTGAACGCCTTGCACCACGGGTAGCCCTGATGATCGACCAGAACCACACGGATGGCATCGGAGCCCTTGCTCCTGCTGTCTCCCTTTCTGGATATTGTAGAGTAGATTCGTATCTTGCAGTCCTTGGCGTAGTCTGGGTTCATGTCCAGCTCGTAGACGTGCTCTCCGCATGGATGATTGACCTCGCTAGGGTCTAGTCTCCTGAATCCCTGAGCCTCCCCCAAGAAGGCGTCCATCTCCTCCAACGTGATGTCCACATACTCAGCCATCCTACTCCTCCCCCTTTAGAATCTGGAGACCTTCGATAATGGCGTCTATCTGTTCAGTGTTCAGCCTGAACATGAAGTGTCTGGCTGTCCAGCGTTCACTCACGAGAGACCTTCTCTTTGACTCTCCATCGATGTAGCCTCCAAGCTCTCCCTCTCCAACGTCAGTGACACAGAGCTTCCACTGTGTCTTGACATCGGAATTGCTGTAGTCCCATCCTTCTACCCAGCATACACCCTGTTCCTTCTTCTCAGAGTCTACCTCAGCTCCTTGCTTTGGTTTGTTGATCATGCCTTCACCTCCAGCTCAGCGAGCTCAGCCGTTATGTTGTGCACGATGTCGCTTATCTTCTTGGTCTCCTTGGATACCATCTCTGCTTTGCTCTCGTTGTAGGCATGAAGATGGTTGTAGGCAAACTCAGTGTCTCTGTCCAGCAGGAAACGAGCCAGTGGCAATACATTGTTTCTGAGGACTTCGACCCTCTCCTCATCATCCAGCCAATACTCATCCAGCACTCCTTCGTTAGCTATGTAAAACCAGATATGCTCCACGAATAGCTCAGTGGGCATGGAAGCTCCCAGCTCTATGGCTTGGTCTATGTATGCTCCCATCAGGTCAGGCAACCATGCGTGTCCTCTGGCTCTATCAGTATGATGGCCTTGAAGCTCGTAGAATCTATCCACGCTGTGAGCTCTCTCATCTCGCTCTCCCTTGGCGAATATCCCCTTACTATGGTAGAAGTCTTTGGTTATCTCCTCTGGTATCTCTCCAGTCTCCCTGCTTCTGTGCCTGAATAGCTGACAGGCTATCAGGAAAGACTCCTCGTCCAGAAGGTCATCTTTACTGAAAGGCTCGTAGTCCAACCTGTCATAGCAGTCAGCATGAGAGGTCACATAGGACTCAAGCTCCAAGCCAATCTCGATCATGTGCCTCCTCATCTCATCAGCTTTCTTAATGGCGTTCTTTCTGGCCAGCTCAAGCTTCGACCCCTCGTAGCTCTTGGGCATATCTAGTGTAGACCCAGAGGTCTCTATACTGCTCCATACTACAGCTCCGTAGAAGGATATCTCCTCATCACAGGTCTCGCACTGCATGACACGAGTATATTCACTCGCCATGCAGTCTGGGTCATCTATGTATTCAAGCCCCCTGCTACCGCATACAGGGCATATATCATTCATCCATAAGGCATTAACTATTTTCTCTGTTTTAATTTCGTTCATATCCATTCTCATCATCTCTTTCATTTCCATTCTCATCATCTCCTCGCATAAGCGATCAACCTACTCACAGCTGGATTCAGTCTTAAGGGTTCATTCCCAGCTACGGCCACACTGTCCGCATCTCTGCTCATCTTTGGTCGGCTGACCATGAAGCAGTCTGTCGCATTTAGTGCATATGTAGCTACCATTCTCCCTGACCTCGTATAATCCGTGTGTGCAATCGTCTCGTTGTCCGCATGAAGGACACCGAGGAGTCTTGATTTTGACAGGGACTGGCTCATATCTCACACCATCCACTTTCATCGCAACCTTGACCCACTCAGGTGTCTCGTCATCCATTCTACTCAGCTACCTCCAGCCCTTGATCGGCTATGTAGCTAACCTCATTTCGCCCCACATCGGTGGCCGTTTGAGTCCTATCGAAGCGAACACAGGCGAAGCCATCCTCGACATGGATGATGACTCCTGTGTCACCTTTCTCTGCGTGTGTGTGCGTCTCTCCTGCTTCTGGAAAGTCACTCTCTATGATGGCATGGTTGGCCACCACTCTGCGACCCTCTTGAGGGACCTCCCAGATATACTGGAAGGACTCCCAAGTAGGATACCTCTCCATGAGCTCTTTGTCGTAGCTCACGAAGACTGTCTGGAGCTTGGCACGAGTCACGGCCACGTAGCCAGCATTGAGCTCTTGAACGACCTCAGCTGGGCTGTTCATACAGTGGTCAAGCATGAATGTCCTCTTGACCCCGTCATCAGCTGGCTGATCGATGACCACGAAAGCCCGGTTGCCCTGAGCTCCCTTGGTTCTGTGGACGCTGGCGAACCTGATGGTGTCATCGTGTCCGTCCCTGCCCTCAGTAGTCCCACAGAGGCCATTGAGCCAGCCAGAGAAGTGCATGGTGTGTGCTGTCTCTCCCAGCTGTGCTCTGGACTCGATGAAGCCATGTAGAAGCTCCAGACTGGCACTCGCTGTGTCTATGAGCCCAGAGTATCTCTGCTCCTTCTTAGCCTCAGTCAAGTCGCCACCGCATCTTCTGATCGATGCTTCAAGCTGACTTTCCTGATACTTGTAGAATCGCTCCTCGACCACGTCATGTGTCAAGACAGATACTGAGTCATCACCATCAGTCAAGCCGAATCCATCGTGAGCTCCACGATACTTCATACGGCCTCTGACGACCTTCAAGACGTTGTCAGCTATGCTACCCTTCCCAGATGGTAGGGTGATGCTCTTTTCACCGTCAATGAGCGTTCTGAGAGCCAGCTTAGCCAGAGGTGCATTGACCCTGCAAGTGACCAAGTCTCCCAGCTCCACAGCATAGGGAAGGAGATGAGCTGGGATGGTGATCGTAGCTCTGCCCTCTGCCCAGCCGTCCAGATACTCTGGAGCCTTGTGCATCGAGTAGTCTCCACCCTTCCCAGAGTAGCTACTCTCTGCCCAGTGATTGAGCTCAGCTATGTTCTTGAGCTCAGCCATGAAGTCATGGACACCAGCTACTACAGCGTGGCTGTTTCTCCAGCACACAGTCATGGGTAGCTCAGTGCATCCGTGGGATTTAACCAGCTTTCTGGTGGCCTCACTATCTGCGAAATTGAATAGATACAGACTCTGGTTCACGTCACCCACAGCTACGAGATTCGTATGCTCATTCATGAAGCACTTGATGAACCGACCCTGTAGCTCAGAGAAGTCCTGCACCTCATCGATGATCAACAGAGAAGCAGGTCTCTTGGCTCTGAGCTTGTAGGCCACTGGAGCGTATGTGAAGTCAGCGAAGTCCACATGGATATCTCCTCCGACTCTGTCCACTGTAGTCCCGTCATTCAGCTCTCCACTGGCTATCTCGACATCATTCTTGAGCTTGGACAACAGAAGCTCCAGCACAGCTGAGGCTCTCTCAGCTGGCACACGGACTCGATACTGAGTCAATGGCACTGGAGCGAAGCTATTGTCCGATACAGCTCTGAACAGATTCACCAGAGTGATTGAGCCATCTCTCTTGGCATACTCGAAATTGATGCCCAATAGCTCGCTCAGCTCAGCTGAATTACCGATCACCATCTGACTGGCTGGATAGCTGGCGGAGCGAAGGCATAGACTGCCGTCCTTGACCCACTCTGCCAAGACCTTCTTACTGCCACTGACGCCAGCTCTGGTATCTGTCTTAGCCAGACATCCCAGCTGGTGCATGGAGCGTGTCTCTGGCTTCTTCTCACGGTCTGCAAGAGGGAACCTGAGACCGAGAGCATCATACTCAGCCGACCGAGAGCCCAGAAGCTGTTCGACTGGTATCATCGTCCTGCGAAAGTAAGCTCCAGTCGTGCTGTCTGGAGCATAACCACCCTTCTTGACCTCATACATCTCCCCGTCCACCAGCTGAGTGAGTCCCCTGATCATCACTATAGCCACAGCTCTGCGAATGTCAGTGAGCCCGAACAGCTCCAAGGCGAAGTGGACATCATCGTCCTGAACACCCAGAATGATTTCATCATAGGCTCTGAGCCTCTCATCCCTCTGGTCATTGTTGTAGTCACCAGCTATGACGCCAGCTGACATACAGGCTTTGACCAGCTTGTGGATAGCCTTCGATGCTGAGAACCATCCTGCAACCTCGGACTTGACATCCTCATGCCCACTGGTAATCATCCTCAGCTCCATGAGCTTCCGAGTGTCTATCATGTCAGTGACAGCTATTCTGGACAGGTTGCGATACTTGATGCCCCTATCGTCCATCACTGGGTTGAATCCGTTCTCTCTAATCATATCGAACACCAGCTTTCTGCCACCAGCTGAGGCTGTGTTGCTGTGCCCCATGGACTGGAAGCCCGGTAAGTCTGCCCTGAGTCCCTTAGCTACAGCTTTCAGGTCTCCAGCTATGTGGTTGTTGAAAGCAGTCATGATCGTAGGCTCTGAGCCCAGCCCCATGTTGCACCAGAGCTTGGCGATGGTCTCAGCTGTAGCTGTCTTCCCAGCTCCTGCAACAGCTCCTATGAAGAGCCTGACTGGTTCTCCTGTAGATGCCCACTGAGTGAAGCCACCCTGAGTGAAATTGAGGATAGCTCCCTGCTCTGGAGAGTGACAGAAGCCGTCTCTGTTAGTCGTGGGAACGTAGCTCCCCAGCTTGATGTCCTGACCGTCATCGTGGCCGACATAGCCACCCAGAGTCTCAAAGGACTCTGAGCCATCCATGGAGTGAGGCTCGACAGTGAACCTGAGTGGCCTGTTAGCCCAACTCATTCGATCACCACCTCCGAGGTCATGGTAGGAATCCTCACGGCATTGCCACATAATCGGCACTGGAAATATACACCCATGCCACCCGTCTCAGGGAGCATGGTTATGGACATAGGATAATTGTCACAGCTGTAGCAATCGACCTTCATGCTTCCACCTCCAGAGTCTCCAACCACTCCTGCATGGTGATCATGTCTCCTTGTTTTATGCGACCCATGAAATGCTGAATGACAAACTCCCTGTCCATCTCAAGCCACTCCCTGAGCTCTCCGAAGGCCGAGAACCCTAGCCTCCAGCTGATAGCTTCCAGAGCCTGATTTCTTAGCTCCTGACTCATAGTCCCATCTCCTGCATCAATGACTGTAGCTCGTAGGCCATCTCCTCCTCGTGGGCATCGATAGCTCGCTCAAATCCAGAGGCATACATCACGTATCCGATCATCGTAGGCTCAACACCCAGATAGCCCCAGAGCTCCCCTCCTCCATCAGCCTCAGCTGGGTTGTGAGGCTTGAAGCCATAGCGGACTCCCTTGGAGACTTTCTCCTTGGTATAGTCAGACATTACTCATCACCTCCCTTCATTTCTACAGCTCCAGCCATCCAGCTGAGCCTGAACCGTGCGTTATCCTCCAGCTCATCTTGAAGCTGTGCGAGGAGCTTTTCCATCCTCTTGAGCTTCCTGTCCTGATAATCAAGGAGGCACTGATACATCTCCAGCTCAGTGCTGTTGTGCTGATCGAAGTCCAGCTTCACCCCCATGGATTTGAAAAATCTCAGCCTCTTGAGAGACGTGTAGTCGCTACTCATTGTGAATCACCTTCCAATGTAGCGAGGATGAAATCCGCACTCTCCTGAGCATCGCTGAATGCCTTGTTCAGAGCTTTGTCCTGCTCCTTACAGGCTTTGAGCCAGCTCTGGAGATAGGCCACGCTGTTGGCGTTCTCCTCAGCTACCAAGTTGGGCTTAAACTCCCCTCCAAGCGTCAGAGTGACGATCAATGAGGACAGCTCAGCTATGAGCTCCTCGTAGGCATACTCAGCTGAGCCGAATCCATTGCCCAGCTTTCTGTTGAGTCTGGTGCTGTATCCAGTGCTGTGTGAAGCCTCGTGCATAGCTGTCATGACCTCTCCCAGAGGGTCGTTGAATGACTCATGCGGAGGGAGCACAATCTGATCATTGCTGGAGCTGTAGTAAGCTCGACTCCCAGCTCTCCTGAAATCCAAGCTGGACTGACTGTCCACATACATCTGGAATAGCTCCATCATCTCGGACTCAGGGACAACCTCGACATCCTCATCCACCTCTGGCACTGGAGCCACGTAGTCCTCGCACTGCTCGACACAGAATACGGTGTAGTATCTGATGACGAAGGAGCTTCGCTTCTCCTTCTCTCCGTTCTCATTCTCCTTCTCGTAGACTGTGGGCTTGAACAGCCTGACAGTCGTGCCTACGTCGTTAGTGAGGCCCTTGATCGAATATCCTGCATCCATGAGCTGTTTCCGTGTTGCGAATCTCAAGTCCGTCCAGCCTCTGAGCATTCCAGCTATCCAGAGGGACATGACGTTGCCACCTCTGTATGCCTTCTTGGACTTCATGTTGATAGGGATACAGCTGACGCCAGCTGATGGTGTCCATGGCTTTCTCCATGGTAGGGCGTCACCCTCGATTCCCTTGGCCAGATTGTCGAACCACTTGGCTCTCGCCTCATCGTCCTTGGTCTTGGCATAGTTTCGCTTCTGAGCCTTACTCATAGCCATTCACTCCTCACCTCCCTCGGACTGAGCTTCCTTCTGGAGCTCTCTGTATTTCCTGCCCATCTCCTCATGTCGGCACGTCCAGCAATTGCCCTTCCCAACGGACTGTTGCCAATTACCGCACACATCGCATACTCTGTCCGTAGCTCTGATGATCATCGGATAGACACGAGATGCCTGTCCCTCCAGAGCTCCAGCTGTGGAGCTGTAGAAGTGAGGTTTGTGGGATTCAACAATCCTCTTTGCCTCAGCTCCTGACTCAGCACGGACATTGACGTAAATCTCCTGCTTCACCTTGACCTGATACGTTCCCTTAGCCATTCACTCCTCACCCCCTGATATGAGCTCAAGAGCTCCAGCTTCGTTGATCGCCCACTTCCCCTCAGCTTTTCCATAGTAGCCGGGCTTGTCGCCGGACATCTCGTAGAAATCCTCGTAGCTCATCTCCTTCCCCATCTTGAGAGGTGGCTTGTCCTTGTTCGTCCAGCTGTCCCTTCTGGTGACTATCGCGCTCGCTACTGTAGCTTTCTTGGCCACATAGAGGCTGGCTGGTGTCCATAGGTCAAGCTGAGCTAACTGATCGGCACACCATCGAATGTCCGTGCTCTCTGTGCCCAGCTCGTGAACCTCTACGTTTGGGATTCTCTCATCATTTCCGGGCTCGTAGTAGAATGCGTATCCAAGCTCCCAGTATGTTGGTAGCTCGTGCTTCGTGTCCTCGTGCTCTCCATACTGGAAGCAAGGGACAGCATATAGGATGTTCAATGCGACTGTTTGCTCCTCCTTCAACAGCTGGCCGACCTGTGCTGAGCACTGCCTGAAACCAGTGGCTGACACTGGGAATACGTGGGTTATCTCTCCGTAGCTCGTTCCGTCACCAACGACTGAGTCAGCTATAGCTTGAATCACGTCTCTGGACAGCTTCTCTGTCAGGATTTTCGCACACCCAAGGTGTGGAGTTTCATGTTGTGTATCACTGATCGTGAAGAACAGCGGGACAGCATTCTCGTTCTCGTAGTATCGTCCATCTATGTCCCTCTTGTCAGGACTGAAAGCTGGGGAATTGTAGCAACCCTTCACTCCATCGTAGAGTGCTCTCATCACAGCTTTCTGAGCTTCTGTTCTGTTGGCCATGACTGTCGGGTCGTAGTCATGCTGGCCTTGGTATAGGTAGACAGCTCGACTCAAAGGCTGTCACCTCGGTTGTTGTTAGGCATCTTTTCTTCATTCATTCTCTGCATATTTCTCAGCTCCAATCTCACCCAAGTCATGCTTGGGACGGGCTTTGAGGAGTGGGTGCCCTATATCAAGGGTGCTTTAGATATCCAGCTTTAGAGCTATTTCCGGGCTGGTTCTCACATGATCGGTGGTGCTGGTTGGGCGGTAGCTCCCGACCCACATATCCCACGATGGACATATCCCAAGTCCACTATAGAGAGATAGGGGAATAGGGGAATAGAGAAACTAACCTATTGAGAGAGTAGTATATTGTGGGTGTCTTTGGTGTCATACGTGTCCCGATATCCGTGCAGTATGCTCTTTCTCCCCCGGTAAAGCTGGACACCCCACCCACACACCCATCTCCTCTATACACACTACATCTGCGACTTGGCTCGGCATTGGTCAATGCAATGGCGGAGAGGGTGAATGGGGGTGGTTTGGCCGTGCCTATTGCCCAATGCACAGCAATGGAGCCCTGAGCTCAGGCAATGGAGCTTAGCTCGGCGTAGCTATTGCTCGACAGCTCGTAGCTGTGGCGTGGAGCTGGGCGTATGGCCCAGCCCATTGCCCAATACAGCTCTCAGCTGGGAGGATCGGCTGAATAGCTGGGTGGGTGGCTCGGCATTGCCCAATGCCAGCCCCCCTTTTTGGCTTGGGCCGGGAATATTTTTTTTTTTTGGCCGCCAGCCGGCGGCCTAACGACATACGCTCTGGCGATATTTTCACGGATTTTTTTTGTCAGGACTGTCAAGGAGCCCCATTGACCAATACGAAATTTTCTCGCACATAATTTTTTTTCAGAAATTGTTGTCAGGACTAACAGATCAGTTATCTATGATCGTAAGACACCATTGCCCAATGGGTGCGTTTGAGAGAGCTTGGATGGTTGTGAAGACCAAGGGCATCAACATAAACGACAGTGAAACCCCCTATACGGACATGATTCTGTCCGGTAAGAAGACGGTGGAGACACGGAAGAAGCCTACATTGGACGCATACGTGGGTCAGAAGGTGGGTATCGTGCGGACTGGGAAGGGCCCTGCCAAGCTCGTTGGCTATGCGAAGGTCGGCAAGCCTCGGAAGTATGGGAGCAAGAAGGAGTTTGACCGAGACAGGAAGAGGCATCGAGTGCCAGCTGGATCGAAGCACGACAAGAGCTCTGGATATGGATATCCCTTGAGCGAGGTCAAGAGGGCCAAGGGGAAGAAGGTCAAGTCCAGAGGCATAGTCAGTCGGGAAGTGTGATAAACGATTGACTCATGACGCATTCCATGTCTGACGTGTTCGACTCAGCTTGGGGTATGGTAAAAGCCGTATCCGATGACAGGTTAAGAGAGATAATGGCAGCTGAGATGGAAGCTAACAGAGGATACAGTCCGATGTATGATTCGCCCATGAGCTACATGGGTGATGACCCATACCTTCCACCCGATCCAGCCGACCCATCAACCGGATTCAGAGTCCCGCCCTCGGCAGTGACCCCTGCTATGATGACGAGAGGTGATGTGTCATCCTCTGAGCTCATGGAGGAGAACGAAATGCTCAGGGCTAAAGTGCAGGAGCTTGAGCGTATGCTTGACGGAGCTATGGCGTCTGGTGCTGTATTGGGTGTTGGAGGACATATGACCGATGATGCATACGCCGATACTGGCTCAAGACTCGATTATATGGAGAGCGAGGGCATCATAGACGCCATTATGAGAAGATACGCTATGATGGACCCAGAGATGGACGGCTTGGACTCGTAATAGTCGGTTTTACCGCTTTACAGCTGCTTTAGAGCCATAACAGTGATAACCTATTGACTTGTCAGCCGTGTCATGTCTGTCAAGACTATGGTAGAAAGCATATACGAATTACTAGAAGACGCCCATATCGATGCTGAGAAGCACGACAATGGTAATGGTGCCGCCGGCACAAGGGTCAGGAAGGCCATGCAGCAGCTCAAGGTTATCGCTCAGGACATCAGACTTCAAGTCCAGAGTGATAAGAACAACCGCTGATCAATTTTCCCAGTGACCGTTGAAGCAGCTTCTGCATTCGTTGCAGGCTCCCTCGATACTCTCATCGTTCGACCTTCTTACGTTGAGTGGACACATTGCACCCCATTTCATCTCATCAGCAGCTATCTCATGATATTGCAGTGGCGTAATCTTGTAGTTATCGTAGAAGAATAGCTTGACACCGTAGTTGGCCATCAGGTAGACGATGTCCGGCATCTCCCCTTTCTCTGTCTGATATGAGAAGAAGATGCGATTTAGCATGGGAGCTCCCTGTTCAGCCATGGCATCGAGGACTGTGTCCCTTCTATCGAGCGAATGTTTGTCCAGACTGAAGTGCAGGTAGATGTTCGGCCAATCTCCGACCAACGCCGCCATCTCTGGTATGCGTGTGACTACCCAGATGACCATGTCCGGGCGATTCTCGCCTATGTAATTCAGAGCCTCGACAGCTTGAGGGAATAAGTCTCCTCCTCCATTCCACCTCAAGAAGTCGGTCTTGCCCTTGATTTTCTTGTCATACTCCCTCATAACCTCCTCTGCAAACCATATAGGGTCATCAACGCAGGTTTCGTAATTCCAAAGCTGCTTTCTGAGTGAGTTAGTCCATGTGGTCATGCCAGCTGCATAGTAGCAAGTCTCGACACACAGCTTCGAGGGCTTGCAGGTGCCCTTGATTGGGAAATTGAGTGACCATCCAGACACCTTGTTCTCGCTGAGTATGCTGCCCGGTTTGTTCTCGGCTGCCTCCAGTTTCTTCGTCTTCTGTATGAGCTTCACCACTCTCGCCTTACTAGCCATCGGAACTCATCCGAAACCGATCATAAATAACAATGATCACGTTCGTTGGAGATAATACATAATAACAATGGTTTCTTTTCTACACCACATGGGCTTATTCCATTGGCTGGCGAGAAGGCTGATGTCGATTATGGGGTGGGTGTATGTGTGGTTGGACAGACGTGTGAAATACACCGATGACGAGGTCTCGAAGGTCCTCGGTCTAGCTATCGATCCCGACCTACAGACATCATCACGCTATGAGCTATGCAGGGTTGTCGAGAAGGAGTTCGGCCTCGAACCGGACACGTTCTGGACGCTGCACAGCACACAGAAGATTCGCTTTGCCACCCAGCAGATCAGGGAAATGAAGAAGCCTTCTAAATTTGAAATGGGTTATTGAAATGAATAGAGCTGAATCTACGTGTGATATGTTTTTGAGGTGTTTGACTGAGATTTTCGAGGATTGGGGTGATGAGCTTTGAATATCGTAGACCAGAGGTTGATTGACGCTGTCGTCAGCACCCCCATTGAAGTCAATCTTTCACCTTTATTCGGAATCGCAGCCGTAGTCCTATACCTTGGTATCTGGATGTGGGGGCGATTGGATAATTGATATCAGCTGCTTTTTTGAGCATACTACCACCATGGTTCGTATGGGTATTGAAATTATACAATAAGGTGCGATATGGCTGAAGCTATCTCCATCTATGAGGTTGGGCCGAGAGATGGTTTGCAGAGCTTCGACAGGGAGATACCTCTCCGTCATCGTGTCAGGCTCGTGAGGAAGCTCAAGCGAGCTGGTATATCTCACATAGAGGTAGGCAGCTTGGTTCATCCATCGATACTTCCGATGAGGCAGAGTGAGAAGCTCTACAGGAAAACAGGCGGTGATCTGCTCGTTCTCAACCAACGCGGCCTCCATAGGGCTCTGGTAGCTGGAGCTGAAGAGGTGAATGTCTCGATCAGCCCGTATGATAGGTTCATGAGGTTGAATCAGAACATGAGCTATGAGGAGGCCAAGCTCTTCTACGAGAGGTTAGCCACTCAGATACCTATCAACAGACTATACATCAGCTGCTGCTTCAGCCCTGAAGTCACGAAGAATCAGGTGTTGGAGTGTATAATGTGGGGTAAGAACCTCGCAAAGTGGGTTGTTCTGTGTGATACGGATAGCAACGCAGCCCCGGAGAGGGTCTTCGAGCTGTGTAGCGAGGCAAAGGAAATCACAGACAGGATAGCCGTTCACTTTCACACGTCCAAGGACTTGGAAAGCTGCATGAAGAGAGCCTATGACGCAGGAGTCAGAGTGTATGACACCTCGATAGGTGGCCTCGGAGGGTGCTTTTCCATCGATGACGCAGAGGGCAACGTGCCTACAGAGGCGTTGGTCGGTTGGGCAGAGCTACACGGAATACCAATCGAGCAGCAGATCGATGCTCAAAAACTGACCTCCGTGTCCAATTACGCACATAACCTGTCGTTGACCAAGCGTGAGAGGGTGGCAGACTGGCTATTTCACAAAGTCGGCGTCTATCTTTAGCCCCAAGTGTGAAAAACAATCGTTCCGGTAGGCTTGA
>VMHT01078667.1_pt1 | contig 16198 bp, 28 predicted proteins | sample 4693611 | NCBI WGS metagenome assembly VMHT01 (sample SAMN12280063, study PRJNA550983) | marine metagenome | isolation source: seawater sampled from same location over 5 years 0.02-0.2 micron viral filtrate | place: USA: collected off the coast of southern California halfway between the port... ... | reverse complement strand
TTTTTTAGTTAACCCAGTACAGGCAACTTCAAAATAAAGTCCTTTATCATCGAAGAAAATATTAAGTGGATGTGATTGTTTTGTGTTTGTAGCTGGTTGAAATGTACTATCAGCTTTGAAGTGGTTCCTAAATAGGATGTCGAAAGGACTTAAATGCCTCTCTAATAATTGTAATGTACTCATATCATTTTGTTTTGTGGAGCCGAAGCTTCCGGTTAATTTAATTTAAACATAACAAGTGCCCTAGCTAAATGTTTTGTTCTATTATACATATAATATAAATAAGTAAAGTCGCTATTCCAAGCTATCTTTTAATTCTTTTTCAGTTTCTTCGTCCATAAATGCATTCCATTCTCCAATTGGGCAATGAGCAGACATTGACCTTACTTTTAAATTAAGTATACAACCACAATCTTTACAACATGGTGCTGTACCTGGTACTGCGCAATAAGTTCCTACTGTATCAAAATTCTTACAGCGCGTACAAATATCCCATCTTATTTTGGCTATTTCCTCAACTTCATTTTTGGTAAAAACTCTATTTTTTATTCCTTCCATTATGGAAGGGAGGTTACCAAATGCATTAATTAATTTGTTAAACCTATTCATATGTTATAAATATTAACTAATATCTTCGTTCTGGCGAACAAAATACTCACTAGTTAATTCTTCATTTTCGAATTTGAAATGACTCCATCCAACTTTAGATATATTCATTTTGCATGTCATCATATCTTGGTTAGCATTTAGAATCTTTTTAAACACATCTGAATCATATACTACTCCCTCTGATTCTAATTTATTGTGTACTGTTGTTGGGGCATTAAATACAATTTTATTAGCAAAATTATTATCATCACCAAACATAAATTCACAAATATCATTTCCATCTAAATCTTGTTGTGATGATATTCTCATTGTATTAATATCACCTAAAGCATTTTTTGCTTTAATTAAATGGTCAATATCTGTATTTGCTAAATCTACTTCCATTGCATATCCTTCTTCTGGGTGTTCGTACCAAGTATTTTTACTAATTAGAAATACATCAGCTAAAGCATAAGTTAAATCAAAATTTTCATCTGCAATATTTAATTTTGTTAATATTGCTCCTTGTTTTTCTAGTGATAAAATTAATTCACCATTAGTTATTGAAATCAATTTTTTTAATTTATCTGTATCAAATATAGCTAATTGACTATCTTCTAATTGAAATTCATTTAATTGAACTTTACATGCTAAACCATTGGCATTAGCATAAATAGTTAGAGTATTATCTTTAATTCTCCATTTAACTTTATTAATTAAACCACCTAGGTTATATTTTGCAATAACTGATTGTAATGTGTTTTTATTTACCATAACTGTAATATACGTAACTTATTTTATATCTCAAAACTTTTTAATGCATTTGAATATGGGTTTAAATCTAAACTCCATTCTAAATCACTAAAAAACCCTTCTAATTTATTTAGTAATATTGAATCAAATATCTTTTTTCTATCAGCATATTTTTCTAAAAATTCTTTAATTTTAGGTGGAATATCATATTCTAAAAATGCTAATGATTCTATTTTATATGGGTTATCTTTCATATAAATCCATTTAACTTTAGTAGCATCAGTAATTAAAGTATGTTTTCTATCTAATTTCCAAAATTTTAATAAATCATTATGTTTAATAGAAGCTCTTACTGCTGCTGGGGCACCATTCATTCTTTTAACACCAGGTGTTGTACTAGCAACTTGTACTATTTCAGTAAATATTTCACCAGCACCTGGTTTTCTACCTTGATATTTATTTATATTTTTAACACGTGTTGGATTACCTAAAGCCGTTAATGGTATTTTTCCACTTATTATTTCATCTTTAAATACTTTAATTTGATCTAGAATATTTTGGTAAGTAGCTCCTTTAAGTACTTCTTCTAATATTTTATTAAAAAATTCCCCTAATACAGGTGGGAAATTGGCTTTCATAAATTCTAAACCTTTAACATCAAGTACTTCTTTTTCAATACCTTCTTGTTTAGTAATATACTGAGCATATCTTCTAGTTGCTCTAAAGTATGCTGTTCTGATTACACATTCAGTTTTCATTTCTAATCTATGTTCATCAGCATTAAAACATTCTTTAGCAAATGAATCATAATAATCAGTAATTATATCTTGGTATTTTAAAGCTACATTTTCTAATAATTCATCTTTTTTCTTATCATCAAAAGATTCAAAATCAGGATATAAGTGTTTTAATATTGGCTCTGCATTAAAATAATTAGAGTCAGTATCAACATAAGCACAATAATTAATATCATCCTTATCACAAATAAACCAAGGTGTTTCTTCTATAAATTTCATTTTAGTAACTTCCAGCTATCTTTATCATAACCAACATAGTCAAATATAAACTTCTCTTTTGAATAAACCAAATCAGCTAATTCTTGAGTGTAATAAGATGCAACTTTTTGTTGATTATCTTTAGTATAATTATCTTTTTCTCTTTCACCACCATAAGTGTTAAATCTAACAACAGCATCTGCTATTTCATCCCATCTTTCTTGACTACAATTATTCTTTAATTCTGGTATCGCTGTTAAATCTTCTTCCATATGTTCTAACCTAACTAAATAATCAGGATTTCTACCAATTTTAGGCCATTCTAACCAATAAAAAACATCCATTGAAGGATTAGTATCAAAATTTTCATACCTTTTTTCTTTTAAATATTTTTCAAATGTTAATGATGAGTCATCATTGTTATAATCTGTCCAAGTGGAGAAAACCATTGTGTATGGATTTCTAGTATTACAAATAATTTTATAACTATCATCAGTACCACCTGGTAGTCCTTGTTGGTGAGTATGTGAACCTTCTCCTGTAAAGATATTTACCCATCCTCTTTCATTGTGATGAAACATTAAATCTTTAACGTAAATACCAGTTATAAAATTACTAACTGCTCGTGATGCACAACCTGCTGTACCCCAATAAATTAATTTTAAACTATCGCTTTTATTCATAATGATTTTGCTATTAAATTTTTAAATTTTGTTGTTGACCACCCATGGTCTCTACTTAAATAATGAATTGGTATTTTTAAATCGTCACCAGTAAATGGTTTATTAATATAATCATCACCTAAGAATCTTACATCAAATTCACCTACCTTAAGTAAATCATATAATGATTCTTCATATGTGTATCTAATAACATCATCAACATATCTAATACTTAACAACATTTCTTTACGATCTTCTGATGATAGAATTGGTTTAAGTTTATGTGGTCGTTCAAGTGAAGGATCAGTATGAAGTAATACAACAAGGCAATCACAATTACCCTTTGCTTCTCTTAACATATGAACATACCCTGGATGGTATACATCAAAATTACCTGCTATTACTCCTTTTTTCATCTATAATCTTTTATATCTAACCAATCAGAACCAGTTAAAATATTAATATCATTTATAATATTATTTCTATCTTCATTATATTTAAATATTTCAGTAGCATACTGAACTAAATCTTCTGTTTCAGTATCTCCTCTAACTAAATTTTCTAGTCCCCATAATATACCATTTATCTTTGACAACTCCAAATATAATTTTTGAAGTTCAGAATCATTTTCTTCAAATAATTTAACACATAAAGGGTTTAAAGATGAAAATTGCCTTTCAACATTAGCTAGCTTATCAGGATCCTTTACATTTAACATTTTCAATTCTAAAATTGAAATTCTATCTAATAACTCTCCGTTTGATATTTCTATTTTCATATTATTAAAACCTAGTATCACCTGGAATTTTTACAATTGGTCCTGGTTTTTCACCTTGGGAATTTTTAATTGGGCTATCTAATTCTATTTGAAATGTAACATTATTTATTTTAAATCTAAATACACCTTGTTTTAAAAACTTTTTAAATGCCTTTTCCTGTCTTTCAGTCCATAATTCACTCATAGTAATTAATTCTTCTTTACTTATGGGTTCACCATTTGCTGTTATATGCATATTACTTCTTATAGATTGTTTTTTTAATGTCATATTTCTAATTTTAATTCACCTTTGATTACTTTATTCATATGTTTATTAGCACATAAAGCTGATTCCTGAATAATTCTGTGACCTGATAACGTAATAGCTTCACTTAATATTGATAAATTCATTCCATATCTAAAAGATGGTAGTGCAGTAGCACCATATAAACTATTAAGCAAAATTTTCATTGTGTACTGCATTAAATAATAGTATTCGCCTTTTTCTTTATCTCCTGCTTTATATGCTTTTTTCATAGCATTTTTGTAAATAACTCTTTCATCAAACCATTTTTTAAGTATTGTTGAAAGTGTAGATTCTTCATCAGTATGGAATACAGAACCATTAGCTGCGATTTTCCATTTTTTCTTTTTAATAGTATAAACTAAATTACCAACTTTAACTTCTTCCCATTTGTTTTTACCAATTTGATGTTTTCGTTGAAATTTAATTTTAGTATGAGGATCCATATCATTTAAATCATTCAAACCTAATCTATTATTACGAGTATGTTCATCTATAATTTCTTCAGCTGGCATGCCAGGTATGAGAGTGTCAAATTTAGTTTCAACAACACGACCTACTAATGTTTCCTTACCAATATTACAAGTCATAATAATTGAAGGATATAGTGAAGTTAAATCTTCATCAAACATATATTTGTATAAACCAGCTTGAGGACAAAATAAATAACCACCAGCATAACCCTTTTTATTTTGTTGATTAAATTCTTTAGGAGGGGGAATAATATTTTTATCTAGTAAATAAGCTGAAATAGCTCCATCCTGAGTAATACTATTAGCATATACTTCATGATAGTTATGTTTTCCTTTATGTGATAAGTTTTTAGTTAAAGCAATGTATTGTAATTTTTCGTCTAGTAGTTTTAATATTTCAACATCACGAAAGTTATATTGAATAAATTTCTGTATATCAGTTTCGAATAGTTGATCTAAATTACCTTCATAATCAACTTTACCTATACCAGTATATTTTTCTCCAATAGCATCTAAAGTCCAGCTTGGTTCATCTTTCCAACTAAACTTTTTATGTAAACGAATGTAATCTAATGATTCAATACCTTTAATTAGAACAAACATATTTTGTTTTGCAAAATAATGTTTATCTTGTTTTACACCACCAATTACTTTTTGGGATTCTTGTCTATCACGAATAGAATATTTTTTAGATATAACTGGATATGATGTTTTACCATACATTGGAGACATTTTATCTGCTTCTTCCCTACCAATTACATTACACATTCTATAGTATAAATAAGGAATATCAAAATAATCACTATTGTAACCAATTAAAATATCTGGTTCGTTTTTCTTAATCCAATCTCTAAATTTAATTAGTAGTTCTTCTTCTGTTTTACAAGGTATAACTGTTTTTTTCTTATATTTTTTAGTGTTACCTAACTCAGACTTTTTATCTAAAATTAATATAAACCATTCATCTTCTTGTTTATCCCACCAAGCAATTGAAGTAATAGGCATTGGGGCACTTTCAATATAATCTTCAGTTAATGCTCCTCCAATTTCACACTCAATATCAAAAAATACTTCTCTATGTCCTGTAGATGGTTCATCATTAGTTCCATATTTTTCAACTAAGAACTTTTGAATAATATTCATATCTTGGAAATGGAGATTAGGTGTATTATTATGGGAGTAATCTCTATTTTTAGTAAAATACCAATTTAATACTGGTCTTAGAAATTCACCATTTAATCCTTGATATTCAGCATCTTGTTCGTTGCATTCCTGATATGCTATATTATTATATTCTAGTGTTTGTTTTTCACCATCACTCTCGGTTAGAATTATTTCAAATTGGTTTGGTCCTAATTTATATCCTAATTCAGCTTTTTTATACATTAATGGGGTTTACATTTATCAATTTCCTTTTGTGTAAAAAATTGAGTTAGATCTGGTCTAAAATAATTAATACTTTTCATTACTTTTCTGTCTCTGGTACGATAGACAATATACCGTCCCTCCTCAATCTTCTCAAAATGGCAGGCCTCACCTTGTTCCTTACTTCTTTGGCTGACGGTCTGTATGGCTTCTTCTTCAGTTTTACAAGCTTTTGACATATTACTTGCTTGTACCTCTTGATAGGCTGGCCATATCTTATCTTTAAGACCATGTAACATAACACCGTTCCCAATGGAAACATAAGTAATGTCGCACAAAGCGTCCAAAACTTCCACAATGTCGCCTCGTTCGCAAGCCTCTTTATACTCTTCAAGTTCTTCGAGGACAAAATCATAGACGAATTTCCATTCTTTTTCGTTTGGAATAGTTGGTTCATAATTATTTGGTTTATTAAATGTTGCATTGAATATTTCTACTTCATCTACAAATGGTACACTAGTAAACCCAAATGATTTACTTGTTTCCTCATCGTTAAAATTAAATGTTAATTGTTTTTTACTCATTATTATTCATTTTTTTCCACCAAGAAGTTTTAGCTCCTTTAGGCATTGTTAGACCACCAATATAATGAGAATCACTCAGGTGCTCAACCTCTCTTAAATAATCAGGTAAAGCTTCTGAATCTTCTCTTTCCCATGGATATACTATCCATTCTTCTCCTACTTCTTTAGCATATATTGCCCCTTTAAATTTAGATGTAGGTTTATTATGTAATACAGCCCAATAAGCACCTGGTGCTTTACTTAAAGTATGTCCTGTATCATTAATATCATCAACTACTAAAGTATTTTTACCTGGATGTAATTCTAAAGGTAATCCTAATTCATGTGAAATCATTACTGCTGGGATTAAACCTCCTCTCGGTAATCCCATTACTGAATCTATATTTGGATAATCCATAAAGATTTTTGTACACAAAATTCTAACACACTCATGTATGTCAGACCATTCAAGGTATATTTTAGATGTTGTGTCCGCCATTATTTATTTTTATTGAATCAAAGAATTCTTTTCTAGCCAAATTCTGGTTTGCTCTAAATACACCTGATGCTTTAGTTGTAACCATAGATGCTCCTTCATGTTTAACACCTCTACAACTAACACAATTATGTGTCCCAACTATAGTAACAATAACACCTTTATTTCGCTCACAAATTTCATTTACTGCATTATGAATTGCTGCTGTTAATTGCTCTTGTATTGCACCTCTTCTTCCAAATAATTCAACAATTCTATTTAGTTTAGATAGCCCAACTACTTTACCTCCTTCACCTGCAATGTAACCAATATGTACAACACCTTTAATTGTTTGATGATGATGTGAACACATTGAAGTTAAAGGAATATTTCTTTCAATTATAATTCCATCATAACCATCTGAAGGGAAAGCTGTTACATCAGACATAGGAGTATATCTACCCGCCCATAAATCATTCACATAGGCTTTAGCAACTCTTCTAGGTGTATCAGATGAATTTGGATCATCTTTCCAATCACAGTCTAGAGCTTCTAAAAAGCGAGCATACGCTTCAGTAGCATTGTCAATCATTTTTTCTTTTTGTTTATCTGTTAGAGGGAAATTATGCGACACTCCATTTGCATAACCTTTTTTTACAACCTCTAAATTGAATTTTTTCTTTTTAGGCATAAAATTTATTTATTATTAATATACGATTTCTTATTTGCTTATCCAACTATTCTGTGTATTGAAGCCAAGTTGTTAATATGTACTTATCATCAGATACTGGCATATAACCTTTGTGTATATAAGGCCAACTAGCTGGATGGATTATTAACTTTCCTGTTACAGGTTTTACTTTATAAAAATCTTTAGCTCCTGGTTCTTTAAATAAAAATCCAGTTTCACCTCCTGCAGTTACATTATTTAAATATAAGATATAAACAAATTGTCTTACAGCAGTATCTGCATTTTCTTTTTCTACATGCCAAGCGTTATAATGACCTGATCCTTTATCATATTTTTGGATTTGTAATAAAGGATATCCTGTTTTATCATTTACAATCATATTATGATCATAAACGTCACCATGTGGAAATTCATTTAAATATTGGTCTGTATATTGATTAAATTTATCTATAACCATTCTTGATAAATTATCATCTAAATCATTATTTTGATCTAATATATTATAATCAGTAGATTTTTTATATTCATTTACACCATCACCAGACATACCTTTATATGACAAACCTTCTTTTATAGCTTGTTCTTGTCTATTTATTAATTGTTGGCATTCTGTTACTGTAAATGCTTGATCAAATACTCTTATTGTGTCTTTAAAATTCATTAAAATTCTAGTTTTAGTTGTTCAACCCATTTTTCTAACCTATCTTGAGTTAGTTCTTGTTGATTATCTTCATCTAAACATAATCCATAAAAAATATCTTTCTTTATGATTGATTTTGGGGTTGTTTCAAAATCATATGTTTCGTCTTTATCTGTATAGCCAATTACTCTACCGTTATTTTTTAAAATAACCTCAGCTAATATACCTATACCATCACAAAACCATTCTTCGTATCCTAATTGGTCTCCTAAACCAAATATTGCTACTGTTTTGTCTTTAAAATCAATTGTTTTAAATTCTTCAAAATAATCTTCCCAGTCACTTTGAAGTTCACCATCATACCAAGTAGGTATACCTAATATAAATTTATCATGGTCCCAATCTTCAGGTGTTAAATTATCTACAGTAGTTACTTCTATATTATTTAATAATTTAAGTATATCTTCTGTAACTAATTCTGTGTTACCTGTATCAGAACCATAAATTAATTTTATACGCATCTTTCAGTATTAAAAGCCATTATATGAGAACGGCCTGTAAAACGCCATCCTTTATCTCTGACAAAGTTCATAACAACAGGGTATGATTCAAATAATGATTCTCTATCATCACCTGCTGGCATAGCCCATATTTTATCTGCTGGGATGTTTAATTCTTTAACCATCTCATCTACCTCAGCTATCATAGCTAAATCTTTATCAATTACTGGTTTAATATGGTAATCAGAATGATAAGCAATTGATTGTTTAATTGCCTCAATATTCATTCTTTTTGAATTGTGCTTTTTTACCATTTTTTCATCTACTATATTTCCTTGAGGTGTTACAGCTCCCACCACTGGAATACTGTTGCTAAACTTAGGACTAATAGATAAGAGATTAATAGGATAATCTGTAGCCAGAAAATGGGATCCTTCTGTTTCAATTGTAATAAAAATCTCTCTATCATGAGCAAAATGGGTTAATTCATTTACTAAAGCTGGATGCATTGTAGGAGAACCTCCTGTTAACATCATTTCTTTAATATGAGGATGCTCATCGTACATATCTATAATATCTTGGAAATTAAAGGTACCTTTTTCTGGGTGAATACTTGTATACCAAGAATCACACCATCCTCCTTCTCCAAAATAACATCTATGAGTACATCCTGTTGTTCTAACTACTATTGTAGGATAACCTTGTCTAGAACCTTCTGATTGAACTGCAGTATAAAGTTCTAATACTGGCAGTGTTTTTTGATAGTCACCTATCCTTTTTAATTTTCGCATTGTGTTAATTTTTTATAGTGGTTTTTCATTCACTGTTATTTAAAACTATTCGCTGTAATAAGCAGCATTTTTACCATGCTCCATGAATTTTACTTTTGTTACTCTGACTCTATCTTTAGTTTCAGTTTTAACAAATTCATTTAGCTTACTATAAATATATTCAGCAAATTTCTCTGCGCCAGTAGCTGGAATTACTCTTACCTGTGCTACACCTGATTCGTCCATTTGTTTAAATGCATCTAACCAAGGATCATCTTCTGCTATAATCATAGTGTGATCAAACATATGATCCATCCATGCTTTAGGAGATTTACCATCAATTTGAGTTTTAGCTCTTTTCATACCACCAAAATCCCAAACCCAATTTCTATGATCTAATTCACCTTCAAAATAAACTTTAAAGGAAATTCCATAACCATGTACAAATCTACAGTGCGTAGTTTCTGCTTTCCATTGACGAAACACTGTACTAAATCCGTCAAATACCTTACTTGATGTATGTTTACCCATTGTTATACCAGTTTAAAACGTTTTCTTTTGATTGAACACCTATTACTCTTTGACCTACTTCTTGTCCATTTTCATCAATTTTTAATAGTGTAGGAACACTTCTAACACCATATCTAGCTGCTAGTTCTTGATCTTCATCAATGTTTACTTTATGGACAGGTAGTCCTGAACTTTCTACTATAGGACCGAAAGTTCTACATGGTCCACACCAAGGTGCTGTAAAATAAATAATTTTTGCCATTTTAATTGTTTTTAAAGTTTTGTTGCATAAATATCTCTATCACTAATTTCGCAGTGATAGCCTTGTTTCTCTAAGATATCTACAAATGGTTCATGTCCCAAATGCCAATATTCTATTTTAATAAAAGATGGTTTAATAATATGAAATGGAAATATTTTTAATAACTCTAAATCATATTCTTCAACATCAATTTTTAAATAATCAATTTGAGTAAATCCAGTAAACTCAAATATTTTTTCAAACGTAATAGTATTAACTATTGTTTCTTCAGTTAGTACTTCATATGCTGGTCTAGGAGGTAAAAAACTAGACATACCAGCAAAATCTCTATCTTCTTTTACTGTTTTATCACTTGCATGATATAATGTTCTAGTTCCTATTTTATTATCTACAGCATAATTTAAATAATGAACATTTGATTTTTGAGGAATATTATTTAAATATTTCTTCATAGGTTCAACGATTGCTCCTTGCCAACCATGGTCTGAAAAGTGATTTAGTGTTTGGAAATCACAAGAACCTATTTCTAAAAATGTCTTCATTAAACTAATTCTTCAACAATACCTATTACTTCCGATAATATAAGAACCCCTACTGCAAACTCCAAGCTATATAGCAGAAGTCCGTAACCAAGTAATCTTACTCCTGATTTAACGAAACTAACTATTTGGTGTTTCTTTTGATCAGGCATATTATCTAAATTATTTCTATCTTTAATTATACCATCCATATCTTTTATTTTTATCATGTTAATATTTTAAAATTATAATTTATTACTACTCTATAATCACTCTTAAAGGGAGTCATAGCACAATGTAATAAACTTTGATTAAACATCACAATTCTTCCCTTCTTATTTTCAACTCTTTTTTTGATACTCAATTCTTTATTTTCTAATACATGATTTATACCTTTTTCATTAAATATTAATGTATCACCATCACTTTCATTTACATAGTAAATTGCAGTCCATTCATCTGTTTTCATATCACTGTGGGGATGAAAACACGATCCTTTATTTTCAGGTACATCTTTAGGATTTAAGTTTATTTTTATTCTCTGAAGTTCTAATTGAGATACACCTAGCTTCTTTTGTAAAGCAGATATTGGAGGTTCTACAAACCATCTTTTACTTGTTGGAGTCCATATACTATCATCAAACTGAAAACTTTGAATTAATCCTGGTCTATTTTGGTTCCAAATATCAGAATCTTTTATTTTAATTTTATGAGTATGAGGACGAGTATTTCTAGCTAATGTCCATTCTATTACTCCTATTTTATCAACTAAAAGATCTTGAGTATTTGGTTCTAAAATATCATCAAATATGTAAACTTTATTTTTATCTATTGATACCATCCTGTAAAACCTATTCTTTTATTTGTACATGCTTGAGCTACTTCTGTTACTAAATGAGGTGTACCTGATGTACCATGTCCTTTAGTATCAAAAATAGTTAATGAATTAAATGGGGGAACTACTACTTTATTTACTGTATGAAAATCATCATCCATTCTAAAAAATAAACCACCATATTCAGGCCTCCAATCTTTGGATAAATGATATACAAATGCTAATCTTCCATTATCTCCATCAGTATGAGGACCATTAAAATCTCCTGCTGTGTAACATGATACAAAAGTATTTTTATCAGCTGTTACTAAATTATCATAACCTGTTATTTTACTTAAATATTGGCTAAATCTAGGAGTATAAAATTGTTTTAAAATAGGATGTAAACCATAATCATCATCTGATGGTTGAGTTCTTTTGTACATATAAGCAAAACCACCTTCATCTAAAGTTTTTCTACTATGTTTTATTCTATCTTCCCTAGTAGGATCATCAAATGAAATTCTAGGCATAAAATATTCCTCATGTACTTCAAAATCAGGATAAATTATATACGTCCAATCTTTATCTAGTTTATTAAAATAAAACTGGTGTACTTCATTAGCTGCTTCATCTGTTAAAATAGGAGATATACTTACTGCTCTATTTTTTTGAAACTCTTCTCTTAATTTTTCGTATGGAGGAAAATTTATCATATCCATTTATTTTTTTTAAAGTAAACCCACATTCCTACTATTGTACCAATTGTTAAAACTGCAAATATCCAAAAACCATGGTCATCTGATATTAAGGGAACATCATCAAAATTCATTCCCCATAATCCAGTATAAAAGGATAATGGTAAAAATATAGTAGACCAGATAGTTAAAATGTTTAATCTACGATTCATAAGATCATTATGTCTTTTTTCAATCATAGATTCTAAAACATTCATTATGTCTATTAGATCCATATATTCTCTTTTTAAACACTCTCTTTTTACATTGTAAAAATCATTTATGTCTATTTTTTGACCTTCAAAAATAATATCTTCGTACTTTTGTACTACTTTTCTTAATTCTTTTTTCATTTTGTTTTCCATAAGTCTAATGTCCAAAGTAATGATTCAATAAAATATAAAACTCCAACTAACATCATTCCATAATGTGTCCATTCTCCATCATGTCCATAAGTAAAATCTTGGTAAATAGATGGAATAGCAGAGCCCATAATAGCAATGCTAAATACTAATTTTGTATATTTGTTTTCTAAAAACTTATTCATAAGCATATATTGAAAGAAGTCCTGAGTATTTGCAAATTAATTTTGGATCGACTTCTATAAGATCCTCTTCAAATTCGTCTTCAATTTCGTAATGTATTCCTGACATGCACATATTTTTCTTTTTTTATTTGTTGGCTCGTCAGGGATCGAACCTGAACTCTTCTGGACCAAAACCAGACGTGTTGCCAGTTACACCACGAGCCATTTGTACTATGCTGAATAATCAGCTAATACTTTTTCAACTGAAGATTTAGCTACTTCCCAGCTAACCTCACCCGTTTCATCTTCATATTGAACAGGATCAGGTCTTCCTAAAGCAATAAATGCTTCAATTCTTTCTACTGAAGAAGCCGATTTGTAATCACTATTTCCACTTGGATAAGGCTTATAAGATGTATTTGTTCTCTTATAAACTTCATCAAAATCAATATTTAGCACACTACACAAATATTCTCCATTTTGAAGAATACCTAATTTATCTGTGTCTAAATAAGGTGTAAAATAACCTACTCTATCAGCATCCCAATTACCAACTCTAAATGCTTCATCATCAGCATCTCTAAATTCTTGTCTACAATCAGGATAAATAGCGTGATCACCAGCATGGATACCTAAAGCAATATCTGTTTGCTCTTCTGTAGCATTTGCTTTAGATAAAGCTACTGCTTGAGTAATAGAAGCGAACATTTTATTTCTGTTAGGTACTACTGTTTCTTTCATATTATCTTGCTCATAATGTCCTTCTGGGACATCATCTCCACCTTGTACTAAAGCAGAATTTAACAATTCAACTAAACCATCAAGTTTAATTTGTTTGTAAGTTACATTGTGACCCTTACTAGCTAGATAATCTACAAGAGCTTGTGCTCTTTCTAGTTCAACTCTATGTTTTTGACCATAGTCAAAAGATAAAGCTGTAACTGAATCGTACTCAGATAACGCTCTAAGTAAAAGTGTGGAACTATCCATTCCCCCACTTAGCGAAACAACTGCGTGTTTACTCATAATTATTAATATTTAAATTTCTGCCAGGTATTATTAAGCGTATAGGCAAACGCTTTCTTTAAATGCTTGAATCTGCATTTTATATAGGATATAGTATACGAATAAATAGCAACCAACCCAAACCCCCCTGTAAGAAGTGTCCAAATATTTGGGTGCCAATGTTCTCCACAAAACCCTAATGCATGTTTAATTATTTCGGCCATATATCTATTTTTTTAAAACCATTAATTTCTCTAAATTTCCTTACATTATGTAAAACGTCTAAATAGTCAACATCTTCCCAAGCCATATTGAAATGATCATTCATATTTGCTTTGGGTTTACTATTTAAACCATGTTCAGAATATTGGATTCCTTCTAAAGCCGCCATAACAGGATTTGAAGTATCAAGTGATTCTATTTGTGGATGATTATCATACCACCCAAATTCCTGAGGTATAGAACACCCTAATAAATGATATTTAACATCTTTAAGGTGTTTTAATTTTAATAAACCTTGTACAAATCGTATTCTACCTAATGCCTTTCCCATATCTGGGTTAGCATGTGGGAAGAAATCATTATACCAAGTAGCACCATAAGAAACGCATAATTTATCATAACCTAAATTTTGTAATAGATTAGCACATAAATATGCTTGATTTTTATCTTCACCTTGAATTACAGCTGTAATCTTAGTATTTTCAGGATATTCAAATTGTAACCAATATTTTGCTTGAGCTGCTGTTTGACCACATTGCATCCAAACATCAGGAACAATAAATTCATTTGGTTCTAATTCATTAATCCAATGTAATAATCTTTTATGGTCATATGCTTTACCTAATTCATGGAGTGAATTATCCATAATAACATATCTTCCTGCTTCTTTAGCATTTTTAAAATATTGTAGATATTCTTCATCCTGATCTAATAAATGAGGTAGACAATAGTCATAGTCATTAAATTCAGGGGATGCTGTTAATAAACAACTTGGTACTTCGTGACTTATTTTCATATACTTAATTATACAAAACCTATTTTAATTTTCCAAACTACTTTAAATAGTTCTAAACCTTCTTGAATTATTCCAGTATACTCTTGGAGTTTTTCCTAAAAAAGATTTTTTGTTTGTGCGATCATTAAACTCATTTCTAATTGAATTTAATTGAGCATTTCCATTTTGTTGTTGATCCTTCATTTTTTTGCTGGTCGTCCTCTACGACTTTTTATATAAATTTTACTATATTTTTCTTCCACTTGGTAATATAAATCCAATATGGTACCTATACATATATCAATCTCTTTATTCAATTCATCTTTTGTAATACGAAAGTTTTTTTCAAATTGTTTATATAAATCCTGCAATTTATTATTTTCATCTTTATCATGATCTTCATATAATCTTTTTCTTCTTGCACCTAATAATTTTGTTTTTTCATTATATTTTTGAATATCAGGCATACATTCATCCCAAAAATCATTCATCATATGTTCACATAACCTTGCTTGTAATAAGAAAGGAGAAGATTCATAATCACCATTCATAATTTTATCCCTAAAACTAGCTTTATATGGAAGTGGTTTATTTTTTGTATCATACCATCTCCACCATCTAAATTGATTGTAGTTCAATTTTTGATATTCTTTATCTAGTTTTTTTTGAATATATTTTTTTGATTGTGCTATTTTAAACATATGCTCCTGTTACAATTGCACCCATCCATAACATAGCCCATGTAAATAGACCTAAAAATGCCATAAATAAAAATGATTCTATAGCTTCCATTGGGTTTTCACGTACTGCTTTAATTGCATCTCTTGTGAATTCATACATATCTCTCATAACTTTTATTTTTTATTATTTACTGTGTAAATATACGAAAAGGGACTCAGTAAACCAAGCCCCTTCGCATATATCTTTAACCTATCTTAATCTATTCCTTAGAATTTAAGACCAAATCCTAATGATAGATTTGTTGTTTTTGCGTTAACATCGTATACTACTTTAGGATCGATGAATACATTTTTGTGGAATGTAAACATTTTACCAACACCTAACTTCATTAGGTCAGTATCGAAATCTTCAACTGCAGCATATGCAAAGAAATCTTTAAAAAAGTATCTTGCATGAATGTCTAAAGCCATATCATCAGCTGAATCTACTTGAGATACATTCAAACCAACCATTAGTTTGTCTGTAAATCCATATCCAACTGTAGGGCTAATAGACCATTCAGTCCATGCTACATCTGCAACGTCACCAGTACCTACGTACCAATCACCTTTT
>VMHT01215079.1_pt1 | contig 16199 bp, 6 predicted proteins | sample 4693611 | NCBI WGS metagenome assembly VMHT01 (sample SAMN12280063, study PRJNA550983) | marine metagenome | isolation source: seawater sampled from same location over 5 years 0.02-0.2 micron viral filtrate | place: USA: collected off the coast of southern California halfway between the port... ... | reverse complement strand
TCTTAGCTGTCTCTGCTGCGGTTTTTGCAGTATCTGCTTGACTAGCTTTAGTAGTTGCAGTTGATGCAGAGGTTGATGCATTGCTTTCACTAGTTGCTGCTGCTGTTGCACTATTGGCTGATGCTGTTGCAGAGTTTGCAGATGCCGTAGCTGATGCTGCTGCATTGTTTTGTGCAGTAGTTGCTGATGCTGCGTCAACTATAAGATCCCAGTTTGCAGAGTTAGTATTAGTTGTTAATGGTTGTGATCCAGAAGATGTATGTGCTGTATTACAAAAGAAAATATTATTAGTAGAAGTATCTTTTACAAGATCTCTTACAGCATAAGCAGTACTTGCAGCCCAGTTACCACGGTAAGTTCCTAGTTCTTTTAGTACTTCAAATTCACCCAAGTTATCAAAACCAAGTACTCTGTTTTTACGGGCAGCAGCATTTTCATTGATTTCAAAACTATTAATAGTATTGGTTAATGAAAATTTAATTGACCTATTTAACTCGTCTTGTTGCTGTTGATGTAAAATTACTGACTTATCTAATGCGTCATTAATAACTTCTGGATAAAATCCACCTTGGTTTGTTAAGTCTGTACCTTGTAATGGTGTTAAAGCAGAAGTAATAACAATAGTAAAACCACTTGCTAAATTTTGATCACTACCACCAGACCTTAAAGTTATACTTCCACCGGGGTTGCCGTTTTGGTCTGAGTTTAAAGTAACTATATAATCATTACTTGCACCAAGGGTTAATGTAGTTTCTATACTTGTTGCAGTTTCTAATTTTTTTACAACTACATCTGCGTCTGTAAAAACTTTAAACGCAAAAGGATATGTAGCAGTATTACCATTACCAACTAACGCATTCGTCTTTCTTGTAGTCGAATTTATTGTCATTAATTAGACATCTTCACTATCTTATTAAGGTTACCTTTAGATCTTTGTATTACGGTCACACCTTTTAGTTTCTGCTTTTGCGACTTGCTTTACCTGTAATTAACGCTCTTATATGATCTGGTGTATTTTCTGGATCTATAACACCTCTGTTAATATCAAATTGAACACTAATAGGACGGCCTATAGATGTAAATGGTATACCTGTAACTAAGGTTATTGCTGTCAAAAAATCTTTAACATTTTTACCTGTAATTTCTTTATCAGGATCAAGAAAATTAACAGCTAATCTAACAGTACCAATACCTGCTGCTTCTAAAGTAGATACAGATGGACTTGTTGTAATGCGGTCATCGTATGGTAAATCGTTTAATGCATTAAATGGAACAATAGCTATATTTCCAAAAGGCACTAATGCAGCAGCGGATCTATATTGTGAATTAAAAAACCAACCTGCAACATCATCTAAGTAACCATCTTCATCTTCATCTTCAAAATCACCACCTGTTGCCCTGACAATTAAATCTGCAACAAAAGCTGGCATAGCAAAACCTAATAAATAAGTCATAAACAATTGGCCTTTTGTTCCTCGCCATCCTAAATCTTTAAATAATTTTTTGTATTGTGTAGCGTTTAAGTTTGCAATCATATTAAAATAACCACCAAATTGAACCATAGTTTTATAAAAAGGTGAACCAACTTGGAATGCTGCTAAATCTTCTGCCTGTAAACTATCTTGTGTTAAACGGACGTTAGCGTCTGCTTGTTGTATAGCTTCTTTTTGTACATCTATTTCAGACATTGTTTTTGGGCTTTCTGTTAAAACTTTGTTATAAGTAGCAGACCAAACTACAGTATCAACTTGGTTTTGAAATGCTTGTTGCATAAAATATCCATGCCTTTCTGCCCATTTTTGAATTTTTTGATATTCATTTGGATTTATTATCAATTGATTTAGTGTATCTTGCACATCAAATATTTGATTAAATTGACGTTCTTTCATAAAAGGTGATAGTTCTGCTATCTCTTCTTGAAATTGCATTGGGTTTTGTACATATTGAGCTAATGAATTTTTTAGATATGACGGTCCTACTTTTATCATTGCAGGGAAATATCCAGTAAATTGTTGTAATCCATTTCTTATATTTGCAAACATAATACCAACACCAGTACTTCTTCTAACTTGTGTCCAAAACTTATCCATACCTTTAAATCGACCAGCAATCATAGTTGTTTGTCGAGCAGAACGATTAAGCCAAGGCATTAATGCATTGTCCATAATTGTTGGATCTAATTCTTGCAATCTGTTTGATATATCTTTATTTTTTAAAATTTTAAATACATCTTCTATTGCAGGTTGTACAAACGCAAAACGTATCGTATCGTCAATATGTTTAGTCATTAATCGTAGATCTAATGATAATGGCTTGTTATATTCCACTCGTGCCTTGGTAAAACCATTACCAGTAGAAGGCAATGATTGTCTAAATTCATTTCTTAAATCTTCTAATTTTGCTTTTGATTCTGTATTAGCAACAAGAAAAGGACTAGTCTTTGCTGGAACGTAACCACCTCTAAATGATCCAAACCTATTAACTATAGGTGTTGCTTCTACTTCTTTAAAATAATATCCATAAATTTTTCTATGAGCTTTCTGTATAAGTGGTTTTATTTCTTCGTTTAAATCAAATACGTCTTGTATAAACCTAAAATCTTTGTCAGTTAATATTCCTTCTTCTATCATACGATCTACAAAAGTTTGCCACCTGCTTGTATTTAATGAACCGTCTTCATTAATATCACCCCAACCTCGACCCAATAATAGTTTTCTTAAATTACTTGCATTACCTATATGCAACATAGCACCGAGAATTTCAACCTTGCCATATCCACCGTTTGCATTTCCAAATGTAAACCCTAGTTCTCCAGATGTAATAACACCTTGACCTAAATCTAATTTACTTATCATTTGTGTATAGCGTTTAGTGTAATTTGATCTTTCTATTCTGTATTTATTTAATGCGTCTTTAACAGGCCGCCAAATATATTTTGTAAAAGCACCTACTCCGTCACGTTCTAAAACAACGCTACCAATTAAACCTTTACCAGTTCTAGTTGCACCGTCCATTCCATCTGCCCAATGTTCTATACGTCTTGTCATTGATTTGCCTTGTTGCATAGCCCTAAAAAATCTTGTCTTTTTTATTTCTTTAAGATTAAAAGTAAAACCTTTTGGTGATTCTGTAGTTCCTATTGGATCAGGTGTTTCCATTCTTGCCATTGTTTCCAATAACTCATTTACAGGCACTTCTAAATCTAATATTTTGCCGTCTATTTCAACTTGCTTATCTCGTCTTGCTTGAAACATTAATGTTTGTATTGTTTCGTATACAGTTTCAAATTGTTCATAAGTTAAATTTTTAATATCCTGATTACTTTCTCTTGTTAAATCCTCTATTAACGGACGTAATTGTTCAAACATATCAGGATTATATGCTTGTAATTTTTCTGTATATTGTGATGGTTTATCTACAGCAGGTCCAAATCCATAAGCAGCTAAAATAGATTTTGCAACATTAACTAAATCAGTATTAAAATTTTTCTTTACTAATGTTTTATCTGTTTGAAATACATTTCTAAATAATTTAGTTGCGTTATCATATTGTTTTATTATTTCTAATGATTCTTTAGCTAATTGGTTGTTTAATAACTGTGATTTTTTTGCTTTTATTGCTTCTAACGTATCAGCTTTTTTCATAGCTGCTTCTACATTTTTCGCAGCTTTAGTTTCGTTTCTACTAAATCTTGAGGGTCTAATATCTCTTAATCTTTTTTTAGCTAATAATTCTTTCGCTACTTGTCTCGCAGCAGCAACTTGATAACGTACAGGTTGCATTGATTTAGATAAAAATCTTAACTCTACAGATAAAAATCTTGCTCTTGCTTCATTGTGAATAGCTTCTTGCATTTGTATTTCTTGCTGCCTTGGATCAGTTAAATCACTAAATTCATTTAGCATACGTTCATCTGTACGCTCCATAGCTAGTTCTTTAATTGGTTGTAGTTCTACTAATTCATTAATCATTGCAATAGGATCTTTAAAATTAAACATTTCTGCAATAACATTTACTGGCATTCCTTTATCGCCTGTTTTGGCAATCAATCCATATTTACCACGACCAAATTTTTTAATAATTTCACTCATATCAAAAAATGGTATTGAATTTTTTAAAGAATTTATATCTATTTTGTAACCGTCACCTGCTACAACTCTTTCGTTATTATCATTTATAAATTCACCACGTTTTAAAAATGCGTGTAGTTGATATAGTTTTTCTTTTTCAATTTTATTAGTTTCTTCTTGCATTACTTTTTTTCTAGTATTTGCTACATCTCTTTGTAAATTTTTAATATATTTATCTTTAGCATTACCTAGCCATTTTACTTGTCGCATACTAGCTTCAGTTAATTTTTGCAATGATTCATCCTGTGCTTGTTTCATTGCATCGCTATATTCTTTCCATGTAGCGTCATCCATATTACTTTCTTCTTGTGTCTGAAACATAGGTTTCATTCCATATATTGCTTCTGCTTGTGTAATCTGTTCTTCACTAGCAATCATACGATCCATTACACTTCTTATTTCATCAGTAAGTATTGGTAAATCTGTACCGTTTTCTTGTCTGTATAATTTATTTAAATCATTTGTTATTGTTTTATATATTCGCTTTAAAAATTTTTGAAATTCATTAAAAATTTCTTGTAATATGCAAAACTTTCGTGATATTTTCTTTTTTCGTCTAACGATAACTTGCTCCATGTTTGTATATCTTTAACACCAAAAAAATCTAACAATGTTTGAAAATCATTATTCTGTTGTTCTGAACCTTTCCCAGACATTGCTATGTCTTCCATAACGGTCAACATATAATGTGCTGTCTCATGTAAAAACGTAGAAAAATCTGCTTCTTGTGTAAGTATTGTTGTTAATGTTGTCGGACTAAACTGTCCTCTAGGACCTTCAGATTCTTGTTGCTGTGCAAATTCTCCTGTTTCTACTCGAATAGATCCTCTAGGCTTTCCAACTGAGAGTCTGTAATCTCTTCGTCCGTTAGGGAATTCATCATCGAGACTAAGTCTAGAAGGTTCGACTCTGATGGCAACTGCTGTATCGCCATAGCCAGTATCTGCGATAGCTCTGGTGGTAACGTAGACATCAGGTTCTCCAGCACTTCTGAGTTCACCTGTATCTTTGATTCGTTCTGCGTTTGCTCTACTGGTGTGGTGGTAAACGGTAACTGTTCCGTCTGCATTAAGGGGGAGTCCTGTGATCTCGTCAATGTTTGTTCCTTCTGATTCAAGTCCTTGTTGTTGGAAAGTATCAGTTCCTCGTACAATGCCAGATTCTCCAACATCTCGTTGTGTGTCTCCTGATTGCTCCTCGGATTGTACTGATAACTCATTGTCTACCTCCTGTAATGTAGATTGTATGTCAGCTTCTGATATACCCATTCTAGCAACTAAACTTGCAGCAGCATTGGCATAATCAGGTGCTGCGTTATCTTCGTAACCTGTTTCTACTACTGTTTCTTTTAATTTTGCAGTATCATATAATTTTTTTTCTGGATACCACATAAGGGCTTGCAGATCTGCCATAGTAAGACCTTTTTCTTGTTGTTGCAATATCGGTAACACTTGCCCAAAAATCTTTTCTATAAATCTTCTTTCTGGCGGTCCTTTGGGTTGTTCTTTTTGACCATCTAAGTAACCTGCCAATGAGTTACCTGCCTTACGAATTTCATCTCCAATACTTATTCTGGGTTCACCTTTTATAGGTTCGCCCTTAATGTTTGTTATTATTTCACCAACATTGTTATCAGGTTGTATTAAAGATATTGCTGACATTAATTTACGATTAGCAATTATAGCAGTTTTAGTTTCTATTCTTTTTGCAACTGCGTCTAAATCACCTAAAGTAAGTTTTCTATTTATTATTTTTTCAAATTCTTTTTTTTGTTTTTTGGTTAAAGCTTTTATATATTGTTTTAATTGGCCACGTTTGTTTTTAGCTTGTTTAGTTTTGTCATCAACTAACGTACCTGTCATTCGACCCCATGTACGCATAGCCCATCTGTCTAGAGTTAATTGTTCATAGTTGCCGTATAAATTTGCAAAAAATCCATTACCAATTTTAGGGCCTATAACAGCAGCACCGTACACTATTTCTGTTTTACCAAAATCCTTTATTTCTACTCCTGTATATGTTTCTACTTCTTTTACTGTATGTGTTGTACTCATAAATTTTTCAACATCTTCTACACCGTTTTTCTCAATTAATTCATTTATTAATGAAAAACTTTTTGTCATTGCAAGACTTGCTTTCCCTTCACCATAAGGTGTTGGAAACTTACCATTTTGTTTCCAATAACTATATACGTCTTCTGCAAGGTCAAAATTTCTATTAACGCTCATGCCGTTAGACGTACTTGCTAATGCCCAAGTAAAAGCAAAATTTGATGCAATATCAGTAGTTAATTCTGGATGTATTTTTGCTAATAACCTTTTTGCTTTTGTAACTTTTTCGTTATACCAACCTATTGCGTTTGGATTTTCTTGTAATGCGTATTGAGCATCTGCTAATAGTGTTTTTACTAAATATTTTTCTGTTTCTACAGAAGAATCTGAAAGATCAACTTTGCCTTTTTTGGCTTCATTATTAACTTTTTTTTGTATTTCTAATTTAAAATCTCTAATAGCTGCAAATGGTTTACTACTTGCAAAATCAAAATTTTCAGTTATTTTTGCAATTTGAAATACAGCTTCTGGTACTGGCTTACCTTGTTTTTGCTTACCTCTTTGTAAAAAGACCTCATCATCAGCTTTTAATTGTTTATATATATTTGCTAGATCCCTTCTCCATGTACCACTATTTTCTGTTGATTTGACTGCTTTAGGATCAAATACAACTATTTCTCTAACATCTTGCATTTGACCCGGCATTATCGCACCATCATGTCCTTGTGCAATTAATTGATCTCTAAATCCTTGTGCTGTTATTTGACCTGTTCTAATTTTGTTTTTATCTTCTAAAGTTGCTTCGTATGGATTTTCTAAACGCACATACAAAGGCATAATTATTGGATCTGTAGGACCGGCAGGTAAACGACCTGATTTAATTCTTTGTTTTTTTAATTTTGTATATTCGTTAGCTAAAAGAATATTATCAGTTACATAAACTCCAGTACCTAACCAACCACTATCTAACCTATGCGGATGATCTAATTTAAATTCACTTATGCTGTCTGTAGTTCCATGATATACAACTAAAGGAGAACCATCTTTGTCAACTATTTTAGATTGGCCGAAAAAGTTTTTAAACGCAGGTGATTCTGTTTTTACCGTGCCATCCTGATTAAATAACTGACCTTCTGCTAATTTATTAAATTTATCGTCAGTAGTTATGTTGTAAAAATATTTACTAAAAAATTCACTAGGTTTTATTCCTAATTGATTTGCTTGCACTATTGCAAAATCTCTTACTAAAGGTGCTAAATATTTAATTCGACTAGGTGTAAAAGCTTTTAATTTGGCATTTTTTAATTGTTGTGTAATATTTTCTTCTATAGCTTTACCTTCTTTTATTAATTCTTTTTTTGCATTTTCATCGTTATTTATTATTTGTTCTGCTTGTTTTTTTAATGTTTCTTTTTCAGTTTCAAATACCCCTGCTTCTGTAGCACTAAAACTATCTTCTCTAACACGAATATGAGGTTGTAATGCGTTACCTAATTGCGTACCTGCAATGTTTGTTGCATATTCTCCTGTTGGTATTATTAGATCACCACTTTCACCAGTACCATTAATATCTTTTAAATCATTTGCTATTTGCGGAGAGAACATTTCTAATTGTTCTGTTGTTATACCGTTATCTTTTAACGCTTGATTAAATGGTTTTGCATCTATAAAAATATTAGGAACGTCTTTTCCGTCTGCTACGTCTTGTATATACTTTTGAAATTTATTAGGATTTCTAACTTTAGTTTTATCATTGGTAGATAAACTAGCTAGTGATTCTACAAATGCAGTATTTTTTGTTGATTCTTTTGCTTTTGTACTATTTGAAAAAAATGTAGGACCTGCACTTAAACCTGCAAGTGGAATCATACCAGTACCAACTTTTTCAAATACAGCAGCAAGTCTTTGTGCTATTTCTTCTCTGCCTTCTTTTGTATTTAGTTTACTTTCAAATTCACCTGTATCAAAATATTCTGCAAAATCAGCACCTGCAATATTTACCAATTCTTGTAATTCTTCTGTTGCAACTTCTGATGCCCAACTACGAAAAGCAGTAGTACCTGCTGTTCTTAATACCTGTTGCATTGTGTATTTTTTTAAAGATTTATTTACTTCTTTTAACGTTGCTCTTATTAACAACTGTTTAGCCGGACCTGTAATTACACCAAGACTTGTAAATTCTAATCCACCATTAACAAGACCTACTGCAATTCCAACATTTTTTGCAGTTTCGTGCGAAATACCATTTTCTATTAGTTCGTTATATTGATGACCTGCTTCTATTATTGCTCCTTCTTTTGCAGCCCCTGTTCTTAATCCCCATATAAATCCAGTAATTGCACCACCTTTTACTGTAATAGGAGCAAAAGGACCACCTGCTAATCCTAGTGTCCCACCTATACCAGCACCTGCCGTACCATACTTTACTGATTCTTGTAATGTTCGTGACCATTGACCAACAATAGAACCTGTATTTTCCCAAAGACCCGAACCATCACCTTCTAGTTCTGCTAGTCTTACACCAATTTCTTCTATACGTTTATTTATAGATTCATTAGTTTTACCTAACTCTACGTTTAAACCTTTTTGAAATCCAAGTTTACCCATTTCAGCTTCTAATCTTCCCTTTTCAAAACCTTGTCCAACATTCTCATTAAAATTTTGTATTCCAGTAAATGTTGATTCTATAAGACCTAACTGTTCAACATTATCTTGTGCTATAGCTGCAAAATCAGGATCAGTTAAATGACGCATCAATATCGGATTTGTTTGTGCTAAATCCAATTCATATATATTTTTTTCTTTATTTCTTTCTTTTAAAAGTCTTAAAGTTTCATCGCTATCTAAAGCAATGTTTGACGGTAAATTTAAACGCTCTGCTAATTTTTGTGCTTCACCAGTTCTATCAGGATCTAATTTAGAAACAGCACTCAAAGTTTGTTTAATTAAATTATCATTTTTTTGATTTCTTTTTTCTCGTATAAGGTTAAAAGGATTATCATTACCATAGTTTTGACTAGGTGATTTTTTTATAATATCAAAAGGATTATCAGACATAATTATTTATCCATGTAGTAGTTTGTGATATTTTTTCTAGCCTGTTCTTCATTTTCTGCTCTACCTGATATAAGCCAATATTCAGCAATATTTTGTTGCGTAACAGGTTCATTATCTTCTCGTAGAGAAGCTTTAATTAATTTCAATACATTGTTTCCCTCTTGGGCAGGGATCTTGCTTATAAAGACTCTTTCATTTTGACCTTCAAACGGTACATCTACATAAACGTCTTGTAAATCATCTTGATCAACGAAATAAATATTTTTATTTTTTGTGTCACCAAAAAACCTATCAATATTTACTGTGTCTAATAAAACAGAATTAAGTGCATCTTGTTTCTCACCTCTAGTTAATTTAACGTTGCCTTTTGCTATTTGTCGTGCGTTAATTTCATTAATCCATGCGTCATTTATAGCTACATATTTTGCTTTTTTCTTTTTATTTTTAGCTGTATGTAAATCCCCCATGTTATTTTTATTTAAAGTATTTTTTAACATATTGTTATCGCCTGTTGCTTCAACATATTTATTTTCATTTTTTAAATCTTGTGAATATCTTTCTAATTGTGTATAGGTATTAGGGTTTAAACGATGCCTGTGTGCATTTAAATTATCTCTGACTTCTGCTGGGTTATCAATTAATTTAATTTGTGTATCTAAATCTGATTCTTCTGGTGGTCCTTCTTTGAATATTGTTTGATCTTCTTCCGTAAAATTATCTATTTTAATACCATTAGCTGCAAGATTTTTCCAACCATTTGGTTCAGCAAATGCTATTTTTATTGCAGCATCTCGTTTCTCATTATAAATTGCTGTTTTTTCTTCTGCTATTTTATTGTATTTAACTTCTAAATCTTTTAATGCAACTTCTTGTTCTTCTTTATCTGTAATTGTTGCCTTAACTTCTTTTTTTAAATCATTTAATGAACGCAAACCTGTTATAAAATTTACTTTTGGTTCTTCAATAACTGCATTATAATCAACACCATTTTTTATAATTTGTAAATCATTAATAATTTTATCTTGATGTTTTTGAAATTTTTGTTCTTTTTCTATTTTTGATTTTTCTGCTTCATATCTTCCCACTTTTTCTCTTCTACCTGTAAAAGTTTCTAAATTTTCAGCATCTACACCGGGGTTAACTTTTTCTATATTTTCTGGATTACTAAAAAATTCTTTTCTAGCTTCTCTAAATTTTTTAGCTCCATCTGCTCTTGGTGCAAAATCTTCTCTTTTAGGTGCATTTGGATATGTGTCTTTTGTTGCTCCATAAAATCTATTAAATTTTTTTTCATGTTCATTTACAATTAGTTCATTATATTTATCTAATATTGCTGCCTTTATAATATTTTCATTTTCTGGGTTTTTTAAAAATTCTTCTTCAAATTTTTTCTTAGCTATTGCATATTTTCTACGACCTGCTTTATTATCTGGAAATTTATTTTCAAGCTCAGGTAATTCGTACTCTCGTTGTGCTTTTAAATATAAAGAATCAGCTTTTTCTACTCCTATTTGCTCTATAGCAAACATATGTGTTGGTTCATGTTGGGGTGTTAAAGTACCAATCTTTGCTGAATCTAAATTAAAAAATAGTGATTGACTTCTTTTTTGTTCTAATGATTCTATGTTTTCAGTTTGTTTTTTATTAGTAGTATCATTTTCACCGCTATTTAAACCGTCATTAACAGTATTTCCTACACCATCTTCATAAGAATGATTACTAGACAAAGATAAGGTTTTGTTTACTACATTTATATAATTACCATCATTTTGATTTCCGTTATTATTCAATACTGCGTCTACCACTTTTTCATTTTTTATTGCTGTATGGTTTTTTTCACTACTTACTTCGTATTTTTCAACAACTTTTTTATCTACTAATTCTTTTAAAAAGTTTAAAAAATTTTTGTTACCTGTAGCATCTTTATCTTCTTTAAATTTATCAAGAACATCTTCTGCAACTTCAACCATATATTCATTTATTGCATTTAAATAATTTGAACTTATTCCCATTTTTTTACCGTTAGGACCAATTGCATTAGGATCTGTATTCCAACCTTTTAAGTTTGCTATTTCGTCAATCATATTTAAACCTGCATTAAATTCAGTTTGAAATGCACCACCCAGTTCAGCAAAATTTTTGTAATTTATCTGTGCATTAACTTTATGTGTATCTCTTTTTGTTTCTGTTTCACTTAAATTATATTTATTTTGTTGTGTTAATGAATGCGAAAGCATTTTATTTTGAGCATCTTTTACAGTTACAGAAGCCATTTTTTCAACCATAAATTTAACCATTCCGTTTCTTGCTTTCTTGCCTTTATTATCTAAAATTTGTTTAATTGCTGTATTACTATCATCATATGACGTAGCACCAGTATCTTTGTTTGTAACTTTAACAGCGTCCGCACCTTTTAAATTTGCATACTTTGTAACTACGTTTTGTACCTCACCATGTAACTCGTTATATAACATTTTTGATTCCGCATCATTTATCTCATCGTCAAGTTTGTTTAAAACTTGTCCAGCATTTAACAATGCTTGACCTTGTTTTTTTATCTCACCAGAAACTACGTCTTCACTAGGTCTTACTTGACCGCCAGAAAATTGTACTTCGGAACCTGATGTTAACTGTACTTCGGGTGCTGTTTGTAAAGGTACGTTTTTAGCCATAATTATGCCTTTTTGTAAAACATAGAAGGTGGCAAACTACCAATAATGCTACTTGCACCGGTTAATAAACTACTACTCATATTAAAAAAAGGATCAATTGAAGATGCCGTTTGGAACATATTACTGGCACTAAGACTTGTCATGTCCGCTCTTATACCTATATCAACAGCTTCTAGTCGTTTATTAGACATAGCTCTTACCTTATTTGAATTCATAGTGATCTTGTCTAAAGTTGCTAATATTTCAGAACTAACAAATAAATCTTTAGTACTTCCTACTCCCATCTGTACTCCTCTAGCCCCAAATGATGCTCTAGCACTAGACCTCCTATTACCTGCTTTTATTGATTGTATTTGAAACGCTTTGTTTGCTTGACGGCCTATAAATTCTGCTTGACTTTCTTTCATACGTTTATTAAAAAGCAACATATCTGCTTTATGTTCTAAATTTAATGCCGCACTTTTAGCTTTATTTTGTTCTGACTTTGCAGCATAAAATGAACCGATAGCACCACTAACCACACCAAAACCTTGTGTAATAATTCCAGCTTGCCCTAAAGGACTTAAATCACTCCAACTTGTTCCTGTTAATGTCTGTGTATTAGCCATTGTTGTACTTACCTCTACACTCTCTTATTTTTCTAATATACACACACTATATCTGTTTACGGTCACACTAACCACCCATTGCTACTTCCAATGTTAAGGCTACAACTGTTAATGGTAATGGGTCTGTTTGCCTTACAAACAATTGACCATTATCTTGCCATGTTGGTGTAAGCATAATTTTAATATCTTGCGTTTTTAAATTTGGTGGTGATCCATATGGTTCTGTTGTACGTTGTTTTGCTTCTACTAATTTATCTGCACTAGGACCTGCAAAAATACCAGAACTTTCTAATACTCGTAACCAAACATGGTTTAAATTTTTTACTCTGCCTTGACCGAATGCTTCTACCTGTAATGCCATAGGTAAAGTTTGCAAATCAGCTTCTATAGGTAATCCAATATGAACAACACTAGATGCCTGATCTAAAGTAATAGAACCACTAGAAACTACTTTTTGTGGATGTACCGCACCATCTGCCAAGATGTTTACTGTTTTACCTTCTAGCCATGTAATACCTGATATAACATTTCTTGCAACTTCATAAGTTGTTATTCCTGTATTACGCAAAGATGCCGGTAAATCTTTATCTAATTTTACGGTTGCTACTGTTGCACTTGTAGTAGAAGTTATATTGCAACGATAATAATTTGTGCCGTCTACTAATACAATTGCATCTCCAACATCATCAGTATTAGGAGGTGCATTAAATAAATTATAATTAGCTGTTATTGTAACGCTTTCTCCTTTTGTGTAATTTGTACCGCCAGATATAGTGACGTTTTGTCCTGTGTTTGTATTTGTACCGTTATATGTAGAACCTGCATCAACAAAAAAACTATCACGTTGTGTTGCATATAATCTTGTTCCCATCCGTTCTATATATCTAACGCTACTACCATTTACAGTTCTTTTTATTACTGCATATAAAACGTCATCATTGCCTTCAGAAACACAAGCTACGCTTTCAAACGTACCGTCTGTGTCATGTTGATGCCATGCTCCTATTGCCTGTTCTGGAACATATGTAAGACCTAATAATTTACCATTACTGCTAACCATCCATACAATTGGTAACGGAGCTTTTGATAAACCCATATCTTTTATTTCTAAATTATCAAATAAATGCGGAGCACGAAGTGATAGGTCACCTGTAACAAATCCATTTGCTTGCCAGTTATAACCAAGTTCTCTAACGTGACCACCACGAGCAGCAGTATATACTAAGCTATTATTAACAATTACTGGTTGTGCATTATTAGACCCAACATATGATTGTGGTTTTACTGATATAGATGTTGGTGTTATAGCATCACTATTAACAGAAGTAATTCTCCATTCTGCTGATCCTGTAAGCATAAGTAAATTTGTTAAAGGAACAATATGTCTAATTGTATTTGCTTCACGAGCAGCAACTCTAAACTCAATACGATCATCATCTCGTATAGGTAATCCAAATGACATATTACTTTCAGTTCCAGATTTGGTCATCCATATATTTTGTGGTGCATTATTTGTACCTGCAAACACTCTACGTTGTTCAAAATAAGATACAGCACCGGGATAATTACCAGTACCTACAAAATCATTTTCATGGATTGGTGGAGTAACAGAAAAATCTGGAGAAATATTATTATCAACTATAGATGTAGTAGTTGTTTCTCCTATAAAACCAAAAATACCGCCTTGATCTTTATATACTTTGTACCTTGATGCACCAGTAACTGCATTCCAAGAAATAGTATTTTTAGCACCAGTAACAAAAATATTATTGCTTACAGTAGCACTACTGGATTGATTACTTTCGTCTATTAAATTTGCTTTTACAGCAGTTACAACATAAATATGATCTTCATAAGTATCAGAGTTTGTACTACTAGATGAAGGGATATAAGCACTAACTGATACACCTGTAGGGGCAGTTAATGGGCTACCAAAATCTATTGTTTTTAATTCCCATTTTGTAGCTCCAAGTCTTCTTAATTCTTTAGGTGGATGACTAGGATGTACCAAAGTCATAACGTCAGCAGATTGTACATAATGCACATCAAATAATTGTGCTTCTAAATATGAATGAGGTACTTCATATGTCATATCAGCAGGTAATGCATACCAATTTGTAGAGTTTGGTGGTTGACTGTTTGAATGAGCAGTCTTTGCATAATAATTTGTACCGCTATATTTAGCTATATCTCCTACTACATAATTAGTACTGTTACTCCATGCTGTGCCATCGCTGTAATTTAATGTTTGACCTTGCGTGTGAAATCTGAAATATTGATTACCAAACTCTATAGCCATAGTTTGGGTAGTATTAAACGTAAAAGATAATAATCTTGTTGCTTTTGTACTATCTTTAACTGCTTTAACAAATGCAAGACCCGGCCTGTTTTGTGCAGGTCCTTGTGGTTTAGCAATAAAATTACGCATCAATGATGCACCCTGTTGAAATTTATTATCAGCAATACGACCAAACATTTCTGGTGATATTTCTCCTCCAGAAAATGCTTGTTTAAAGTTGCGTGTAACTGGCATTAATTATCTCCCAGATGTCCAAGGTACTATATGCTCTACTGTTATATCTCGATGTAAATTATCAGATTGTTTTGCACTTGTTAAATAATTAACCATCATTTGAGTACTACGTTTTGCTTCTGCCGCTCCCTGATCACCTTTAATAATAGGACCTGCAAGCATTGATGCCAGATGCCATGACAATGTAATTACAAATAAAGGAGAAAATAACGATGGATCAGTTATAAATGCCTGATATCGCAACATAGCATTCTCTTGATTGGTATAAATAAATTCTCCTTCTACTGCAAACTGTTGTGGTGTATATTGCCCTGCCACAATTGTTGGTGCATAGTTACTTGTTATTCCTCCGGGGGTATCCCCTGCTGACATTCTTGTAGCATAATCATTTTGTGCTGTTGGAGATATAACTGAAACAGGTGACATCATATCCGCAGGTGCTACATATGCATAATCCCATTGATCTAATGTATTTGTAGTTAATGCTAAATTGCCACGTTTTGCCGCAAAATTCCATGTATGCATTTCAAGCAAACTGTTTCTTGCAATTGGATAAAAACGTGCAGCTTTTTCTGCTTGTGCTGATCCTTCTGGTGGGGATAGCGAAGCTATTGTTGCATCATCACCCAAATGAGCTAGGGCAAGGTTGCATATATCTACTTCAGTTGCCATGACATCTCCTATAAAAAGAGGAGGATAGCAGTAATACTACTAGCCCCCTGTAAATCAAATAAGAAGACTAAACCTATTTACTAGCTGCTTCAAGTTGTTTAATTAAAGTATCTTTTGTTTGTCTTCTATCAAGTTCAAGACCGATAGTACGACCATAAACTTCAAGTTCTGCTTTTGTCATTAGTTCTAAATTAGTTGCCTTTACTTCAGCCTTAACAGGTGTAGTAGACGCTACAGGTATCTGAGGTTCAGACCCACTAACTAGTTCTAAATGCTTGCAAAATTCTCCGTTATACTCAAATTCTTCATCAGCTTCTCGTAATGATTGACCAACGAAACACTTAATTTTTGCTTTGTAAATAGGCATAAGTCATTCTTAATTTTAAGCTACGGTAAAGCCAGAAGCATAGAACTTTCTACCGTCACCGATTGTTTCTACTATATCAGCAGTAACTTTACCAGCGTTAAAAGTACCA